>Ga0180007_10002035_pt1 | contig 25075 bp, 19 predicted proteins | sample MM_PC_MetaG_FD_121122 | JGI IMG/M metagenome (GOLD analysis project Ga0180007, IMG submission 121122) | Groundwater microbial communities from the Aspo Hard Rock Laboratory (HRL) deep subsurface site, Sweden - MM_PC_MetaG | ecosystem: Environmental > Aquatic > Deep subsurface > Groundwater... | reverse complement strand
TGAGCGACGAGCGCATCGAGACCTTCGACATCGCCTCGGTCGACGCGCCGGTCAAGCTCGACACCCTCAAACTGGCCCGCGCGGTCTTCAACCTGGCGACCTTCGGCGACGGTTACGTGGCCGAGATCGTGCAGGACTGGTGGGCCCACACCGCCCGCCTGGACATCCTCACGGTGGACGACCCCGACGCCATGACGCCGGTCGGATCGCTGGACCTGGCCTCCCTGATCTATCCGTACGAGCATCCGTACTACTACTGGTGGAACATCTTCAACTTCGGGCGCACGCGCATCTTCGCCAACGGGGATTACCTGTACCTGATCTGGGGGGAGAACTACTGGTACTGGGACTACTACGCGACCGAGGACGGCGACGTGGTCCCCGAGGAGGAGCGCTTCCCCACCCGCCTGGCGGTGTTCGACGTGTCCGATCCCGAGGCTCCCGAGCTGGTCAGCCTGACGGGCCTTCCCTACGACATGCCGTGGCAGCGCGGGCACTGGAGCTGGTGGTACACCGTCGAGGCCGGCGACAACGTGGTCCAGGTCGGATCGGCCATCGTGGTCAAGCGCGACACGTACGACTACTGGTGGTGGTATGACGGCGGCCAGGGCACCCAGGTCACCCCCGAACTGTACGTCATCGACGTCAGCGTGCCCGAGGCCCCCGTGATCAGTCACACCCTCGACCGTGTCGAGGGGGTCCACTATGGTGCGCTGCTGACCCGCGGCCACGACGTGGTGACCTCGTACTACCAGCCCGAGCCCGGCGACCCCGACGGCGCGGTGGCGTTCTTCATGCACCGGATCGACGTGTCCGATCCCTCCAACCCGGTCTGGGAGGCGCCGCTGAACATCCCCGGCTCCCTGGTGGAGTTCAACCCGTCGACCAACCGCATCGTGTCGGTGGACTACCATGCGCGCACCGCCCATGCCGACACCTGGGATGACTGCTACGCGATCTCCGCCTGGTACAACTGGTTCGACGACGCGGCCGACGTGTGCCACTACATGGAGCGCTCGGTCAACATCAGTCACTACACCGGCGACACCGCGGTGCTGCAGCGCACGCACACCTTCGACGGCTGGATCCGCAACGTGCGTACCACCGGCTCGCGCGTGTTCATCGACGAGCAGATGAGCTACTACTGGTGGTACTACGACGACGGCAGCGGCGAGGAGAACCCCGACATCCGCCCCCTGCTGCACGTGATCCCGCTGAACTCCGCGAACTATGACATCGCCGACTCGGTGCGCATGCCCAGCCCGTATGCCTACCTCGTCGAGGCCTTCGGAAATCATGCGATGGTCGTCTCCGACACGCCTCCGACGCTCATCATCTACAACGCCGCCCTCCCGGCCAACGTCCAGACCCGCGGCGAGACGCTGCTGACGGGTTACTCCTATGATCTGGAGTTCGTCGACGGCCGCGTGGTGTCGGCCAACTCCATGTGGGGCGTCCAGACGATCGTGCCTTAGGCACGGTCACTTCACGGTGCGCTTCTCCTTGCGCTTGAAGAGCAGGTCCAGCGGGGCGTTCTTGAGACGGCGGGCCATCATGCGCAGGTCGTTGTAGATGCTCGGATCACGGATGAAGCTCTGCAGGGTGCCTTCGGGAGAGTCCAGCGCGGCCACCAGCCGGCGACCTTCCTGCTGCAGGGCCTCGAGCTCCTTTTCGATGCGTTCCAGACGCGCCTTCAGGCGCCGGATCCGGGGGGCGAACGGCGCCCGGGTCCAGATGTGCAGGCCCTGCTCGAGCTCGCCCGTGAACCCCTTGAGCCGTCCGGAGGCGGCCTCGAGATCGTCGAGCAGTTTCTTGATCTGGGCCAGCAGGCTGAGGTCCGGCAGACGGTCTCCGACGTGAATCCATCCGCCTGCCTCCGGAAACGCCCTCGCCTTTTTCAGGATCGATCGGGCGCGGGGCAGCAGTGTGTCCTCCAGAAACGGCCGATGGCGCTCGAATTCCCGGAGCTGGGCTTCGACTTCACGGATCTGGGGACCCAGCTCCCGCCACAATCGGAGGTTGGTGATGAGGCTGTCGTAGAGCTTGATCAGGAGGTTGTCCATGTGCGCCGGATCCTGTCCGCGCAGCACGTCCCCGTCGGTGACAGGATTCCCCAGGGGCTCCTCGGCCGAAGGCAGCACGATGTTCACGTGCCGCTCGCCGATCAGCGAGAGGCTTTCCAGATACACCCGGCTGTTCGAAAAGATGTGCGGCGCCATGCGCTGATCGATCCACAGCGTGACGCGCACGCGCCCCACGTCCGACCGGAACTGGATCTTCTCCACCACCCCGACCTTTTGGGCGCCGATCTTCACCGCGGCGCCGGTGTCCAGGATGCTCAGCCGCGAAAACTCCACGTGCAGCCGGATTCCCGGACGCAGGTGGAGCGCGTCGAAGAAGAAGATCCAGGCCAACCCGGCCAAAAACGCCAGGACTCCGGCGGCGCCGAGGAGGGTCTGGTACCGATGCTCGAACAAGAGCCTAGTCCTTCCAGAACAGTTTCCAGGGGTTCTCGCGCAGGTCGCGGACGAGCTCCTTGAGATCCTCGTAGACCTCGCGCTTCATCAGGAGGGCGCCGGCGGTGCCTTCCCCGGCGTTGATCTTCTTGAGCATGCCGCGGGAGTCCGTCGCCACCAGCTCCAGCTGGCCGCTGAGGCGGTCGAGCTTGTCCAGGGAGGAGAAGATCCGGTCCCGTTCCTTGGGTCCCATCAGGCGCGTGAGGTTCTGGGCCTCGACGAGGGTCTTCTCGACGGAGTCGATCAGTTTCGGCAGGCGCCCGGACAGGACGTTGACCAGGTACTGGGCGCTCTGGAGGGTCTGGACCAGCATCTTGCCGTCGCCCAGCGCGGCGTTGGCGCTTTTGGCGGTCGTGGTGAGCTCGACGAGGAGGCCGTCGCTCTCGGTGAGGACCTTGCCAATGGTGTCGTGATTCTCCGTGAGGAGCTTGTTCACCGATTCGAGCATGGAGACGGCCTCATGGAGGCCCTTGGACAGGGTGGGTTTCTCGGTGGTCAGCAGGGTGGTGATCTCGTCGAGGAACGTGTACAGCCGCGCGATGACCAGATCCGTGCGCGGCGGATTCTCGCCGGCCAGCGGCGGCAGGTCCGGGGTCCACTCGCGGGAGCCCTCCACGTCGGGGTTGCCCGGCTCGATCTCGATGTACTGCTCCCCGAGGATGCCCTGGGTGTTGATGTAGATCCGGCTGTTGGTCCGCACCGTGGCCCGGGCCCGGCTCTCCAGCCACAGGTGGAGCCGCACGTAGACGCGACGTTTGGTGCGCTCGTCGACGCGACCGCCGAGGAACGAGATGCGCTCGACGCGCCCGACCTTGATGCCGGCCACCTTCACCGGGGCGCCCGGCGGCAGGTTCCCGACGAAGTCGAAGTCCACCTGAACGGTAAAGCCTTCTCCGAACGAATAATTCCCCAGGATGAAGATGAAACCACCCAGGACGACCGCGGCCACCACCACCAGGAGCCCGACTTTGATCTGCAACGCGCGCTGACCCATCATCACCTCACGCAGACGTTATTATCATGGATGGCGGTTTCGCGAAAGAGGTTGGAGATGCTGGAGAAATGACGCAGCGCGTTAAAAAATCCGCGTCGATTCGGCTGAATCGACAAGCGGATTCACCCGTCAGGGTGAATCCGCACAGCATCGGAAACCCGTGCTGTAGTCCCAGTGGGAGACGTTGTGTGCGGTGGTGGTGTAAAGGCAGCCGTTGCCGTTGATCACCGTATCCACGTAATATCCGCCCTTGAAGGTGCCGGACGGGTCGTCGATCCACTCGTGGAGGTTGCCCATCAGGTCGAAGAATCCCTCGGGCGTGACGCAGCCGGGGTTGTCGCCGGTGCGATCCAGGCTGTCATGCAGCTGGTTGATGCAGGGATGACCGAGCTCGCTCCAGATCCACTCCTCGGAGGTGCCGAAGTACTCCACCACGGGGTGCGGGGTGCGGGCGTCGTTGCACAGGCCGGGCTGGCGCGTGGTCCCGTAGGGATACGTCCAGCCAGAGGCGCCGCCGCAGACCGCCTCCCACTGGGCGCGCGAGCACAGGCGCCTGCCCGCCTCGGCGCAGGCGGCCGTGGCCTGCACCTGGGTGATGTAGCCCTGCGGCACGGCGCCGGGCGCGGACACGGCACGCACGCGCACGGTGCCGGGGTTGAAGTACGGCGACCAGGGCTGCGTCGAGCCGTCCTGGGCCACCTCCACCAGGTGCGCCTCCCAGCGGTCCATGCACACGCCCGCGACCGCAGAACGAGCCATGCCCGGCGGGCAGCCGTCGAGACCGGCCGGCGCCACGATGCCGGTGTTGGGCTGCGGCACCTGATCGGCTGTGCAGGCCTGGGAGGTCTCCGGCTCGCACACGCCCGTCTGCGGGTTGCACGCCTCGCCGTCGTTGCAGATCCGGCCGTCGCACAGGCCCACGCACACGCCGCGCAGCTCGTCGCAGACGAACCCGGCGTCGCAGGTCACGTCGACACAGAGGCCGACACACTCGGCTGTGGTCTCGTCACAGCGCCCGGTCTCGCAGGTCAGGAGGCTGCACAGATGAACACACTCGCCCGGGTCCCCGTTGCAGGTGTACGGATGCACGCAGGTCCCGGGATCGCACGCGGGGGGCGGGGCCTGGCAGGTCTGCGTCTCCGGATCGCACACCTGATCGTCGTCGCAGATCCGGTTTCCGCAACCGGGCACGCATTCGGCCTTTCCCTCGTCGCAGAGCTCAGGAGCGACGCACCCCGGCGCGCAGTTCGAGGGAGATGACTTTTGCGACTTCCCGGAGCAGCCCAGGATCAGGGAGAACAACAGAATGGGAAGGTACCGCATGGTCCTTCACGTTGACACAAACCACCAAAAAAGCAAGGGCAGCGGAGCAGCCATTCCATGGCGATCGCACGAATATCGAAATCGAAATCGAGCCAATGGGTCTGTTCAGTTTTCATGGTAAATAATCTTGCGATTGCCCTGGGCCACCAGATCTGCCAGGACCCTTCACTCGCCGATGATCTTGATGAGCAGCCGCTTCTTGCGGCGTCCGTCAAACTCGCCGTAGAAGATCGACTCCCAGGGACCGAAGTGCAGCCGGCCCGCGGTGATCGCGATGACGACCTCGCGCCCCATGATCTGGCGCTTGTGGTGGGCGTCGCCGTTGTCCTCTCCGGTGCGGTTGTGCAGATATCGCGAAGGCTCGTGGGGGGCGAGCTCCTCGAGCCAGCGCCGGTAGTCCTGGAGCAGCCCCGACTCGTTGTCGTTGATGAAGACCGAAGCGGTGATGTGCATGGCGTTGACCAGGCACAGGCCCTCCTGCACGCCGCTGTCGCGCACGGCCTGCTCAACCTGCTGCGTGATGTTGACGAAGCCCATGCGCTCGGGCACCTCCATCGTGAGTTCCTTCGTGTGCGATTTCATTTCACACTCCTAGTTGTAGCCCCAGCGACCTTTGCGCTTTCCGTACCGGTTCCGGCGCAGGATCCACCAGGCCCGCAGCCTCGCCGGCCAGCGGGGTTCGAGGAAGAACGCCGCCACCAGCACCGTGGCGACGAAGCCCAGAGACTGATCCATGGGCTCGTCGGAGACCCAGGTCAACAGGACCTGCATGGCCAGGCCGCCAAGCAGGAAATAAAAAAGCACCTCGACCTTTCCCAGGCCGTAGTTCTTCCACACGAGCAACTTGTTCCGGTGCAGCCTGCAGGCCGCCAGGGCCGCTGCCCAGGCCAGGTTCGGCGCCACGCTCGCCACATGACCGGAGAACGCCCGGGACCAGGCCCAGGACACGAGAAAGCCCGCCACCGAGGAGGTGACCAGAAAGAGGATGAACCTGCGGCGACCGAGCCTGAACTCCAGGTCGTCCCCGAAGAACCAGAACACCAGCGAACCAAGCACCAGGCCCAGTATGGATATGTTCGACGAAGGACCCCATGCCACCGGCAGCAGCAGCGCGCCGGTCCAGGAAAACGCCGTCCCGGAGAGATGCCACAGCCACCGGTCGGCCAGCGACGGCGCCACGATGTAGAACACGAACATTCCCGCCCAGGCCATCAACACCAGCGCCGAGAGCCGGGCGGGTTTGCGCGTGTGCAGGGGGTAGTGATCAGAAGACAGGAACATGGACTTCCTCCGGGGGACGGAATCACCATGGGTTCTTGGGAGGTTCTTGTCAAGGGCCTGCCCGGTTTCAGGGAGCCTCCATCTTCGGGATTGCGCCCGTGTGCGGAAGTGGGGTACCTTCAGCGGTCGGAGGAACGCCCATGGCCGTTTTCAGCATGACCGGTTTCGGACACCAGCTCGAGGACTTTCCGGAGGGCCGGTTGTCGGTGGAGGTCCGCACGCTCAACGCGCGCGGGCGGGAGGTCGGCGTGCACGGCTCGGGGCTCCTGGTGGACGAGGCCGCCTGCCGCGAGATGGCTGCGGGCCGGTTCGCGCGGGGCAAGGTTGAGATCACCCTCCGGTTCGAGCCGCACGACCGCGCCAGGCCCGACTCGGTGCCCGACTTCATCGAGGAGTTGCGGACCCGGATCTCCGGTCGCGACATCCTGATGCAGGAGGCGCTGCTGGCCCGCCTGATCATGGCCATCGAAGGCTCCACGGGAGCCCGGCGCACCCCGGATCTCGATCCTGCGGCTGTGCTTGCGGCCGTCTCCGGTGCCTGCGAGAAGGCCCGGGGCCACCGTCTGCAGGAGGGCGGCCGCATGGGCGAGGCCATCACCGGAGTGCTCCTGCGACTGCGGGAACATCTGGCCACGATCGAGGCCCGGTGCCCGGTCCAGGCGCAGGCCACGCGGGAGCGGCTCGAACGTCGGATCGCCGAGCTGGTACTGCCGCAGGATCCCGACTTGGGTTCCGCCATCGGCCCCGCCTTCGCACGCGAGATCGCCCAGATGGCCGACCGGGCCGACATCCACGAGGAGCTCGCCCGCCTGAAGACGCACTTCGCGCGCATCGACGAGGCGCTGGTGTCGGACCGTCCTGTCGGGCGCGAGCTCGACTTCATTTGCCAGGAGCTGCTGCGTGAGACCAACACCATCGGCTCCAAGAGCGTGGATTCCGGGATCACCGCGGCCGTGATCTCGATGAAGACCGGATGCGAGCAGGTCCGGGAGCTGGCCGCCAACCTGGAGTGAACCATGACCCGGATTCCGGGATTCCTGTTTGTCATCACCGCGCCGTCGGGCGCCGGAAAAACCACCCTGATCACACGCCTGAGGCAGGAGTTCCCCCAGATCCGGTTCTCCGTCTCCACCACCACGCGCCCGCCCAGGGCCGGTGAGGTGCACGGGAGGGACTACTTCTTCGTCGACCACGGGACGTTCTCGGACATGGTGACGCGCGACGCGTTCATCGAATGGGCTCACATCCACGGCAACGACTACGGCACATCCCGCGAGTATGTCGACTCAGCGCTCGACGGTGGCTCCGAGGTGCTGTTCGACATCGACGTCCAGGGCTTCCGCGCCCTGCGCGCCCAACTGGGCCCCCGCGCCAACTACGTGTTCATCGCGCCGCCCTCGCTGGAGACGCTGGGCCGCCGGCTGGCCGGACGCGGCACCGAGAACCCCGAGAGCCTGGCCCTGCGCCTGAAGAACGCCCGCACCGAAATGGAGGCCGCCGGCGAGTTCGACTTCATCGTCGTCAACGATGATCTGGAGACCGCCTACACGGAGCTGCGCGCCGCCTATCTGGCCTGCCACCTGCGGCCGCAGTACCGGACCGGTCTTCTCCCCGCACCGGGACAGGATTCCCATGAAGGCTGAGTTCGAGCGCATCCGGGAAACCTACCTCAAACACTTCCCCGGCACGGACACCTCTTTTCTGGATCGGGTTGCTCCGGTCGCAGAGGAGATATACGCATCCATGGACCGCATCTCCGGGGACCCCTACCTGATGCATGCGCTGGCCGTGAGCCGCACCGTCGCCGAGATGGGCCTCGACCGCGACGCCCTGATCGCGGCCCTCATGCATGACGCCGCGGGAGATCCCCGCGTGAAGACGCGCCTGGGAGACCTCTGGACCCCCACCGTGCAGATGCTCGTGGAGAACCTGGAGAGGCTGCGCCGGATCCGGCCGGCCACACCAACCGAGGAGGAATACGAAGGCTACCGCCGGATGATGCTCGCCGTGGGAGGCGATCTGCGCGCGGTGCTGATCCGCATCTCCGACCGGCTCGACAACATGCGCACGCTGCGGCACCTGCCCCGCGAGGAGCAGATCCGCGTGGCCACCGAGGTGCGGCACATCGCCGTGCCGCTGGCCAACCGCCTCGGTCTGCAGGCCATCAAGTCCGAGCTGGAGAACCTCGCGTTCCTCTACCTCGAGCCGGAGGCCTTCCTCCAGCTCGATCAGGGTGTGAAGGAGTTCGAACGGGCCCGGGCCAGCTACGTCGACGAGGTCGTCCGGATCATCTCAGCGCGGATGACCGCGATGGAACTGGAGGCGGTGGTCTACGGTCGTCCCAAGCATCTGTACAGCATCCACCTGAAAATGCTGGAGGGTGGACGCCAGCTCGAGGACATCCATGACATCATCGGGTTCCGCATCCTGGTGGATTCGTCGGCGCAGTGCTATGCCGCGCTGGGGCTGATCCACAGTTTGTTCAAGCCCGTGGAGGGCCGCTTCAAGGACTACATCGCGGTGCCCAAGCCCAACGGCTACCAGTCGCTGCACACGACCGTGCTCGGACCGAGGAGCCGGCGCATCGAGATCCAGATCCGCACGCGCCAGATGCACGAGATCGCCGAGAAGGGCGTCGCCGCGCACTGGTTCTACAAGGAACGCAGCCAGAAGGCGCGCTTCACCGACGGGGAGGGACTGTCGCAGGTCGACCTGCACGCCGGGGACGCGAAGTTCTGGTCCCTGGCACAGTACCAGACCGAGATCTTTGTCTTCACACCGCGGGGCCAGCTCGTGGTGCTGCCGGTCGGCTCCTGCCCGGTGGACTTCGCCTTCATGGTCCACTCCCTGGTCGGCGTCCACTGCACCGGCGCCCGGGTCAACGGTCTGATGGTGCCTTTGAAGACCCCGCTCAAGACGATGGACGTGGTGGAGATCATCACCACGCAGAACCAGTGGCCCAAGTCCGACTGGCTGAAGTTCGTCGTCACCGGCAAGGCGCGCAACAAGATCCGCTACTACCTGAACCAGGTCGAGCGTGAGCAACTGCGCCAGCGGGGACGCGAGCTGCTGGAGCGCGATTTCAAGCGCAGGAAGATCAGCCTGAGCCGCTTCCTGCGTGAGGATCTGGTCGACGAACACCTGTTGGAACTGAAGTGTCAGAACCTCGACGACCTGCTGCTGGCCCTGGGAGACAACCGCCTCACCGTGGACAAGATCCTGGCGATCATTCATCCTGTGGCGGAGAAGCCCGAGGAGCCCGAGCCTCCCAGGGAGAAGCCGAAAAACCGGAAGTCCCGCATGGTCTCCGGCCCGCCCATCGCCATCGAGGGGATGCGGCACGTGCTCGTCAAGCTCGCCCAGTGCTGCCGTCCGGTGCCCGGCGAGGACATCGTCGGCTTCGTGACCCGCGCCCAGGGCGTCTCGGTGCACCGGCAGGATTGCCCCCGGGTCGTGGGGCTCCCGCCCCAGCGGCTCACCCAGGCCACCTGGATCCTCGACACCGCGCTGGGGGAACCGATCCGGCTGCGCGTGGTCACCGACGACCGCCCGGGCCTGCTCGCGCAACTGAGCGAGGTCTTCGCCAAGCTGGGCATCAACATCCGCAAGGTGCAGACCGAGCCGCTGCGCAACAACCGCTCGGCGGTGCTGTTCCACTTCACCTCGCCCCGCACCGGCCTGGAGATCCTGATCCGCAACCTGAAGAAGATCAAGGGCGTGCACTCGGCGTCTAAGTCCTAGAAGCCTGACGATACACGAACTGGTTGCCCCGCTTGCCGCACAACTCCAGCACGCCGGCCTTGCGCAGGGTCCAGGCCATCTTTCCGGCGTGGGTCCCGGCGCCGGCCTGGCCCAGCTCCTTCACCGTGAACTCATCGGGCAGGGAAGCGGGCAAAAGACCGGCCCAGTCCCCGAGGGTCCGGAAGGTCTCGGTCCCGTGGATCTGCATCAGGCTGCGATCCTCGATCCGGACGCCCTTGCGCCGCCATGATCCGGTCCCGTCGGCCACGCGTGTCTCGAGGATGTCGGCGAAGACAACCTCGAGTTCGAGGCCGGGGTGTCCCAGCAGCGACCACAGGCCCGTGAGCTCGGCGAAGACCCGGTAGACCGTGTCGTGCTTCGGGCTCTTCCGGCGCGACTTGAGGCGCCCTCCCCGGGTGCGGGTCTCGAGGACCTTGTTGCGCGCGACCGGATACACCAGTTTCACGCGGTGATGCTCCAGCAGCTTGTCCAGCTTCCGCTTCAGTTTCCCGAGCTGGCGCGTCTGGATCTCGACCACCGTACCGTCCTCGTGCAGGACATCGCAGATCGATCCCTCCACGGGGACCTCGGTGAGCCCGGTCTCACCGCAGTAGAACTGCTTGAGTTCTTCGTGCAGGAGGCTCTCGTTGAAGGTGTTGATCATGGAGGGGTCAGGCAGCCGGCGGACTAATCGAAGTCGCCGATGCGGATCGTTTCGGACCAGTCGACGAACGTCGTGTCGGGCAGGACCTCGGTCACGCGCAGGACGTCGCCCACGGTGATCAGGTTGCAGTCGGTGCACTCGGTGATGTCCACGAGGTTGGGCGAGCCGCCGGAGGCGAACTTTCCGAACGCCTTCGGGGGATCCTCGTCGGCGGCGTCGGGCGCATACACCTCGAAGTCGATGTCAACCAGGTCCGCGGGGACGTCATCGTCGACCTGCAGGGTCGGGAAGTCCGGCAGGTTCGGTATCACCTGATCGATGGCGTATTCGACAGGGCTGGCCCACCAGTTCCAGCCTGCATGCATGAACAGCCGGTCCGTCGAGAAGAAGGCCAGGATGCGCGGCAGGTCGATCATGTACGAGAAGTTCCACGTCGCGCCGTATGGCGGTGCCAGCGTGCCCACGAGCGCGTCGCCCTCGGACAGCATGCCGTTGCCGTCCAGGTCGAGATAGGAGAACGGCAGGATCAGCAGCTGGGTGAGGGGGAATCCCGCGCCGAGCTCCTGGGTCAGGCTCCAGGCCTCGGCGGTGGCGGCGTCCAGGATCACCAGCGGATCGGCGGTCATTCCGGCGAACTCGCCGTCGACGACGGCCGCGTCGAGCAGGGAAGCCGAGTACAAGGGATCAAACAGCAGGACCCAGGGGTTCTCGCCGTTGTTGGCCATGTCCATGAAGGTTGGGCCGTCCACGACCGCAAAGGAGACGCGCAGGGCCTCGGTGACCGTCGAGGTCACCGGACCGCCCACCTCCGGCACCCGCACCGGGGCCGACACGATGGCCATGTCCTGCAGCAGCGCGACGTCGTCCCAGATCAACAACTGGGGGTCCTCCTCCAGCGCGCTCAGGAAGTTCCAGCCCACGGCCGGAGGCTCGGTGGTGGTGTCGGGCGCGATGTAGACCAGCGCGCCGGGAGCGCCATGCACGGCGCAGATGAACTCGTCCTCGTCCCACACACCGTTGTCGTTGGTGTCGTTGTAGAGCGCGGGTGGGAAGTAGCCCAGCAGGACACCGCCCTCGATCGGGAAGAGGTGCTCGACCGGCGGCGCAAACGGCAGGTGAAGAATGTAGGCGAAGTTCTCGGCGGTCGTGTCCAGGGGAACGGAGCCCTCGATTTCACCGAGGATCTCGGGCGTGCCGCTGAAGACCTGCACGGCAAAGACGCCGATGCGCGGATGGACCAGCTCAGCGAAGGACATCGCCTCCTGGACTGTGCCCGCGATGGTCGGACCGAGCAGTTCGGCCGAGGTGTTCAGGGGCTCCTCGATTCCCTCCAGCTCGAAGGAAAAATCCATCGCTCCGGGGATGATCGCCGTGGCCGAGAATGCGGCCTGGCCGATGGTGTCGGTGGTCAGGGCCTCGGGATCCACGGTCACGCCGTTGAACGCGGGCAGATAGGTCAGGCTCGCGCCCTCGACCACACCCACGGGGTCCGTCAGCGTCACGCGCAATGTATAGCTCCCGCTCCCGGGCGCGTAGACCGCATCCCCGATGAGCTCGAGGGACACCGCGGCGGTGAAGTCCACCAGCGCGGTGGCGTCCAGCGCCACGGCGGTCTCCGGGTCGATCGGCGACACACGGGAGACCAGCGCCGAGATCGTCGTCTCCTCGAGGTGATGATTGATCACACCGAAGACGGCCTGGCCCAGAGCGTCGGTCATGATCTCGGTCGCGTCGGTGGTGGCCCGGCCCGAAGCCAGATCCAGGCTGACAAACACGCCCTCGAGCGGATTTTCCTGTTCGTCGCGAACGGTGACGGTCACCTCGGTGACGAAGGCGCCGTCCTCGACCGAGTAGGAGACCGGTCCGGCCTCGAGGGTGGAGAACACGGCCGAAGGCTGCGGCTTCTTCGGTGCTCCTGAGGAGTCGTCGCAGGCAGATATGCCGAAGAATATCAGTAATGCCAATAAACCATTAAGAATTTTCATAATTAACTCCTTTCTAAACATTTCTGTACGCCGGAAAGGGCGATCGTGCGATGTAAAGATAGCATGATTGAGGAAAAATGCCATTTCTCCTGCCACCCGGGGGCGTCCGGAGTGCCGGCCGTCGTCCTCAGCGGGGCTGGTTCAGCACGCCCAGTTCCGCCAGGGCGCGGGCCAGTCCGGCGACGATCACCGCGTTGGTGACCTGACCGTGCAGGGTGCGCTCGGCCACCTGCGCCAACGGGATGGTCTCGATCTCCAGTTCCTCGTCGGTGTCGAAGGCGGTGGGATGGGTGCGGCGCGCGTTCCGGGCGATGAACGTGGTGCAGCGGTTGTCCTGGATGGCCGGGTTGGGATACACCGATCCCAGGGTGATCCACTCGTCGGAGGTGTAGCCCGTCTCCTCGACGAGCTCCCGCCTGGCTCCCTCGAGGGGATCCTCGCCGGGCTCCATCACCCCGCCGGGCAGTTCCAGGGTGTATTCCATGACACCCTGGCGGAACTGGTGCACAAACACGACCTCGTCCTCGGGCGTGATGGCAAAGATGTTCGCCCAGTCCGGGAAGTGCAGCCGGTAGAAGCGGGCGCGCCGGCCGTCCCCGTCGCGGACCGAGTGGGTGCGGGAGATGGATACGAACGGCACCGAAAAGACGGTCTCCTCTTCGAGATCTTTCCAGGATCGTGTGGGGCTCATGGGTTCTCCTGTCTTGTCAGGCACCGGGTGCCTGTGCTATGCCCGTTCCATGTCGCCTGCACCGAAAAACCTGCTGTTTCCCGTGGTGATCGCGCTGTGTATCTCCTGTGCTCCGCACCGGCCGTGGGATCGGTCGGTTCCGGCGGCCGCGCGAACCCGCTGGCGTCTGGGACAGGACATCTTCGCCTCGGTCTCGCGCGACGTCAAGTCCGTCGACATGGAAGCCCCCTCCCAGGATTACGCCGTACGCCGGGCCGCCGAGTCGGCGCTGCTCTCGATCACGGCCCACGTGCGGCTGCCGGACGATCCCGCCCGCACCCGCCGCCTGATCCGCCAACTGGAGAAGGCCGGCTTCCGGTTCGCGGCCTCCCGACTGACCGCCCCGAAAGATGCGGGCGCCTCGAAGGAGGCGGGAGAAACCAATGCGGAGTTCCGCCTGGCCGTGCGCGAATGGTCGGATCTGCGCGGCTTTCCCCTCTCGCCTGACCAGGTGAAGGCGGCCTCCTCGGCCCAGCTCGTGCAGTTGATCCGCACGCACCTGTACGATCCCTCCGGCGCCGTGGCGATCTGGGCGCTGGAACTGGCCCGGCGCAGCCCCACCGGGGCCCGGCGCAGCCCCACCGGGGCCCGGGATGAAGACGGTGGCGGGCCCAACCTGGAAGGACTGGACTGCGCGGCCTGGCAGAAACTGACCTCCTCGGCCGTGGAGACCCACTCCGAACGTGTCGTGGAGGCCCTCTGGCCGATGCTCCGCGCGGCCTGCACGATCGATGAACTGGAGGCCTGGGCGGAGGCCCTCGACGGCCGTATCCCCGAGGTGCTGCGCCTGTTCGGAGAGGCCGCCGGATTCGAGCGACGGATCCGCGTGTGCACCACCACGGGGGCCCTCTTTCCGGCAGCACCCCTGCGGGCCGCACTCATGGAGAAGCCGTCTCCGTCACCCGTGGATCTGGCGCTGGGCTTTTTATGCTCGGGACCGGAATTTTTGGACTTTTCCGCGCGTGATCCGGCCCTCGAGGCCCTGCGGCTGCACCTGTCGGGCCGCACCGCCGACGCCATCGCCCACCTGGCCGACCGCAGGCCGCAGGACAACGCTTCCAGCCGCCTGAACGCGGGTCGCCTGGCGCTCTTTTTCGGGGATCGGACCGCTGCGATGGGCCACTTCCGCTGGGCCGCCGCGGCCGCCGACCGCCCTGACCTGAAAATAGCCGCCTATCATTACCAGCGGCTCATGTCCCGCTTCACCGCCGAGGAGGAGTGGACGGCCCTGGCCGAGCAGTGGCGGCTCGATCCCGTCGCGACGGGACGGGAATTGTGGCTCGCCGGTCATTGGCCGGCGCTGGTGCTGCTCTCCGGACGCGTACCGGCCCCGTACGCCGCCGAGGCCGCCAGGGCGCTGGCCGACTATGCCGCGTGCCGTCCTGATGGCGGGGCCCTCGCGCCGTACTGGAGAGGGCTCATGGGCGACGAAAATCTCCGCAAGGTGTGGCCTGTCTTTGACGGGGAGCCGGCCTGCCGGACCCCGAAGACGCCGCACCGATCCGGAGAGACGACGACCCAGGTCCCGCCGACGACCGCCTTGCACGGGGACTTCCACTCCGACCTGGCCCTGCTGCTGGCCCTGCCGCAGCCCGCTTCCACCTGGGAGATCTTCTTTCGTCGTCACGCCGCCCATCCCCAGGTCACGGCCGCGGCCGAGCTCGTGCTCGTGCTCTTTCCGGGCTCCCACCGTCATGGCCTGGCCGCCGCTGCCGCATTTCTGCTGCGCAGCGATCCAGGGCGAGCCTGGTCGGCCCTGCGCGCCACCTCGGAGTCACATCCTGATCGCGCCGGAGCCTACCATGACCAGGCCGAGATGTTTCTGCACGCCGGCTTCAGGCATGAGGCCGCCCTGGCCATGCGCGACTGGTTCGCCTGGAAGGAGGCCTTCCAGACCTCCGCGGAACGCGACCGCGAGGACTGGCGTCTGGACGCGAACCTGGAGCTGGTGGGCTTCCTCTGGCGCGCGGGCTTCTCCGGGCAGGCCGAGGCACGTCTGACGCGCCTGCTGGCCGCCACCGCGCAGGGCGATCCGCAGCGGCTGTCCCGGGTGGCCGGACTGGCCGCACGCCGTTTCCCCGGCCTGGTCACGCCCGAGAGCCTGGCCCGGACCACCGGGAACCCGCTGCTGCTGCTGAGAATCGCCGGGGATCGGCCCGGCTTCGGCAAATGGCGCGACCACGTGCTCTCCCAACTGGCGATCCTGCTGCCCGACGCCCCCGAGGTGGCCTGGACCGCCTGCCTCTGGCAGAAGACCGCTGCGGCCTGCCTCGACGCACAGGCCGTCGGCGTGTCCTCCCCCGACGGGATCCGGCTGCCGGTCCTGCTGCCGATCCTGGACCGCCTGGGCGTGCATGACACCACCGGCCGGCCCGACGACCTCCGGCTCGCGCTGCACGTCGCCCGCTGGCGCGCAGGGACCCATGCGGACTGGCAATTCGTCGAAGACGCGCTGCAGAATGAATAATCGTCGCGCGGGCGACGTTTGTGTGCTAGGTTTTTCCACGGTGCCGCCATGCTGAGATTCTCCACATTCCTTCTCTGTTCCCTCCTGTTCATCCCGCACGCAGCGGCCCAGAAGCAGGGCCCCCTGCCCTCCAACAGTCCTCCGCCGGTCCAGCTCAAGCTCCTGGGCACCACTCCCAACAAGGACATCAAGCTCGGAACGTGGGTCGAATACGCGGTCACCGACGGTCAGGAAAAGAAGAGCTACAAGATGAAGATCGCCTTCGTCGGACGCGAGGGCGGCGGCAAGTTCAGTTGGCTTGAAATCACGCTCGCGGGCCTGGGACGCACCGTGTACCTGAAGTTGTACATGGAAGGCAACCCGGGCGCCGCAGGCCAGGTGAAACGACTGATCATGCAGATCGGCGCCATGCAGCCGATGGAGATGCCCCTGATCAAGATGAACGACGTGCTGCCGATCCTGATGCAGAAGCCGATCATGTCGCCCAAGGTCGTCGGCAACGTCGACCTGCGCACGCCCGCCGGGCTCTTCCCCGGAACCATGCATGTGCGCGCGGTCAACGCCGATGGACAGTTGATGAATTTCTACCACCACAAGCAGGCGCTGATGTGGTCGCTGGTGAAGCTCCAGGACGGCCGCTTCGAGATGGAACTGATCGGACAGGGATTGGGGGCCGTCTCCCGCATCCGCCAGACCCCTGTGCCCTTCCACATGCCCAAGTAATTCCAAGGAATGATCCCGATGCCATTCTGGAGACGCCCCGAGTTGTCTGATATCCCCGAGGGGCAACTGTCGGTGCCCGACGACGCGGGCGAGCCGGCGCGGGAGGCGATCGCCGCCTTCAACGCAGGCGACTTCTCCCGCTGCCGCCGTATTCTGCGGGAGTTAGGTGGTCCTGACGCCGCAGGAGCCGACGCCACCGTCGCACGCGAACTGGAGCAGCGCCTGCGCATGGATCCGGTGCTGCTGGGCATCGCCGCGGTGAGCCTGTTGCTGCTCGTCTTCCTCGCGATCTGGGCCGTCACGGTCTCGCACTAACAATCTCCTTGCGCATCCGCGCCATTCTTCTTACACTTTTCGGTCTTCCCACCTGTTCATAGTGTGTGGATCGTTCGCAATAGGAGGAATCATGTCCGATCGTTTTTATCCCGTGCCGATTGCCCGCCTGTTCACCCTGCTCAAGCAGGAGTGGGAAGCCCGCCGCAGCATGCTGGGGCTTCCCAGGACCGTTTTCTTCACCCCGTCAGCATCGGATCGCTTCCGCAGCCGCCGCTACGGCCGCCTGCTGGAGACGCCGGTGGGCGTGGCCGCCGGTCCCCACACGCAGATGACGCAGAACCTCGTGGCTGCATGGCTGTGCGGCGCGCGTTACCTCGAACTGAAGACCGTTCAGACGCTGGACACCATCGAGGTCACCAAGCCCTGCATCGACGCTGCCGACGAGGGATACAACTGTGAGTGGTCCCAGGAACTGACGCTGGCACAGTCCGAGGAGGAGTACTGCAAGGCCTGGGTGCTCATCCACGTGCTGCAGCGGTTCCTCGGGCATGACAGAGCCCCCTCTGAGCTGGGCTGCCTGTTCAACATCAGCGTCGGCTACAACATGGAGGGCATCCGGAAACCCAACGTCCAGCACTTCCTCGACGCGATGACCCGGCCCAATCCCCGCATCCGCGAGCTCTGCGCGGAGCTGGCCCCGCTGGTGCCGGACCTGGACCTCGGAGATATCCCCGATATCATCACGGATCACGTCACGATCTCCACGATGCACGGATGCCCCCCCGACGAGATCGAGGGCATCGCGGCCTACTTCATCGCCGAGCGCAGGCTGCACACCGCCGTCAAGTGCAACCCCACGCTGCTGGGCCCCGTCGCGCTGCGCACGATCCTCAACGACGTGATGGGCTTCGAGGTCGAGGTCCCGGACGCCGCCTTCGAACACGACCTGAAGTGGGAGGACGCGATCGGGCTCATCGCCCGGCTCCTCGAGAAGGCCCGGGCCACCGGCGTCGCCTTCGGCGTGAAACTGACCAACACCCTCGAGAGCTGCAACATCCGGCACGTGCTGCCTGCCAGGGAGGCCATGCACTACATGTCCGGGCGCGCGCTGCACCCGGTGTCCCTGGAGCTGGCCCACCGCCTGTCCGAGCAGTTCGGCGGCACCCTGGACATCTCGTTCTGCGCGGGCATCGACGCCGACAACGTCGCGGACGTGCTCTCGTGCGGGCTGACCCCGGTCACGGTGTGCACGGATCTGCTCAAGCCCGGCGGCTACGCACGGCTTTACCAGTACATGGAGAACATCTCGGCCGCCTTCGAAGCCACGAAGTTCGAGCTCCCCGAGACCGGCCGCGTGGGCGGTCCCGGCGGCGACCGCGCTGTCCTGTTCGAGAAACTGCAGGCGCTGGCTGCACGCACGCTCCATGCCGAGGCCTGCCGCAAGGGGGCCCACCCCTGGGACTCGATCAAGGGACGCCGCGAACTGGGTCCGTTCGACTGTGTCAAGGCCCCCTGCGTGGAGAGCTGCCCGACCAACCAGAAGGTGCCGCTGTACATCGCCCTGGCCGCTGAGGGCCGTCATGACGAGGCGCTGCGCGTGATCCTGGAGGACAACCCGCTGCCGCACGCCACCGGCATGGCCTGTGATCACAAATGCCAGGAACGCTGCACACGCATCAACTACGACTCCCCCGTTCTGATCCGCGAAATCAAGCGCTATGTCGCCCGCAACGGTCAGGTTCCGGCCCCCGTCTCCGGCCCGGAAAAGGGCGTGAACGTCGGCGTGATCGGCGCCGGACCCGCCGGTCTGAGCGCGGCCTATTACCTGACGCTCGCCGGCGCGCGCGTGACGATCTACGATGAGAACGGACGCCCCGGCGGCCTTCTCGAGCGGGCGCTGCCGGGTTTCCGGCTCGATCGGGGGTTCCTCCGCCGCGACTTCGAGCGCATCCTCTCGATGGAGGTGACCTGGAAGCAGGAGCGCGTGGGAAACCGCGACGACTTCAACCGCATCGTAGGCGCGCATGACGCGGTGTTCCTGGGCGTGGGCGCCCGTGCCTCGCGCGAGCTGCACATCGAGGGGGAGGATCTGCCCGGCGTCGTGCCGTTTCTGGACTTCCTCGAGGGCGTCAACGAGGGACGGATCAAGAGCATCGGGCACCGCACCGTGATCATCGGCGGCGGAAACTCCGCGATGGACGTGGCGCGCACGGCCCAGCGCCTGCGGCGGGAGCACGACCATGTGATGGTGCTTTACCGGCGGACCCGCAAGGAGATGCCGGCGGACCTCGAGGAGATCCGGGACCTCCTCGAGGAGGGCATCGAGATCCGCGAGCTTGTGGCCCCGATCCGGGCCCACGCCGAAAACGGCCGTCTGAACCAGCTTCTGTGCGCACGCATGATGCTTTCGGATCCGGACGAGAGCGGCCGCCGGCGCCCCGTGCCCGAACCCGACGGCGAGTTCGTGCTCCCGGTGGACATGATCCTGTCTGCGGTGGGCCAGGATCCCGAGCTCGGCTTCCTCGACGGCACCGCCGTGGCCCTCACCCGCTGGGGCACGGTGGCGGTCCGGCCCGACGGCTGCGCCACCGGTCACGAGAAGGTCTTCGCCGGCGGTGACGTCGTGCGCGGCCCCATGTCGATCATCGCCGCGGTGGCCGACGGCAAGAACGCCGCCCGCGAGATCGGCCAGCGCCACGGCCTGGTGTTTCCCAAGGACAGGCTGCCCAAGGCCGTCCTGCCCGCCAGGGCCGATCTCATCCTGCACCGCGCCCGTCGCTCGGCGGCCTCGGTCGTGGCCCACACCGGACCCGACGCGCGCGCCACGTTCGCGATGGTCGCCGGTGATCTCACGACCAACCAGCTCGTGGCCGAAGCCCGCCGCTGCCTGGCCTGCCACCTGTTCTGCGACGTCTGCGTGAGCGTGTGCCCCAACCGCGCCAACATCTCCTACGAAGCCACCAAACGGGACTGGTCCGTCCCGTCGCTGGTGCGGGAGGGTGATCACTTCGGGGTCACCACCACCACTCCCTACGCCATCTCGCAGGAGGCGCAGGTTGCAAACATTAAGGATTATTGCAACGAATGCGGCAACTGCGTCACCTTCTGTCCCTCGGCCGGACGTCCGTTCGCAGACAAGCCGCGCCTGGCGCTCTCCATGGAGACATTTGACCGCGAGCCGGAGACCGTCTTCTGCGAGCGCACCGCATCGATCCACACCCTGTACTTCCACGCCCCCGAGGGTGATGGCCTGTTGCGCACCTCCCCGGGCGACACCGGCTTCACGTTCGAGTGGCGCGGCGCCCGCGGCACCATCTCATGGGCCGACTTCACCTGCACCGATGCCACCGGCGGACCCGACATCCTCGGACTGGCACCCCTGGCCCCCATGGCGGTGCTCCTCGACGCCTTCGTCCGCGGCACGCTGATCCTCTGAAAATCCCGGTGGCCCCGGGCACCAAGTTCCAGTATAAAAGGAGTGGGACTCCGGCGGCGGCTGTTCCCGGTTCGCCACACCCGGCCCCGGTTCCCGTAACCGAACGTTCACAGATCCCGCGCGTTTTTTTTCGCCGGTGGAAATCAGTTCGGAATTTCCATTGTCCCGGAACGATTTTTTTCGTTTCCACTGGACAACGGCCCTTGGCATGGTTCTTGCGAATTTTAGGACCGACTTTTGGAGGTGTACGATGAAAAAACTTTTCCTGGCTTCCTTCACCCTGTTCGTCCTGGCTTTTTCGACCGCGGCTTCAGCCCAGATCATCATCCTCGAGGGCGTCCCCGGTGACGGCTGCAGCATGGGCCTTTCTTCCCCGTGTGCGCCAGCCCCGGCCCCGGCCCCCGTCTACCAGCGTCCGATGGTCCGGTCCCGCTATGCGCCGCCCCCGTTCGTGGCCGCGCCGGCGACCACCCTGCCCCCTCCCCCGGTGGGCCTGCCGCGCTATGCCCAGCCCCAATGGTTCCCCCGCTGGGGCATCAACGTGATCTACAGCGTCTCCGGTGACAGCTACGGCACCCTGGTCGGCGGCGGCATGAACCTGGAATACATGTTCTCGCGGCACTTCGGCATCGAGGGCAGCATCCTGGGCATGGGCGGGGCCGAAGAAGACGTGTACGCCACCACCCACCGCAGCGGCGCCCGCTTCGGCGCGTCCCTGATGTGGTTCCCCGGGGGCCTGAAGACCAACGGTTCCTCATTCTACCTGCGTGGCGGCGTCGTGGGCCAGACCATCGACACCTACGACGATTACTCCAGCACCTACGAGCCCATCTACACGAAGGACACCTCCTTCCGTGAAGTGGCCGCCGGCCTGCGCTACACGTTCGAACTGATCCCGCAGTTCTACGCCATGAGCCTGGGTGTCGAAGCCTCCGTGCTGTTCGACACCGATGCCAGCAACAGCGATTATGACGACGGCTCCTCCGACGAGTCCACGGCCGCCTTCCGCCTGACCTTCGGCTTCCACTTCTAGCCTGTTTGGCGGTCCCTGGGGCCCGTGATGCGGCCCCTCTCCCCCACTTCTCCTCCAGACTTCATCAACCCCCTTGACCGATCGCACCGGTACCCTTACCTTGAGGTCCCCGGCTTCCCGGCCGGCAGTCCTCGGCCCAAGGGCCGGCATTCTTCCGGAACGGACCGAACCATGTCGATTCTCTCCATGATTCTCTTTTTGCTCGTTGTTCTCTCCATCTATGCTGTCGGGCATCTGTACGTCTACAAGACCTTCGTCAACGTATGGTTGCTGTCGACCCACGGCCAGCGCCTGCTCCTGGGCGTGATCCTGGTGCTGTGGATCTCACCCTTCCTGATCGGCCTGGCGAGCCGTGTCATCCCGGGCCTGTTCTCCTCCCTGCTGGCGCAGATCGGCTACATGTGGATGGGCCTGCTGTTCCTGTTCATCACGGTGCACCTCGTGCTGTCGGGTCTGAACTGGGTGCTGGCACACTGGGAGATCGGCACCACCGCCCGCGTGGTCTGGATCGCCGCGGCCGGGCTCAGCCTCGTCGGCGTTGTCTGGGGCCGCATCGACGCGGAGATCATGCGCGTGAGACATTATGATGTTTCGATGCCGACGTTCGACCTGGGCCAGAAGATCCGCCTCGTCCAGATCTCGGACACCCACTTCGGACCCACGCTGGGGGTCGGCTTCGCCGAGCGGGTCATCGACAAGATCCGCGCGGAGAATCCCGACCTGGTTGTTTGCACCGGCGACTTCCTCGACCCCGGCATCGCCGAGCCGGAAAAACTGATGCGCCTGTGGCGGGAGCTTCAGCCTCCGCTGGGCAAATATGCGGTGCTGGGCAACCACGAAGCCTACTCCGGCGTCAAGTGGAGCGAGAAGATGCTCACCGACGCAGGCTTCGTCGTGCTTCGCAACACCCACGCCCAGCCGGTGCCCGGTCTGGTGATCGCGGGCGTGGACGACCCCTCCGTGTCCCGGATGGAGGGGAGCTCCGTCTCGGAGATCGACCTGATGCGGTCCCTGCCCCGTCCCTCGTCGGTGATCCTGCTCAAGCACCAACCGCGCGTGGAGTCCCGCGGCCTGTTCGACCTCCAACTGTCGGGCCACACCCACGGAGGACAGATCTTTCCGTTCGACCGGATCGTGAGCCTTGTGTTCAGATACCTGCGCGGTCGATATGAGCTCCCGGGAGGGGGCACGCTGATCGTCTCCACAGGCACAGGCACCTGGGGTCCGCCGATCCGCCTGTTCGTGCCCCCCGAAATCGTGGTGATTGACCTGGTCGCGAAAAAGACCCGCTGATTACAGCCGACGCAGACGGACGGTGAAGTGGCGCATGATCGGCGCCTCGGAGACGATGCCGAAGCCACGGGTGATCGACTCGCGGCGATCCCACAGGTTCTTCAGGGCCACGGCCATGTACTCCATGTGCTGCTGGTTGTACACGCGGCGGGGGATGGCCAGGCGCAGAAGTTCGAGGGCCGGGTAGCGCTCCTGCCGGGTGACCGGATCGCGGTCGGCCAGCAGCATGCCGATCTCGACGGCGCGGACGCCGGCTTCGATGTACAGTTCCACACCCAGCAACTGGGCCGGAAACTCGTCCTGCGGGATGTGCGGGAAGAACTTCTTCGCGTCGACGAAGACCGCGTGGCCGCCGATGGGCCACTGGACCGGGATGCCGAACTCCCGCAGGCGCTTCCCGAGGTACTCCACCTGTCCGACGCGGGCTTGCAGATAGTCGAACTCGGTGGACTCGTACAGCCCCTGCGAGAGAGCGCCCAGGTCACGGCCGGCCAGTCCGCCGTAGGTGATGTATCCTTCGTAGATGATGTTGAAGGTGCAGCACTTCTTGAACAGGTCCTCGTCGCGGAAGGCCAGCAGCCCGCCGATGTTGACGATGCCGTCCTTCTTGGCGCTCATGGTGAAGCCGTCGGCGTAGGAGAACATCTCGCGCACGATCTCGCGGATGGTGCTGTCGGCGAAGCCGGGCTCGCGGACCTTGATGAAGTAGGCGTTCTCGGCGAAGCGGGCGGCGTCAAAGAACAGGCGGACACCGTATTTCTTGCAGAGATCGCTGACCGCGCGGAGGTTGGCCATCGAGACCGGCTGTCCACCCGAGGAGTTGCACGTGACAGTGACCAGCACCAGCGGGATGCGCGATGGACCGTATTCGCGCAGGGCGGCCTCGAGCTTCACAAGGTTGAGGTTCCCCTTGAACGGATGCTCCAGCGTGGTGTCGAAGGCCTCGTCGATGGTGATGTCCAGCGGCTTGGCGTGCCGGAACTCGATGTGTCCCTTGGTCGTGTCGAAGTGGGAGTTTCCGGGGATGACCTGGTCGGGTGCGTCGTGGCCCAGCAACGTCTGGAACAGCACGTTCTCGGCCGCGCGCCCCTGGTGAGTAGGCAGGAAGAACGGAAAGCCGAGCAGCTCGGAGATGGCGTTCTTGAGCTTGTAATACGATGTCGCGCCGGCGTAGCTCTCGTCGCCGAGCATGATCTCGGCCCACTGTTTCTGGCTCATCGCGCCGGTGCCCGAGTCGGTGAGCACGTCGATGAGCACCTGCTCGCTTTTCAGGTTGAACAGGTTGTAGTCGGCTTCGCGGATCCAGCGTTCGCGGTCTTCCCGGGAGGAAAACAACACCGGTTCCACCATCTTGATCTTGTACGGTTCGATACGCGGCAGTTCCATGAGAGCCTCCTTGCGCGGTCACTCTATATAGCCCCACCGCGTTTTTTCAATCTTAAAGTGTCCGGGGGGAGCATTTGCCTTCCCTGCCGTCTCGTGGCGCTCACGCCTTGACGAACCAGGACTGCGGGACGAACAGGCTCTCCCACTTGCGGATGGCGTAACGGTCGGTCATCCCGGCCAGGTAGTCCACGAGCTTCTCCTCGGTGAACTCGCCTTCGAGGCCGGTCCACTGCCGTTTCTCGGAGAAGATCGTCCACAGATCCCGCAGGAGCCGTTCGGCCTTCTCAAACTCCACGCGCACGGTGGGATGATCATAGCAATGTTCATATAAATAATTCCGCAGGAGCACGAGGGTCTCGTGGGCGGCGTCGGAGAGCAGCACGAGGGGCTCGCGCTCAAGGTCGGTCGTCTCAATGACCGACAGGATCAGGTTCCCGATGCGCTCCCGGTGCGTCGCTCCCAGGTGTCGCACCACCTCCGGCGGGATGTCGGCCTCCGAGAGCAGGTTCGCGCGCAGGGCGTCCTCGAGATCATGGTTGACGTAGGCCAGGATGTCCGAGAGCCGCACGATCTGCCCTTCGAGGGTGGCCGGCAGCGCGTCGGGGTTGCGCGTCAGGATCGGTCCCTTGCCCTTGGTGTGGCGCAGGATGCCGTCGCGCACCTCCTCGGTGAGGTTCAGGCCCTCGCCGCTGTTCTCCACATGCTCGACCACGCGCAGGCTCTGCACGGCATGGTGGAACCCGTTCCTGGAGACCTTGTTGAGCACGGCCTCGCCGGAGTGTCCGAACGGGGTGTGGCCCAGGTCGTGACCCAGGGCGATAGCCTCCACGAGGTCCTCGTTGAGATGCAGGGCACGGGCGATGGTGCGGGCGATCTGGGTGACCTCCAGTGTGTGGGTCATGCGGGTGCGGTAGTGATCTCCGTCGGGGTTGAGGAACACCTGGGTCTTGCGCGAGAGGCGGCGGAAGCTCTTGGAGTGCACGATGCGGTCGCGGTCGCGCTGGAACTCCATGCGCACGGTGCAGCGATCCTCAGGGCGCTCCCGTCCACGGGTGGCCGCCGAGCGGGTGGCCATCGGGTGGAGGAATTTGTCTTCGCGTTGTTCGGCACGTTCGCGGGGTGTCATGGGCTTCTACCTCCGGGATTTCTTCGGACGGGACTTGGGATCGGGCCGCTCGGGCTTCTTGTGTCCGCCGGCCTTGGACGCCGGTCCGCCGGCCTTGGACG
>Ga0180007_10002034_pt1 | contig 25083 bp, 19 predicted proteins | sample MM_PC_MetaG_FD_121122 | JGI IMG/M metagenome (GOLD analysis project Ga0180007, IMG submission 121122) | Groundwater microbial communities from the Aspo Hard Rock Laboratory (HRL) deep subsurface site, Sweden - MM_PC_MetaG | ecosystem: Environmental > Aquatic > Deep subsurface > Groundwater... | reverse complement strand
TGTGCCGGGTCAACCAGCGTGTGTGCGAAAGTCCGCAGGCGGCTGATGGTGTCATCGTCGAGTATACAGGTCATGCTGGTCCTCCTGCATCGTTGCCTTGCCTTGTCGTTCCCTGAAAGTATAAGCGCTACAGCCGGCTGGGATCAAGGATCCAGCAAGGGGCCAGGGCGGAGCTAAGTCTAGCCCTTTTTTTTACGTTTCGATAATTCCAGAAAAATTGACAGCAGCCTAATTCGGACCTTACACTATTGAGAACCGGCGTTGCCGGTGGAATCGCGTCAGAGAACGAGGTAGCATGAGGGCTGCGCATGTGGTTTATTCATCCATGCTGTGGCATGAACCGGGAAATGGGGGGGTGGGAATATGTACTCGCCACAGCTTCAGAACGAGATTTACGCAAGTGCGATAGAGGCTGGATTGATCAGCGTTGAAGAGGTCGAAGGTCTGATTTGCTTTTATGAGCGGCAGACGATTCATCCGATAACTGCGCTTATCGGAGCAGGTGTATCGGAGCTCCGCTTGTACCAGGTTTTCGCCGAGCGCTCCAGTTTGCCGCTTGATCTGGACCCACTTCCTGTTGCGGCGGAGAAGAGACTTCCTGTCTCGGCGGAGCACCTTGCCTATTTTGACGCCATAGCTGTGGAAGCTGCCGGGGATGGTCTTAGTGTGGCATCCTGGCGTTGGGAGCAGCGAAATGTCATCCCGGCTGCGCTAGCCAATCTGGCGGGTGTTCCTGTATCCCTGGTTTTGGTGACATATTCGGCGTTCGAACGGTTGGCCACTGAATTGCGCGAGAGACGGCCAGGAGCTTGGCCTGATCAATTCTGACGGCGGCGTTTCTTTTCTTCTTTACCGAACTGGGGGAGTTGTGATCAAAGTAGCTTAGCCTGCAAGGTTCAGGTAAGCACCATAAGGGTATTGCGAAGTGCATGGTACAGGCGGGTACTGAGGGTGCTGTATCGCTCGTTCATGTCCCGTGGATCGATATCATTCCAGGATCCCATCCCGCCGAAGACATCACAGGACGAGACGGCCACGAGCAATGGCAGATCTTCCGGCGGAGTTACCTGCAAGAGTAACTCGGCTGAGAGCATCCCCTGGACGATACTTGATGCGGCGGCTGCCGCGTTATCCGTATCAAAACCGGCCTCAATCATGAGCGGTATCCAGCGCTCTTCGAGTTCTTCCCCTGACGCGGTCGAGGCTATTTCCTCCGCCATACGTTTGCCATAGGAAGAATCGATCAGTATCCGCGCCAGCGCGAAGGTGCCAGAAAACGGTGAGTCAATTTCACGGGCGTATTTTTCGATTTCCGCAAGAGCTGCTTTCCACTCTACCAGAACTTCTGGTTTCCGTAACAGCTTTGTTGCGCTTAGTTCGGCAACGTCGATGGGGCATTCCCGGCATATCCAGCGCTGCCATGTATTTGCCGAAGGTCTAGCAGTATAGAATCTTCCCCATTGGCCGCGGAGGTCAGCCCGTTTCTGATCCAGCGCGGAGGGGCCGAACACATGCAGCAGATTTTCCGGGATAAGCGGTTTTGTTCCTGTAGCGTTTAGTTCGTCAGCCAGAATACGGCATACCGTATCGGCAATCGCCCGTTCGGCTACCTCTTCAGCGGAAAGATCCAGAAGCGTGTGGATGTTGATACCTGCTTCCGCAAGGCTCGGCGAGAGGATTGGCTCCAAATCCGGTATCGGCTGGAGCCCAATAAACCGCGCAAGCTCCTCCCCAGTGGGTCTGCCGGTAGGATAGAGGTAGACTGATGACACAGCTACTTCCCCGGCCATGGAATCAGCATCATGGCTCGCCGGTGGATGCAATAGATGTTCAAGTTCGTCCGGAATCAGCAGTTTTTCGCCCGATATCGCAAGCTCGATCTGGAATTCTTCCAGCAACTGGTCCAGCATCAGTTCCAGAAACCCGTCGAGCTCCCCCGCGATGAAGGCGCTGCGCAGCATCCCCATTTCAAAGGTAGACTCTAGGTTCATCGCCCGGTTCTCATTGGTTAGCGCCTCGATTCGCCGCCACATAGCGGGTGCACTCAACTGCGCGTCGATGAGTGCGGCCAGGTGTACCCCACTCATGGCGTAGCGCGGGGCCTGTTCCACAGTCAGGTCTATGAGGTGTTTCTGGCCTTGAATGCTGCAGAATAGAATCTCTCTGCCGGAACTTCCGAATGCCGCCGCAATGTGGTCCGGCAGCTTTGGCGGCTGCGCAGAGCCGGCACGAATAACCCGCACCGACTGCGGATCCACCGATCCGAGACGTTCAAGCCAATCCCTGAAACCGATCAGTGTGCCCCCAGCAACAGCGCCGCACAAGATTATCATGTTTTCGGCCTGTGTATTCCGGAGTTCCAAGGATGAGCCGACAAAGTCAAGATAGGTTCCGCGTTGTACTTTATCCGCCCGTAGCAGGGCTGCCACAATCATCCGGATCAGATCATTTCCACGCATTTTTTTCCACCAATACAGCCTTGCTTACGGCTTCCAAATAGGGCGTGTTGTACAGAGTGCTGGCTGTCATCAAGACTCCTGCGGCTTTACCGCAGCGGCGAGCGCGCCGATGAAGGCTTCCTGGGCCTGGGTCTCTACCGCCCGCGGACTGCGCACGCGCCGAACAGTAGCAATAGCATCGTCGGCACGCAGATTATGCCGGAGGCATAGCCAGGCCGCGGCAATCAGGCCGCTCCGGCCCAGGCCTCCCACACAATGAATGACGGTTTTTTCGCCTTGCTTTTCGGCTTCAGTCAGCCAGTCCCTGATCCGCTGTAACTGGCTATTATTCGGTACGCCGCCATCGACTATCGGCTCGTGCATAGCTTTCAGGCCGGCTGACTGATACTGCTGCAGCAAGGTAGGGACTCCATAGCGGGTGAATTCGTCGGGGGTTATCAGGCATAATACCCTGCTTGCGCCGGCTTGCCGCATGCTGGCGATGTCCAGAGCCAGATCGCGGTTCCAGTCTTTCCTTCCCGGCAGGATAGTTAGTCCGACTGAAGCGCCTAACTCGGCTGGAAACCAGTCAATCTGTAAAGACCGCTTGCGGCTGGCTTCTGCCAGGATACTTTCCACCAATTTCAGGCTGGCGTACAGTGCCAGCTCTTTTTGCAGCTGAGTGCATTCGTCAAAACCAAGGGTATGTACCGCATAGCGGAGTTGGGCTACCTGCAGTTGCATGGGTGAGCGGTCCGCCTGAACCAGGCGCGCATACTTGGAGCGTACATGACAGAGTAGTCGCCAGGTTTTTGCGAAAATTCCGTATTTACCCGGATCGAAGGCTGCAGCCTGCATCGGACGTCCAAGATCGGCCCAGGCCAGGAGTTGGTCAATCAGCCGTTTGGCCAAAGTCAGCTCGGCACGGCCGGCGATTTTCATAAAAATAAATATAATATCATTTTCAAATTTTACCAGATCACGAATAACATGACCACGGTGGCAGTTGAAAAAGTCTATAATCCAGACATTCGCCTGGCTGTCTATCAGGATGTTCTTGCCGTTCAGGTCGCCGTGCACAAACGAGCAATAATGTGCCTCCTGAAACAGGCTTGATAAGGACGGAAGTTCATGGCGATAAAAAGTTCCCAGACTCCGGGGATCCAGCTTTCCGAAACTGTCGGGCGCGGCAGCGGCGCTAATGGCCTGTACTGCCTGGTCCACGCTGTTTGCCCAGCGCGGGCTGAATTCCCAGTAATCGAACAGCGGCATTTTTTCTAGCGTTGCTGCTTCGTACAGCTTGCCCAGCTGTTGATCGAATACCTGATCGAGAATTCCCTGAACATCCAGGAAGGCCTGTTCGTCAGCAGAATCGTCCAGTAACACCGCTTCGATGAGGTCCTGTACACAGCGCACACTGCCTTCCTTCATGGCTGCGTAACGGTATTTTATGCCACCGCGTTGTCCGGATTCGGCAAAGTCGACAATGCTTGGGGCATTGTTTCCCAGCACTTCCTGGATCTGTTCGAAAGACATGCGTTCCCTGGCTATCAGGTCGCGTTTCCCGAGTTTGACTACCACAGGAACCTGCTGGTGGCCATGATGGTCGCGACTGCTCGCCCGTAATACGGCATTACCGGAAAACCCACCGTCCAATACTTTGAAGGTGGCAGCTTGGCTGTCGCGGAATAAATATAACAACAAATGTCTGTCGTCTTCGGATAAGTTGACCGGACTGACGAACTGAAACTTGGTCATGTCCAGCCGGGAATTTGCGGCTATTGCAAGCCCGGGCGCGGAACCGGTCAGATAATTGGTAAAATCGGAAACGGAAGCAAAAATGCGGACTCCGAGTATATCTTTCATTTGCTGCAGGAAGGTAAAATGCATCTGCCGGCTTGAGGATGCACACAGGGCCGAGCACACACACAGATCGATGTTGGCATATCTGGTCAACAGCTCATAAGCCAGAAAATAGACCTTGGCTTCTGTCCAGACTCCGGCAATTCCGACCCGTATTTTGGGAAGCGTTTTGTCCTGGCTCAGCGCAGTACGCAAGCCAAGACTCTCCAGCACTTCGTGCAGGTCCGTTTCCTGAAAATCGTTCAGGCCGTTGGCCTGTACAATATGCACTGCCGCCCGCTGCGGCCGGTGCTTGAATACAAACTCGGCACCTTCACTGCCGGCCAGACAATGCGGACCAAAATGCTTCAGATGCTCAGACTGGGCGGCCGCTTCAGGACTGTGCCAGTCGCGGATATGCACCAGCGCCAGTTTCTCTTCAGGCTCGGCATAGGCCCAGTCCAGGGCCACTCCCAGCGGGCCTTCGGCCGGTTTTTCTCCCAGCAGGCGCAGGGCTTCGCTGTAACCGACGTGCAGGGAATTCGGTAATGGTTCGAACGGTTCAAGCAGCCGCACGAAGTCGTTTTGCAGACATTGGGTAATCCATATTGCGCGCATTCCACAAGTATAGTCCGGGGCATCCGGCTCGTGCAAGCTTGGCGGCTGCAAAACGCCTGCTGTTCCCATGCCCGGGACGGAAGAGCATCAAGCGACGGCGATGACTGCCCTGTGTTGTAGCCGCTTAAGCTATTGTGTTTTGGCCTGATCGGGCGTACATTTGTGCATCATGAATCGTAAACACGGTTTTTCGGGTTACATCTGTACGGTTTTCATCGGTTTGCTTGCCGGCTTCCTGATAACGGTTCTTTCCGATCGGCCTATTCCCGGCAGCGCGCTGGTCGACAGTACCGCGCTGCCTTGGTCTTATCAGTACCACAGCACAGTGGCTGAAGCGGAATGGCAAAAAGCTGACCAGCACTGGGGCGTTTTGCCGGGCCGTGGGCAGTCCAGCTCGCTCTGGCTGCGTACCACGCTGCCGGCAACTTTAACAGAGGGCACTGTTCTGGTGCTGCACCGTCCGGTGCTGGATGTAGACGTGTGGATGGATGGCCAGCCGGTTTTAAGCAGTAACGGTGCTGCGCGCAGCTATCGGCCCGTTGGCACCGCTCATTATATGGTTCCGGTGCGGGATGGTACGGAAATCCTTATACAAGTGCACTCGATTCTGCCCTTTCTCGGCCTGCCGGAACCGGTGCTGTTGGCAGACTGGGGCAGTCATGTCGGCGCGCTTGTCCGCTCCGAACTCGACGAGCTGTTTGTAATCGTTGTGCTGCTGCTGGTCATATTCGGCAGCCTGGTAATGGCCCTTTTCGGTTCGAAACAATTTATAACCGGTCGCCTGGTAGTAGCCGCTCTGGCCGCGCTTCTGTATACGCTCTCCCAGAGCTGCCTTAAGGATATTGCTTTCCCGGCAACCTTTTTCTGGTTCTGTGTCTGGCTGGCAGCCTTGTTCGCGCTGCCGGCCGCCTTCGTGGGCCTTCTGGAGGCAGTTGTACATATCCGCTGGCTGCGCCGCTTTCGCTTGGCCGTACTTGTTTTCGGCCTGGCTGGAGAACTGTTACTGCTTGTTTATTTGCTGTTTTTCAGATATGGCTTCGCCGACCACATTCTGCTTGCCTTATTCAGTTACCGAATTTTATTTCAGTTGGTGGTGGTGGCCACCGGCCTAGTCAGCCTGGTAAGTGTTTTTCAGTCGGAGCTCCGGTTTTCGCGCCGTGAAACTCGTTTTATTGGTTTCGGACTGGCTGTGTTTTTCGGTGCCTGTCTGGCCCAGGTACTGGTTGCACTTGGCACAGGAGCCAATGGCGCGCGCGGCAATATCCACCTCGGCTTTATGGTCTTTCTGCTGGCCGGTTTCGCTGTGCAGGTTTTGCGCCTGCTGGAACAGCGTCGCAGTTATTCTCGGGCCTTGGAGACACTGGATACGTACAAAGCTGCGTTGCGCTACAGCCTGGCTCAACCTCTGCTGGTGGTAGCCGCTGACGGAGAGGTTTTTTACCGCAACGAGGTTTTCTTAAAGCAATTCGGGCAGGCTCAGCCGCTCCTGCCATCAGGCGGCACACTGGTCAATACCGAGAAAGACACGGCTTTGGTTAGCTTAAAGCTAAGTACTGCCGACGGTGCCAGCCGGGATGCCGAAGCCATGCAAATCCGCTTGCATGATGTAGCCGGCTGCGTTGCCTATATTATCCAGAATGCCGATCCATACGCACTGGATCACTGGGACGGGCTAAGCATGCGCGAGCAGGCGGTAGCCCGCTGCGTGGTGCAGGGGCTTTCCAATCAGGAAATCGCCGACCGGCTGGCTATCAGTCTGCGTACGGTTAAAGCCCATTGTACTTCAATATTTGACAAGCTGGGCATCAGCAGCCGCAAGGAACTGATGGCCGACCTGCTGGTTAGGCAGACAGCACAGGCCTCCGGCTCAGCTGCGGCAGACCCAGGGAGCGCGGCAGGCGCGGAGGTGGCAAAATACGGCCGGGTTCTGCTGCGTTCACCGCGCGATTGAGTTACAACCAGAGTGATGCCGCTTTGGCGGGGTCAATATGGTGGTTGCAAAATTTGATTTAATCGCCGCTTGCGTCAGGCTGCGGAATCCCGTACTATACCAACATCGTGGATTTCGATTTTGACACCCTTTCGGCTTTACGTAAGACTCACCCCGCCTGGAAACTGATGCTGGCCGATTCTGCACCTCTGGTGCTGGCGTTTTGTAACCGGGTTTTTGTGCAGGCCAATCAGCGTTCCATTCCGGCCGCGCGCCTGCAGGCCATGCTGGAGGACGAGCTTTTTGTACTGCGGCAGGGGCGTGACGACGAAGCCTATTCGCGTTCCGCGCGCGAGTATCTGGATGCCTGGACCGATGAATCCCGCCTCTGGCTACGTAAATATTACCCGCGCTCTTCCGACGAAGCCGTGTACGAATTAACGCCGGCGGTGGAAAAGGTTATCGGCTGGCTGCAGGCTTTGGGCGAGCGTTCGTTTGTAGGTACCGAATCGCGGCTGAAACTGGTGTTCGAGTTATTGCGCGAAATAGTCGAAGGTAACCAGGCTGACCCGGCCCAGCGTCTGGCCGATTTGCAGCGGCAGCGCAAGGAGCTGGATGAGCGTATTCGGCGTCTCAAACGCGGCGAACTGGATACGCTCGATCCTACTGCCACCCGCGAACGCTTCGACCACATGGCGCGCACTGCCCGCGAGCTGCTGGCCGACTTCCGCGAGGTGGAGCAGAACTTCCGCGAGCTGGACCGGCGCACCCGCGAGCGTATAGCCCGCTGGGAAGGCGCCCGCGGCGGAGTGTTGGCCGATATTCTAGAGGAACGCGACGCGATTGACCAGTCCGACCAGGGGCGCAGTTTCCGCGCTTTCTGGGATTTTCTGATGTCGCCCGACCGGCAGGAAGAACTGCAGTCGATGCTTGAACGCAGCATGCAGCTGCCGGCAGTGGCCGAACTGAATCCGGACCGCCGCCTGCGCCGGGTGCACCACGACTGGCTGGAAGCCGGTGAGCACACCCAGCGAAGTGTGGCCCTGCTCAGCCGCGAGCTGCGGCGTTTTCTGGACGATCGCGCCTGGCTGGAAAATCGTCGAATTATGGAAATAATCGGACAGATAGAGGAGCGTGCCCTGGCGCTGCGTGATGTGTGTGACCAAGCTCCCGGCATGGAGCTGGAACTGCCGCAGGCCGAGCTGGGGCTGCCGCTGGAACGCCCGCTGTTCCGCCCGCCGGCCGAAATCCGGCTGGACAGCTCGCTGCTGGACGCACAGACCGACCTAGCCGATATTGATTCCAGCGCTTTGTACGAGCTGGATCTGGTGGATCTTGAATTGCTCAAGCGCCGCGTAAAAGAAGCGCTGCGCGGGCGTGACCAGGTAGAGCTAGCCGAGATTCTGGAACGCTGGCCGCTGGAACACGGTTTGGCCGAATTGCTGGTTTGGCTGCAGCTGGCCAGCAGCGACCGTTACGCCCTTATCGACGACGCTCAGCCGGTACGGGTTTCCTGGACCGGACACGACGGTATCGGTCGCCGGGCCGCTCTACCGCGGGTACTCTTCTGCAGCAGCTCCGGAAACACGGCGGGGACGGCCGGTACTTCGGTCAATACCTCGGTTGGCACATGCAGCCCGGTTGACCACCTGGCGGACGCTGCCACCCCCAAGGATGTGATACATGAATAGCAATATTTTGTCGCGCGATCAAGTCGCAACTGAAACCGAAGGTCTGTCGGTTCCCCTAATCTCGCTGCTAAAAGGAATCGTGTGCCGACAGGACAATGAGTTGCTCTGGCAGCGTGTGCTTAATATGCGTACGGTATTGACTGATTATGTGGCCGTGTTGGGGCTGGATCTGCTGGTGGACGAGGCCGAGGGCTTTGCCTGGCTGCGCAGCCGCGAACTGGATGATGGCGAAACGGCCCTGCCGCGTCTTTTAGCAAGGCGGCAGCTGCCTTACTTGAGCAGCCTGCTGCTGGCTTTGCTGTGTCGCAAACTGGCCGAAACCGATGCCGGCGGCAATGCCGGCAAGCTGGTAATGGACCGCTCCGAGTTGGTGGAGCTGGTGCGGGTGTTTCTGCCGCAGCGCGGCAACGAGGCCCGCCTGTCCGACCAGGTGATGACCGCTCTTGGCCGTATCGAAGATTTAGGCTTTGTGCGCCGCATTAAGGATGACGAGGGCCGTTACGAGATCCGGCGCATCATCCGCGCCTTTGTGGACGCGCAGTGGCTGGCTGAATTTTCCGAACGTCTGGAAGAGTACCGGCAGTTCGGCGAGGCCGGCAAGGAAAGCGAACAATGAGCGAACAGTTGCTTGATTTTGTCGAGAACGACGAGCAGGCCGGATTCCGGCTGCAGTATTTTGAGCTGTACAATTGGGGTACCTTCGATAAACGGATTTGGTCACTGGAAGCCGGCGGCGACAATGTGCTGCTTACCGGCGACATTGGCAGCGGAAAATCCACCCTGGCCGACGCGCTCAGCACCCTGCTGGTACCGCCGCAGAAACTGGCCTACAACAAGGCCGCCGGTGCCGAAAGCCGCGAACGCAACCTGCGCTCTTACGTGTTCGGCCACTATAAAACCGAACGTTCCGAATCCGGCCCGGCCGCGCGGGCCGTCGCACTGCGCGACCAGAACCAGTATTCGGTGATTTTGGCTAATTTTTATAACGCCGGATTTGGTACCAGCCTTACGCTAGCCCAGGTGTACTGGAACCGCGAGTCCGGCGCTCCGCCTTTACGACTGTACGTATGTTCTGCGCGGCCCTTGCGTATAAATCCCGATTTTGCAAACTTCGGCAGCGATGTGGCCGAACTTAAAAAACGCCTGCGCCAACAGGACGGTGTGGAACTTTTCGACAGTTACACGGCTTATGCGGCCAGTTTCCGCCGGGTGTTCGGCATTGCCAACGAACAGGCCTTGGACTTGTTCAACCAGACAGTATCCATGAAGTCGGTAGGCAATCTTACCGAGTTTGTGCGCGAACACATGATCGAATCCTTCGACGCTGCCAGCCGTATCCAGGCACTGATCGACCATTTTGAGGATCTTAACCGCTCCCACGAAACCGTACTAAAGGCCAAAGCCCAGATTGCAGCGCTGCGGCCATTGCGCGAAGACTGCCGCAACTGGCTGATGGTGGACAACGAGCGGGCAGCCCTGCGCCAGCGCCGCGAGGCTTTGTCACCCTGGTTTATGCAGCGCAAACGCGAGCTGCTGGACAAGCGACTGGCTAATCTGGACCAGGAAGCCGCCCGGCTGGAAAGTCATATTTCTGTCGCGCATGACCAGTTGCGCACTTTGCAAGACGACCGCGACAGGCTCAAGCAGGACATCAACGAAAATGGCGGCGAACGACTGGAACGCATTGCTGCCGAGCTGGAGCAACTGCGGGCCGAAAAAGCCCGTCGCCAGGAACGTTCCCGCCGTTACGATGAATTTGCTGCTGCATTGGATTTGCCCTTGCCGGATGCCGCCGGTGCCGACGCTCCGGATGTTTTTATCGACAACCAGGCAGCCTTGGCTGGCCGGCAACAGCAGCTGGCCGATAGCGAGGCCGAGATCCAGAATGAGCGGGTAGAGCTGGAAACCGCCTTTCGTACCCTGCGCACCGAACGCGACGAGGTGGCCGGAGAATTGGCCAGTCTGCGCTCGCGCCAGAGCAATATTCCTGCGCGCCAGATTGCCATTCGCCAGCGCCTGTGCAGCGATCTTAAACTGAAACCGGATGCCTTGCCCTTTGTCGGCGAGTTGCTGCGGGTACGCTCCGGCGAGCAGCAGTGGGCCGGTGTTATCGAACGGGTGCTGCATAATTTTTCCCTGTCGCTCCTGGTGGCCGACCAAGATTACGCCCGGGTGTGCGCCTGGGTGGACAGCCATGATCTGGGGGACCGGCTGGTATATTTCCGGGTGCGCGATTCGGCATACGAGCCGGATCTGCAGCTGCACCCGCAATCTTTAGTTAACAAGCTAGACCTTAAGGACGAGGCGCGCTGGGTGTTCTGGCTGGAACGCGAGCTGGCCCGCCGTTTCGATTATGCCTGTGCCGAAACTCTGGAGCAGTTCCAGCGCGAACGGCAGGCGGTACGGCCCGGCGGCCAGGTCAAAACTTCCGGCGACCGGCACGAGAAGGACGACCGGCACCGGCTGGATGATGCCAGCCACTGGGTGCTGGGCTGGACCAACGCCGACAAGATTGCCCTACTGGCGCGCGAGCAGGATAGCCTGGAAGCGCAGCTGGCAAAAATAGCCGCCGGAATCAGTACCTGTCAACAGAAACTAAAAACCGTGCAGGCGGCCCGCGAACACTGCGCGGCGCTTTTGTCGTATACCGAATGGAAGGATCAGAACTGGCGCGAGCCGGCCTTGCGCATCGCCGATCTGGAGGCGGAGCGCAAACAGCTGGAGGCGGCCTCCAACCAGCTTAAACTGCTGCAGCAGCGGCTAAAAGCTGTAGAGCAGGAATTGGAACAGGCCGACAGCCAACTTGCCGAGCTGCGCAGCAGGTTGGCAGTAAGCAGGCACAAGCACAACGAAGCCGAAGCCTTGCGCGCGGCTCTGGACGAACGGCTGTCCGAATGGAAGCTTACGGAACTGGATGACTCCTTTGCAGCGTTGCAGCAAATGGCCGGTAACCAGGATTTGCTGCGTACCCTTACGGTAGAAAGCTGCGAGGGCAAGGAACAGGAACTGCGAAGGCAGTTGCAGGCCCAGGTAGACAGCGAAGACCGCAAGGCGTCTACCTTAAGCGGGCGAATCATCAAGGCTATGGATGATTTCCGCCACAACTGGCCGGTGGAAACCCGCGAGCTGGACGCCGCGGTAGAAGCCAGCCCGCACTGGATAAAATTGCTCGAACAGCTGGAAGCCGACGATCTGCCGCGCTTCGAAGCCAGTTTTAAATCCGCCCTCAACGAGAACGCCATCCGCGAGGTACTTAATTTTAACATGCAGCTGAAACGCGAGCAGGAAGAAATCCGCGAACGTATCGAACATATCAACGAATCGCTGGTACGTATCGATTACAATCCGGGGCGCTACATCGTGCTGGAGGCCGAACCCAGCCCCGACCCCGAACTGCGCGAGTTCATCGCCAGCCTTAAAAGCTGCACTGAAGGATTTACCACCGGCTCGGAAGACGAGCAGTACGCCGAAGCCAAGTTCCTGCAGGTGCGCGCGCTGATCGAGCGTTTTAAGGGCAGGGAAGGCTTTACCGATCTTGACCGCCGCTGGACCAAAAAAGTCAGCGATGTGCGCCAGTACTTTGTTTTTTCCGCCAGCGAGCGCTGGAAGGAAGACCACAACGAATACGAACACTATCGCGATTCTGCCGGCAAGTCCGGCGGCCAGAAAGAAAAGCTGGCCTACACGGTGCTCGCTGCCAGTCTGGCTTACCAGTTTGGCCTGGATTGGAGCGGTCAGCGTTCGCGCAGTTTCCGCTTCGTGATGATCGACGAAGCCTTCGGCCGCGGTTCGGACGAATCGGCCCGCTTCGCCCTCGACCTGTTCCGCCAGCTGCGCCTGCAGATACTGATAATTACTCCCTTACAAAAAATTCACATCATAGAACCTTTTGTGCGCACGGTTGGTTTCGTGGCCAATCCTGACGGCGCGCGTTCCTCCCTGCGCGTGCTAAGTATCGACGAGTATCGCAGCGAGCGCGACCAGTACCGCAGCGAACAGACTGCAAGCAAGGCCGACAAAGTTGACCAGACCGAAGACCAACAGCCGCCTGCCGGAGAGGGCCAGTCTTGAGCCCCATTACCCGGGCCAGCGGCAAAACCGCCGCCTGGCCACCTGACTGGACCGCCCCGCTGCAGTTGAAGCAACGCATGCAGCGGCTTTGGGAATCCGGCCCTTTAGCCCGTGCCGTGCTTGGCGACGAACTTCAGTTTCCGCTGCGTGTAGTGCTTAAAGGCCCGGCCAGCCGCGACTGGGCGGCACATTTTGCCGAAATACCGCTGTGGATACAAGCGCTGGAAGCCGGGGCCGACAAACAGTGGCAGCTGGAATGGCGCGAACTGGCGCATCGCGATCTGGGCAAAAACAGCATCCCGGTTGCGGCCATTATACCAGATCTTGGCGCTGCCCTGAGTCTGGCCGGCAAACAGCCGGAGGCAAGGCAGCTGCAGAAACTGCATGCCGATATCAGCAGCCGCTGGCCGGTATTAGCCGGCTGGGCGGCCCGCCAGCCGCATGTATTGCTGTATCATGCCGAAGATTGGCCGGCTCTGCTGTCCTGCCTGGACTGGTTCGCCGCGCATCCACAAACAGCCTGTTTTTCGCGCGCCATCGCAGCTCCCGGAGTGCACGGCAAATTTGTGGAGACTCACCGGGCTTTACTTGGCGAGTTGCTCGACCTTGCCCTGCCTGGAAGTGTAAAGGATTCGGAGCAAAGCGGCGCGCGCAATTTTAACCGCCGCTATGGTCTCTTGGACAGGCCGGAGCTGGTGCGCCTGCGTTTTCTGGATTCGGAGCTTGCCCCCGCACTATTTGAATCAGCCAGCCTGCTACCGGCTGAGCTGACCCTGCGTGCCGATGATTTTGCCGCTCCTGCTTTTGGTATAGCTTTGGCCGCGCGCCGCTTGCGGCAGGTGCTGGTGCTGGAAAACGAAATCAGCTGGCTGTCTCTGCCTTCGCTGCCGGGCACTGTAGCCGTGCTGGGCAGCGGCTACGGTTTTTCCCATGTAGCCTCCGCCGACTGGATGAGGCAAACCAGGCTCTGGTATTGGGGCGACCTGGACAGCCACGGCTTTGCCATACTCAGCCAGTTCCGCGCGCTGTTTCCGCAGGCTCGTTCCCTGCTGATGGATCTGCCAACCCTGCAGGCACATCTGGCACTTTGCACTGATGAGCCGAAACCCTCCCGCGCCCAACCGGAAAGCCTGACCGAGACCGAGCGCCAGGCCTGGATTGGCCTGAGCAGCTTGCAGCCCGGACGCAATTTGCGCCTGGAACAGGAGCGGCTTAACTGGACAGCAGTACTGGCAGCGTTGGAGTTTTTGCGACCGCCGGTCTGACGCGGCATACATAGCCGGGTCAGACCAACCCAACTCCCCCGGTCTTAAGCAAGCGCCCCGAACGCCATGCCGGCAAGTGTCGAAAGTATAACTACCAAGCCAACATAGGTCAGAGTTTTTTTCCAGCCCAGCTCGCCGCCGATAACCAGTATTGACGGCAGCGACAGACTGGGGCCGGCCAGCAGCAGTGCCAGTGCCGGACCCTGTCCCATGCCTGCGCCAAGCAAGCCCTGGATGATCGGGATTTCGGTCAATGTCGCAAAGTACATCAAGGCTCCGGATACCGAAGCGAAAAAGTTGGCCAGAATAGAATTGCCGCCCAGAAGATTGGCAATCCAGGCCGTCGGAATCAGCGCGTCATGCCCGGGTCGACCCAGCAGAAAACCGGCAACCAATACGCCGCCGAACAGCAGAGGCAGAATCTGCAGCGAGAAATCGCGGGTGGCTATAAGCCAGTCGATACGCTCCTCTTTGTTAAACCAGCGGATAATAGTATAAATAAGCACCAGCGCAAACGCGCCGCTTATCCACCACTTGGCCGAATAGATGGCGTCCCAGATTGCGCTGCCGCCTTTGGAGTTTGCCCAGTTCATAAACACCAGAATGCCGACCATGCTGAACATGTACACGATCATCTGGCCCAGGCTTCTGGCCGGCTTGTCGTCCGGCTTGGCGAACAGGCGGGCATCGGCAGCCCGTTTAGCGTCCTCCTTGCGGAAAATAAAAGCCATCAGTACGCCGATAACAATGGAAAAAATAACCGCGCCAACAGCACGCGCCAGCCCGATTTTCCAGCCGAATACCTTGGCGGACAAAACGATGGCCAGAATATTTATAGCCGGGCCGGAATACAAAAAGGCTACCGCCGGACCCAGCCCGGCGCCTTTTTTGTAGATGCCCTTAAAGATCGGCAGAACAGTACAGGAGCAGACAGCCAGGATGGCTCCCGATACCGAGGCGACACCATAGGCTGTCAGCCGGTTTGCATCCGGCCCCAGATAGCGCATTACCGCCTGCTGGTTCAGAAATACCGTAATGGCTCCGGCGATGAACATGGCCGGCACCAGGCACAGCAGCACATGCTGCTGCGCATATTCAGCCAGCATCAGAAAGGCTTCGTTGACAGCTCCAGCGACACGGCCGACACCCCAGGGTACAAAGTAGGCTGCCAGAAAAACCGCAAAAACAATCAGCAGTTTTTTGTTGGGAGAAAGTTCTTTAGTGCTCATAAATGTACCGAGCTTGCCGACCACAGTCAGCCGGCTCATTTTCCTCCATTAATAAAAGTCATTACTTGATCCTTCGTAAGAACTTTACCGACGCTTTTCACTTCACCGTCGATGACCAGAGCCGGAGTCATCATCACGCCCATTTCCATTATATCGTCGGTGTTCGTGACCTTTTCGATCTCGGCCGTCGAGCCAAGCTCGGCAACCGCTTCGCGGGCATGCTGTTCCAGCAGCTTGCATTTTGTGCAGCCTGAGCCCAGTATCTGAATTTTCATAAAACCTCCTGTAAAAAAGTGTTACTCTATACCTTCCGCCTGTGCATACAGGCGGGTCAGTTCTTTGTGCGGTACGGCCAGTTTTATGGCCCAGGCTATGATTGCAATGCCAAGCAGCAGCGCCGTGCCGGCCATCCCATACAGCCCCACTGTATCCATGCCGTAGCTCTTGTTGCTAATAATGGAAACTTTGCACAATAAAGTCAAGAGGGCAGTCCTGGATTATTGATACCCGATTGTCGATATTGACAAAGTTTCCCAATATTGCAACTATAGATGCATGACAGACGACGATAAAAAGCGCTACGAGCTGCAAGCCCACATGTTCAAGGCCCTGGCGCATCCGGTGCGTATCCAGTTATTGGAAAAACTCAAAGACCGTTCCTGGTGCGTTTGCGAGCTGGCCGCCGAAGTCGGAATCGAAAAATCCGTCGCCTCCAAACACCTCTCGCAGCTCAAAGACGCCGGCCTGATCAGCGACGAAAAACACGGCACGCTGGTGGAGTACCGGCTAAGCGCCCCCTGTGTCCTGGATCTTGCTGCCTGCGCCACCGGTGCAGTGCTGGCAAACCGTAAACGCAGGCTGGGCTTGGCCGAATAGAAATCGAGTGGGCAGCTTTTTTCTGGTGGGGAAAGCCTTCCCCCACGCCCGGGCTTTTCGGTGCCCCGCGCCATAAGCACGAAGCAGCCCCTGGCGGCGCTGTTTCCCTGCCTGAAACAAGGGCCCCGAACGATCCCGGGCTCCCCCTTCAGGAAATACCTGCAGCCGGGACAATTGATCGCAGGTCGCGCACTTTGGGGCAATCTTTACGGGCCTGGGCAAAGCTGCCTGCCGCACCATTCATGGATCTTCGTTCAGCAAGGTCAATTTAGCAAAATAATTCTGGTTACTACGTATGAACAGCAATAATTTGTTTATGCCTTCCCTCTCATTAAAGCGACCGTGTAAGGGAATAACTCAGCATTCATGACGCCCTCCTGAACAGCGGGATCGAGCAGCATCTGCTCCTGCGCAGACTCCTGATTCGCAGCCTCAAAGATGACAATGCCGAAGGTCTTATCATCAAGCCCTTCCGTTTTACCAGCGAGTATCAGTTTCCCTTCTGCAAGAACTGACTGAAGATGTGCAAAGTGTCTTTCAACTACTGTGTTGTCCGAGTCAGTCCAGTTTGACTCCTTAAGTAATCGCGGTATCAGTCTCAAAACATAGATAAACTGTTTCATGGCAGTCTCCCTTGGCTAACGGAAACCTTCAACCAGCTTATAGAAGCCTCGACAGATACAGAAACGGTTATTTTTTTAAAAGCTGGCATATGGAGTCCCTCTATTATCGATACTTTTTTTCTACATCAGCCAGATGTGCTTTGATGTGTCTTCTGACAAGTTCTAAGTGTTCAATTGGCGAATAGTCTCTCGAACCCTTCTTGTAAGCAATTCCGATTATGCCTTGATTCCGGATGTTCTGTTCTATGTGTTCCTGTGCAAGTTTGATTTTCTGTATCAAATCAGCCACGGAGAATTGCGATAAATTTTTTACTTCTCGTTCGTTCACTTCTGTTAGTGAACCTCTAAAGGGGGATGGTTTTATGTTATTGACTGCATCGAGAAGATTTCTCGCAAAGCTCATATGCCAAGAAGCCACATGGCCAAGTACATCCCGTGCAGTCCATTCCACATATATTATTCTTGAAAGGTCTTTGTTTCCTGAGTAGAAGGCAAGGAAGTCGGAAACTGCTTTAGCCTCTTCAATCAGTTCTTCATCTAAAGTCCAAACTTGGCGCTTCAAGTTGTTTCTTTCGTCTTCAGGTCATGGGCGAAGTATCCGCCGAAGAACAGCCAGGCCGTGAAGCGGCCCTGGCTGTCGGCCAGCCAGGCATAAAGCGAAGCGGAAAGATAGTCGCTGACCACCCAAATTTTGGCACATATCTCCAGTACGCATCGCCTGAGGGTGGCCTCAATCGCTCTAAATGTATAGTTGTGCAAACAAAGCCTCCTGTATCTTTGTTCGGGAACCTTACAGCTTGAGTTGTTGCCGCAGGTAGCCTTCTATCTGTTGTACCGCCTCTTCGAGCGCCAGCGCTTTTGCCTTGCGGCCAGTGCAGAAACCAGTAATTCTGGCCTCAATCTCGCCGTTGATGGTTCCGGTAATCGCTTGACCATCTGCTGTTGGCGAGCTGGTGATGACGCATTGGTAGTCCATGGTAAAAACCTTGACAAGCGGATAGCCGTACTCTCCGGAGTATTCCGGTTCTTCCAGGATCGCCTCGATTGCGAGTGTAGTCGAGCCGTGTTGCGTTTTAGTGAGGCTGACAAGTGTTTCCTGTTGATGCCTTATTTCCACCGTGTAGTTGACGCTTGTGGTCTCCTGCACATTCGAACGGCTTAAGTTAGCGGAATATGAGGAGTCCAGTATGGATTTATACGCGTTGACATCCACTACACCGAGCTCGCGCAGAGCCAGTATACACAAAGCCGCGCAGGCAATGGCAATTATCGTGATTTTTTTCCGTTTCATTGGTGTTACTTTATTGTTCCTTTCTGTCCACATGTTTTATGGTCTTAATCTCAGCTCGGTTCCTGTTTGTGATTTTCGCACAACGTTTCGCGGCTAAACGACGTTTGCGAAGCGTACTCGCGTAGCAAATGTGGCGAAGCCCAAGCCGGTACACCGGCGCAGCGTTTTAGCCGCTGTTGTACGCAGTACCGCGCCTCTTCAGTTTTAGTTCTTAAAATTCCCGCGCCCCTCTTCCGCCGAAGCACAGGACGTGCGTAGGCGGTTTCATACTTCATTAGGAAATTTTATTTTCAAATTATTTGTAAGTGTTTGAATATTTACAAATCCTGGTTCGTTAGAAAAAGTTGAAATATCCATTAGTTTAGCAATTTCAATATCAGCGAGCGATATATAATTTCTACTAATAAATATTTCACTGATTTGGCTTTCATCATCTGGAAATTCACGATCATTTATATCTTGGCTGCTGAGTAAAAAGTTTTTGAAAAAGTTATCAATTATTGATTTAGATTTAAACTGAATTTTTTCAATACAAGAGACAATATCAGAGATTTGTGTATCAACGGCCAAACTTGTTTTATAAAAAATATTACCGTTTGAATGAGCAATTTTATTTCGACTATCGACAATAGTCTTAAATTGTCGTATTTCTTCTCTATCACATTGGATTGCTAGGAATAAACCCATTATTGTTCTTTCATTTTCTAAAGAAAACTTTTGAAGAGGGGCTAAAGTTACATCTTTACCTTGTAAAGTTTTATTCTCGTAATCTTCAATATGATCTTGTACTTTTCCGGTAAAAACCATAAGATTTTTACAGGTATCAGGATCAATTTTATAGATTTTTGCTATCTGATAGTAGACAAAACACATAAAGAGCATATGAAATGCAATAAATGAAAATTGATATTTTTCATTGCTATAATTCGATTCAAACGCATCCCATAAAAACCTAATGTATTCTTCATCAGGTGGGTTAACTGGAAGATAGTCAAATATTCTCTGCGCTTCTTCCATTTTACTCTTCCCAAACCTTGTCAATTACACGTTTGATTTTATCTTCATAGATTATTATCAGATCACGGCAACCGTTTATGTATTTACGTTCTGCTTCGATTTTTGTGACGATTTCCTGTTGTGTTTCATAAGAAGGAAGAGGAATTATAAGGTCCTTCAACTTCACTATTGTCATAGCATTGTATGCAGCGCCATTAGTTAGAAGATGCAAATTATTTGCGATATTAAAATCTAATGCAGTTTTAATAAACGATGATAATGCATTATTAAATTTCTTTAACCATAGAAGATTTCCATCTTTAAAATAAAACCGCCTATCATCAGAAACTATCCATGAAACACCAATGGTTCCAACTGCTGAAATTAAAATATCATTTATTTGGGGTATGCCGAATTGTTTTCTAATTTCATTATACCTATCTTCTGAAATAAAAAGTTCAAGTGAAATTTCTTTGCCTTGGCTAAGTTCGACTATTTCCTTTGTTCGGTAAAATGGAATACCTGAAGATACATACTCCTCTTGGAAAATTCTTTTACTTGAAGTAATCTCACACACATCCTCCAGCTTCACCATAGGCCATTCCGGGTCAATCTCAATCTGTGGTTTCCAGCTATCTACGACTTGCCGTGCGCCGTCGATGAGTTTCTGGTAGCCTTCAATCTCTACCACAATCTCTCGCTGGACTTCGAGAGGCGGAATAGGAATTTTTGTTTCACGTAATTTTGAGAAATGTCTTTTATACCCGTCTGATTTAATCGGTTTTGTCTTTAAAAGGAAATATAAATATTTGGGAATTAGGATTTCTGTTGCAGAAAGAATTTTTATACCATCAGCTCCTTGTATAAATGGTTTATCCAGGTATTTTACTGAGCAAGTATGATCACCAAATATTACAAGAGGTTTATTTTCGGTTATGACAGCAGAATCATCATCAGAATATCCAGAAATATCATTTTGTGATTGGTCAATAATTGGATACTTCCCGGAAGATTGAAATTCTGTTGTTTGAAGTTTTTTTGGAGGAGTAACAATATCAATTAATTCAGATATTTCAATCAAAGGCCATTTTTGATTACCTTTGCGTTCTACACTTCTATATCTATCTGCTGTAAGATTGTATTCTTCGTTCTCAGCAAGTTTTTCCTTCTTAATCAACAATGTGCCACAAGGTTTTTCTTCTGGAATAAAGGTATCGAACGAACCAGCCCGGGCTGCTTTTACATACTCTTCAATAACATTAACAGCATCCGGTAAATCGCTTCCGGTTTGTTCCCGTCGTTGAGCGCCAAGACCAAAACCGTCATTTTCAATTTTGACAAACAGAATCGAATCACATTTCTTTGCAATCTGTCTATCCATTAAAAGTATTGATGTTTTTACACCTGAATAGGGATTAAAAATACCGGCGGGGAGCGAAACAACCGCATATAAATGATTGTCTACTAGCATCTTGCGAAGCTGTTTATAAGCCCCTGCACTTTGAAAGATAACACCTTCCGGGACAATAACGGCGGCGCGTCCGGTCGGGGTCAAATGTTCGGCGATATAATCTACAAACAAAACCTCACTCCGATTACTCGGCACAGAGAACTTTTTATGCGGTTTGATTCCTCCTTTCGGTGACATAAACGGTGGATTTGCCATTATCACATCGGCGTATTCATTCCAGCGGTCTTCACTGGTGAGGGTATCGTATTCTAATATTTGAGGCTGAACAAAACCATGTAGATAAAGGTTTACCAGAGAAAGACGCACCATATCAGGAGAAATGTCATATCCTTTAAAATTGGTAAGCAGTTTTTTCCGCTCTTCACCAGTCAGAATATCGCCGGGTATTTTTTTAGTGTTTTCTTTCAATATATGCTTATAAGATGAAATCAAAAAACCGGCAGTACCGCAGGCAGGGTCAAGAATCATTTCATGTTTCTGCGGGTTCACCACCTGCACCATAAAATCAATAATATGCCGAGGTGTACGGAATTGACCTGCATCACCCTGACTACCGAGAACGGATAATAAATACTCGAAAGCATCACCCAGTCGTTCAGAATGGTCATATGAAAATTCGTTTATTGTTTTAAGAAACAGCTTGAGAGTTTCCGGGTCGCGGTATGGCAGATACGCATTTTTGAAAATATCCCGAAAAAGCTGAGGAATGTTTGGGTTTTGGTTGAGCTTTACAATAGCTTCGCCATAAAGCCCAAGCATTTCATGCCCGCCTATTCTCGGGTCGAATATTTTTGACCAAGCGTACCGTTCATATTCACCGGTAAAGAAACTGGCTTTTCCTCCCATCTCAACCGATTCCTTGTCCATGTCATCCATGAATTTATAGACAAGAGCAATGGTAATCTGTTCCACCTGACTTTTAGGGTCTGGGACTTTTCCGACAAGTATATCACGGGCAGTATCAATACGCCGTTTGGTTTCATTGTCTAACATATCATCTCCAATTGGTTATGCCGCAAATTTATTGAGCGGTACAAAGTCTTTAATATATTCCGGTATCAGCTTGCGCAGTTCAGGCGGTAGTTTCTTAAAAGCCTCTCCGTAGGGAGTTACATTCAAATAAGCAAAATTGCCTTTATCTATTATATCCCTAAACTCAGTATCAAGTATGTACGCCTTGAATACCGTTTTTGCATAAGAAAAATACTCTTCTTTAGGCAAATATCGGCTGTCAAACTTGTCAAACTCTTCATCAAGGAGTTCATTTTTAGTTTTGAAGTAAGGAATCATACCGAATATTTTTTCTATAATCTCACGCATGGTAATCCGCCGGTCAACATGAACCGATGTACGGAGTTTATCAAGCGTGTAATATTCTTCGGGTTTATCAAGTATGTTTGTTTCTATGTAGCTTAATAATTCATCCCACTTTCCAGCTTCAGCCTGTTCCTTTATAACCGGGTGCTCAATAATAGTTTTCTCGAACTTTTCAAAATACATCCGGTCAACTTTCATTCCGTCTGCGCCGATTACCGAATGATCTAATCTGGTTAAATGGTCTTGCCGGGAACTGTCATAGCCATCAATACCTGACGGTTCATGAACTTCTGAGGCGGTAGATTCACCGGTTCCTTTTTTAGGAAGTGTTAGAACCTCATCATAGTTAAACTTTTCTTCAAAGTATTCACAGTTTGCAAAGAAATCGAACATCTTATAGTTATCTTTGTGTTTCTCGCCAATCTGCGTCTTCATCTGTGGATCAATAAGTTCTTCAGTGAAATTATGTTTTCGAGTTCCTCTGCCTTTAATCTGTATAAAATCGGTTGGGGAAAATATCGGACGCATTAAACAAATATTAAGAAGATCAGGGCAATCATAACCGGTTGTCATCATGCCAACGGTCACGCAGGAACGACTTTTACTGGTTTTATAGCTGGGATTGAAATTTCCAGTTCCTGACAGCCTGTTATTTGTAAAGTTAATAGTAAACTGCTGGGAATCAGTAATTCTCGATGTTACCTGTATTGCAAAGTCCGAGTTATATTTATCAGGGAACATTTGATGTGCTAATTCGTTAAGGATTTGTGTGATTTTTGCAGCATGATTTTGTGACACGCAAAAAATAATTGCTTTACCAAGCTCTCCGCTTATCGGGTCGCGCAATGCGTTTTCAAGAAATGACCGGCAAAATACACGATTTGTATTTTCCGAGAAAAACTTTTTTTCAAAGTCCTTTTGTATATAGACTTCTTCTACTTCCTCACCGTCTTCATTTTGAATAGAAATAGAATAACCCTGGTCAGATAATAATTGTGTTGTGATTTCTGTTCTGGCATCAACAACAATTGGATTTACAAGAAATCCTTCTTTGACGCCATCAAGAAGCGAATACCTAAATGTCGGCTCGCCATTCTCACATCCAAATGTTTTATATGAATCAAGCAGTAAGCGGCGTTCCAATTCGCGCGGGTCATTCTCCCCGAGATCGGCTGTGTCGATATGTTTCAGGTAGTCTTTTGGCGTTGCAGTGAGACCAAGTTTACAACCAATGAAATATTCAAAAACAGCCCGACTATTTCCGCCAATACTGCGGTGCGCTTCATCGGAAATTACCAGGTCAAAATCATCTGGTGCGAAGAGCCTTTTATATCTGTTTTTAGAAAGAAAGGTCTGTACCGTTGATACTACAATTTCAGCCTTGTGCCAGTCATCACGGCTTTCTTTATAAATGACGGTTTTATAGTCATTTTTCAAATAGGAAACGAACGCTTTATAAGCCTGATCCTCAAGCTCAAGGCGATCGACTAGAAACAATATTCGTCGTGCATTTCCAGTACGCAAGAAAAGTTTAATCACAGCTGCGGATACAAGGGTTTTACCGGTGCCGGTTGCCATTTCAAAAAGAAAACGGTCTCGCCCAGCATTAACCGCTTTCTGAATTGATTGTACTGCACTGATTTGGTACTTTCGCAAAAATCTTAGTTTATTAATTTCAATATACGTTTTTCGGTTTTGTTCATCAATAAAAGAAGGATCTGTTTTATATTCAGGTTTCTGTGTCAAAACAATGTAATCTTCTGCAACAGATTCATTGACAAGTGTTTTTCGATCAGGTTTAAAACTAGAATAGCCTTTTACAGTTTCCGGTGCAGGGAAGCGGCTGATTATATGAGGATTTCCTCTTTCCAAGTCCCAAAAGTAATGAATGTTTCCATTTGAAAGAATCACAAAACGGCAATTCTGAGAAACCGCATATTTGCGAGCCTGTTCTTTTCCAAACAATGGATTTTTATCTTCTGCTTTTGCTTCAAGAACAATAAACGGAAATCCTTGTGCATCGAGTAGTAGAAAGTCTATAAAACCGTTACCGGTTTTTTCAAAGTCTTCACCAAGGTCATTAAGAGAGTTTACAGTCAATTTGACATTGTTTTCCAGAAGGATATTAGCTTTTCCTTCGGGTGTGTCAAAAAATCTCCATCCTGATTCTTCGAGAAGTTTATTTATTTTTATTCGGGCTTTTGCTTCTTTCTCTGCCATTTATACGCCTGCCTCATCAAGTTTATACATCAGTAAACTTGCTAAAAATATAAAATGAATCGCTCTTTCTTTTGTAATTGTTATATTTGCATGTGCTTTTGGGTTTCTGATGCCAATCATTGAACCTGAAAACAATTCCATATACCCTTGTTGGATATTTTTACCTGATTCAGTTGAAATGTCATCAAGTTTAATAATTGGATTATTAACTGAGAATGCTCTTTTCATCAATGAAGCACCATCTTCTTCGTTGCCAGTCTTTGATAGATAAATGTTTTTAATACGAACATTTACCTCTTTCATTGCCGCTTCAACTGAATCTGCATAATGGTTACTTTCATAACGTGATTTTGAAATAGAAATAATCATAGGATGAATCAATAGCCAAAAATTATTGGCATAACTAGTTCCAGAAGTTGGTTCCTTGTACAGTTTTATTATAAAAGCCCTCCGATCTGAATATTGTGGTAGATTATCTTTCCAATATTGATGAAATTCCCATAAATCAGAAAACTGATTAGGGTTTGGCTTTTCTAATTTGATGAACTCTGCAGAAAGTAATGAATATAATTCTTGATATTCATCGTTTTTATCTTCAATTCTGGCTTTACCAGTTGAAACTTCAATCATTAAGTCTTTTATTTTTTTGACTAACTCTTCCACTTCTTAACCTCTTATTCTCTTGCACCCGGCACGGACGCCGGGTGCTCTTGGGGCGCGGGGATTTTAAGCTTCTTCACTATATTTTTCATCTTCTCTATGTCTTGGCGCGGTATTGCGTACAACGTTCCGCGGGTAGCTGAAGCGCCGCAAACACTGAACTCTAACTGTTTTAACACAGAAAACCCCTTGCATTACAAAAAAGTGCGTTTGAGCGAAGGTGCGTAAGCACCGTAGCCTGCTACCTGCTGTTATGCGACGTGCTAGGCTCGCGACCCAGATTCGCGTGGTTCCAAGCCTTTGCAAGTCACTTTACAGATTCAGAAACAAGGAAGCAGCGGTTAGTGTCCTCCAAAAACTAATCCCCATACATAACCGAATCAAACATCTTCGCGAATCAGCGAGCCGTAAGGCATGTCGCATAACTCCCCGCTACCCGAAGAATTTCGTCTATCGGAACTATATTCCACCTGTCACCCCCTGTCAAATCCCTCTTTTGTCAAAAAACATTCGTATAATAAGCTATATTATCTGTTATCACGAAG
>Ga0180007_10002033_pt1 | contig 25086 bp, 26 predicted proteins | sample MM_PC_MetaG_FD_121122 | JGI IMG/M metagenome (GOLD analysis project Ga0180007, IMG submission 121122) | Groundwater microbial communities from the Aspo Hard Rock Laboratory (HRL) deep subsurface site, Sweden - MM_PC_MetaG | ecosystem: Environmental > Aquatic > Deep subsurface > Groundwater... | reverse complement strand
ATGGCAAGATGCCTAGTGACAGGAGGGGCCGGCTTCATAGGCAGCCACGTGACAGATGAGCTGCTTAAGCTAGGCCATGAAGTGGTCGTATTAGATGATCTCAGCGGCGGCTTTGCGGAGAACGTCAACAAGGATGCGAACTTTGTAGAGGGCAGCATAACTGACTATGGGCTGATAAAGAAACTGTTCAAGGAGCACAAGTTCGATTATGTGTTCCACCTAGCTGCGTACGCCGCAGAAGGGCTGAGCCACTTCATCAAGCGCTTCAACTACGACAACAACCTGATAGGAAGCATCAACCTCATCAACGCCTCTGTCAACCACGATGTCAAGTGCTTCATCTTTACCTCCTCGATAGCGGTGTACGGCAGGAACCAGCTGCCTATGAGCGAAGAGATGATCCCTCTGCCAGAGGACTCGTACGGCATAGCGAAATACGCTGTTGAGCAGGAGCTCAAGTCGTGCAAGGAGATATTCGGCCTGAATTATGTGATCTTCAGGCCGCACAATGTCTACGGAGAGAAGCAGAACATAGGCGACAAGTACAGGAACGTAATCGGCATTTTCATGAACAATATAATGCTAGGCAAGCCATTGCCGATATTCGGCGACGGAGAGCAGACCAGGGCGTTCTCTTACATAAGCGACGTTGCCCCCATAATCGCCAAATCACCCTTTGTCAAGGGAGCTCTTAACAAGGTCTTCAACGTCGGGGCTGAGAAGCCATATTCCATCAATCAGCTCGCAGAAGAGGTATGTAAGGCCTTCGACGCGAAGCCCGAAAAAGTCAACTATCCTGCGAGGAACGAAGTGGTGCATGCATACTCCTCGCACGAGAACGTGAAGAAGGTGTTCGGCATGGAAGAGCCGGTGCCTTTAAGCGAGGGAATAAAGAGGATGGCAGGATGGGCCAAAGAAGTGGGCTCGAAGAAGAGCAAGGAATTCGATGACCTAGAGATCAGGAAGAACCTCCCGCCGAGCTGGTCATGATGTGGCAAGGCAACAAGATATCCATAGTGCTCCCGGCTTACAATGAAGGAGGGAACATCAGGAAGGCAATCGATGACTTCTACAGCACAAAGGTCGTCGACGAGATAATAGTCGTGGACAACAACTCAAGGGACAACACGGCAGAAGAAGTCAGGAAGACGAAAGCCAGGCTAGTGCAGGAGAGAATGCAAGGGTACGGGTTCGCGCTCAGAAGGGGGCTGAAGGAAGCCAAAGGTAATTTCATCGTCATGTGCGAGCCGGACGGCACCTTCATGGCAAAAGACCTGTTCAAGCTCCTGACATATACAGACGACTTCGACGCTGTTTTCGGCACGAGGACCTCGAAGGAATGCATCTGGACCGGAGCGAACATGAACCTGTTCTTGAGGCTGGGCAACGAGTTCGTGGCAAAGCTCCTGGAATATTTCCATAATGGCCCTCAGCTAACGGACGTAGGGTGCACCTTCAAGCTGATAAAGAGGGATGCCCTTGGAAGGATACAGCACAAGTTCACAGTCGGCAAGTCGCATTTCTCGCCAGAATTCATGATCCTATGCATAAAGAACAGGATAAAGACCGTTGAGATACCGCTGAACTACAGGCCGAGGATCGGCACTTCGAAGATAACAGGCAAGTTCTGGAAGGCCTTCAAGCTCGGCCTGGTCATGATATGGCTGATAATCGCCTACAAGTTCAAATGAAGATCACGTCATTGTATAAAGGGCTCTGGCCCAAGATGTATGTTGTCCTCCGGAATGTCATCCTACCGTTCTCCAAGATAGAGCAGTTCTACCCCAAGAAGGGATTGATATATGACGTGGGGTGCGGCTTCGGAAGCTATTCCATCGCCTTGGCTTTAGGGTCAGAGGACAGGGAGGTCATAGGCCTGGAGCTGTCAAAGGAAAGGGTCAAGAAGGCCAATGCGACTGCCAGCAAGATAAATAATGTCAGGTTCGAGGTGAGGGATCTCAGGAAGGACTCAGGGCTGAGGGATTGCGACTGCATATCACTTGTGGATCTGTTACACCACGTGCCCCATGAGACTCAGAAGGAGATAATACAAGAATGCTACAGGACCCTGAAGAAAGGAGGGATATTGCTGATAAAGGATATCGGCGACAGGCCGAGATGGAAATACCTGTATAATTATTTCCATGACCGGGTGATCATGCGGAACAGAGAGCTGTTCTTCATCAAGCCAGCTAAGCTGAGAGAGATGTGCCAGGAAGCCGGGTTCAGGGTGGTCATCAGGCGGATCAAGCACTGGACGCCCTTCCCGCATGTGATGTTTGTGTGCAGTAAATGATACAATTTTATTGAATTTTATCTGATAGCAACAATATTATTGGCGGCGCTCACGGCTAGGCAGAAATTGCAGGCAATTTCTGGATTGCAGAGCCGTACCGACTCTGCAACGACTTTTCTCCATTGTCGAAAAGACCGTCCTATCACCAGAAATTTGTACGGTTCAGGTCGGAGACCTCTAAGAACCCACAAATTTCTGTTTCCTCAGCGCACCAGTGGTGTTGCCTTAATTGCTTCGATTCAAGAAAAGCTTATAAATCCCTCTTGGCTGCTGTTCTCGTATGAAAAAGACGCTTGTCATTGCCCTGATCGTGGTTGCCGTAGTGCTGCGGCTGCTGGTCATGGGGGACCATCTCTACGAGGACGAGCACGCCTTCCTGGCCATGGCTGGGGACACGAGCGAAGGATTCTTCTCTTTCCACACGACGTATCACGGCGGGGACTTCTACTGGACGCATGAGCCCCTGTCCATCCTTGTGTACAGGACGTCATTGCTGCTCGTGCCGGATGAGACAATCGCGATGCGGCTGGTGCCGCTGCTGTTCGGTCTAATGACCGCTGCTGCTACCTTCTTGTTCGTCCGATATATGTATTCACGCAAGGCCGCGATGATCACGCTGCTGGTGATGCTGTTCTCATTCTGGCATTTCCTAGCATCCATGCAGGTGGACATTGACGGCAGCGTGCTGATGTTCTTCTTCGCAGCGTCTATATATTGCTTCTTGATCGGGGAAAAGAAAGACCAGTGGAAGTGGTTCATGATGTCGGGCGTAGCTTTCGGCCTGGCGATGCTCAGCAAGCTGCCTGCAATAATAATATTGGCAATCCTGGGATTGTACGTCCTGTTTACCGGGCTGAAAAAAAGGAGATTCTATAGGTTGGTGGTGGTCGCCCTCATCGGCGGCCTGATGTACCTGCCTTTCCCATTGATATTCTCGTCCATGAATCCGGATGTGGTCTCTGAGACTTATAGTTATGCTTCGGCCAAGGTGAATCTTGTGCCTTCGCTGATGCCTCTTGTCTATCTATTGCTGTGGGGGACTCCCCTGCTGGCAGGGGCATACTTATTGAGGCCGAAGAAGTCACTGCTGCCTTACATCTGGGCCGTGCTGCTGCCATTGGCTTACTTCTTCGTTACGAGCATGTCGCCCTTCGACAGATACCTCATGCCTGCCATCCCTGCGCTTTGCATCCTTGCCGGAGTCGCGCTTGCGCGGATGAAGGTGAGGCAGGGCATCGCATTGATCGCAGGGATCGGGTCCATCATCTTCCTCGAGGTCGCTAATGCTTTCACTGTTATGGTACCGCATTCTATGGGAACTTACTATCAGCTTGCCAAGTCGTTCTCATGGAACTTCTTCCTGCCCCTGACAGGGCCGTCCGGGCCTGCAATCGGCATCAATTTCTTCAGCCTGGCAATCGTGCTGATATCGGCAGGGATCGGTCTCGGGATGACGTTCACCAGGAAGAAAGCTGTCGGAATCGGTATCTTCATCGGAGTGAGCCTGGCCCTGAATGTGTTCCTCATCCAGGAGCTGGTGTTCCATACCCATTACCCTGATGTCGGCAAGGTTACTGGAGAGGTAATCGGGACTGCGCAGGGCCTGGAAGGCCCGTTCATGACCAACATAGTGTCGACAGAGTACTACCTTGACCGGGGCGGGGAGAACACCTATCGCTTCTTGTATACCACGCCCGCCGCTAACATCACAAGGATGATTATGGAATCGGACACCGCAGTGATAGTGGACTTCCCCAAGCTGGATGACGGCCTGCTAGACCTGTTCGACAGATGTGAGTTGCGGAGAAGCATCAGCGATAATGGATTGATGATGGGCCATGTATACTCATGCCAGCAGACGCCTGAAGTCCCTTGAGGTCAGCTCGCGCTTCCTCTGGATGAGCCTGCGCTTGTCCTTCATGACGAACCGCTTCTTGTGCGCATCTTGCCAGGCATTGATGACCAGCCCGGCCTTGCCCTTGAAAAGGTACTTGAAGAAGACAGCAACCTGAAGCCCGAATATCAATGGGGAGTAAAGTATCAATGCAGGCAGGGGATAGTTCTTGTGGATGGTCCAGAGCCGGTTCCTTATGCCCAGGTAGATGCTCTTGTCAGACATCTTCATGGTGGCGCCATGATGGTGGTGCACGATGGCCTTCGGAGCTGAGGCGGATTTCCATTGCCTTGACCTCGCCCTTAGCCCAAGATCCACGTCCTCATAATAGATGAAATAATCCGAGTCATAGTGATCCTTGCCCAGCCTGATGTCTTCCAGCATCCTCTTCCGGTAGAACGCTGCGCCGCCGCACGGGCACAAGGGGATTTTACCTTCTGTCTTGATGTCCTCTGCCAAGCCCGACCTCCTGATCCTTAGGCCGAGGGTGTCTATCCGGCCGTCCATGTAGAGCATCTTGGGTGAGACCATCCCTGTCTTGTGCTTGCCTTCCACTGCCTTCATGAGCTCGAGCAGGCAGTCCTTGTCCAGGGTGGTGTCGTTGTTGAGGATGAAGACGAAATCTCCCTTTGCTGCAACTATGCCCCGGTTGTTGCCTGCTGCGAAACCGAGGTTCTTCTCGTTCCTTATCACTTTGATGCCAGGGAAGGTCTCCTTCACGTACTCTGCTGAGTGGTCCACAGAGCCGTTGTCCACGAGGATGACCTCGAAATGGGAATAGGATTGGCTGAGTATTGATGACAGGCAGTCCTGAAGAAATGGCTTTCCGTTCCAGTTCAGCACGACAACAGATATGCGCGGTTCCATGCAAGAGAGGAGCGGATGTAAGTTTAAAAGCTTTTTGTCGGCCTTGATGGAAAATAATATGTTTTTACCTTATTGTATATCTAATCACATCGTATAGAAAGGTATAATAACCGGCATGAACATTCATACAACATCACAAAATGCGGATACCATTTAGAAGAAAAAAAGAAGATGCATATGAACGAGTTCTCAATAAAGCCTACAGTGTCGAGAATCTCAAGAGAGAAATAACCGCGCTTACAACTCTTCTAAAACGGAAAGAACAACTTGACAAGACTCTGCGAGAAAGAGGGTTAGATGATTCCACCTGTCATGCCATTGAAGAAACACTCGATGAAATAATCAACAGATTGCACCAATACCAACGGTACTTTTCAGCTGCCGAGCGGATAAGCAATAAGTTAGTGCATCAGCCAAAGCATTCTTCTCATTTGCTTGTCAAAGAGAAGGAGCGGCTTGAAAAGGAGTTCGGAGCGACATTTGATCAGGTCGTTGAATACTATGAAAAGAAAAAAATAGCTATCCAATCAAGAGATATATCATCGTATTTTAAAACATCGGATTTCCTGTCACCTGATTCCATGAAAACAGCCTTCAAACACATCCTATCCAAAGGCTTTTTTTCCTCAAAATTCGTGCTCATAGGCGGCACTCTTGTGCTGATAGCAATCGCTTCCCCCGCATACAAATCGTGTGAATTCCTATTCCGCCAAGTTTGGGAAATGAATGCGGACAACCAGACACCGGTTGAACAGGCATTCCATGGAGATACGGGAGTGCGCTTTTACTCTGATTCGGATGAAGAAGTCAATACCTTGCATTTCCTGCTAAACAATATATACAACAATCCCGGATTATTGCATGATGTGGGTGTCAAACGAATCATCATAATTCGTGAGAACCTTATAATTAAGGCATCATATTGCGGGCTATTCGATGAAATCAACCTGCCAAAAATTGGACATGATAAATCCCGTTTTGTCTCGACATGTTTCCATGAGTTGGGACATGCTATTGATGAGAATAATCCACGAAAAAACGCTTTTAGAAGAAAGGTGATAGGCATTTTCAAGAAGAGAAACAACATAAACCAGTTTAAAGCAAAGATGCGATCAGATGGATATGATCTTTTTGCAAGATACTTCGAATGGAAAAGAGAAATCATCGCCAATTTTTACGAAGCCAGGATGATGGATTTTTACTATTATTATGAAGAGCACGGAAGGCTACCAACCTTATCAGAGATATTAAATGAAAAGGAATATCAAAAATTTTCAATTGAACAGCGACAAGATTTTAGTGATCTAATGGTCCTCTATGCTCATTACGGCTTCTTTCCCGAGCATTTCAGCTTAAAATGATAACTTCAGGGGAGTTGAAATCCTCGTTGTGTGGTGGCGGATTGCAAATCTTGATATCCATATAGGACTGGGCAAACCTTTTTAAAGTAATTCCTGATTCTTGAGATGCATGAAAATCCTCTACTCGGCCGAGGACCTGTGGCCCTATGTGGGCGGCGCGGAAGTCGGACTGGACGAGATGCTCGCGGAGCTGTCAAAGAAGCACGAGGTGCACGCTGTCTGGGTCGGCAAGGAGAAGAAGAAGGACACACCATACCATCAGCACCCTCAGCCTTACAGCACTGTCTGGAAGAACGTGCCGTTGTTCAACAGGACCCTGGCCAGGCATTTCTATGCCAACAGCAGATGGACGAAGGTCCTGCAGAGATACATCGACAGATATAAGCCAGAGCTCATGCTCACGCAGCTGCAGTTCATGCCCGCGTCGATACTGGCAGCGATGCAGAACGGGATGAAATCAGTCAGCTTCATCCAGAACTGGGAGCACTTCTGCCCATACCTGTTCATGAACCATGACCCGGAGGAATGCCTGAAGGATTGTTACAAGCACGTGCCTCTCAGCTATAAGATGCAGTGGCCGTACGTCAAGAAGATACAGAGGATGCATGCCCGAGCCTTCAAGAACACCGACGTGGTCTTCGGAGACTCCCAGTACTGCTGTGACGTGCTCAAGATGTTCTACGGCGTCAAGGGATACCCTTTCCACCCGGTCGTGCACCTGGACAAATTCAAGATCGAGCAGAACACGAAAGAATATGTCACTTTCATCAATCCCATCCTGACCAAAGGCATAACGACCGTGCTGGAGCTGGTCAGGAAGATGCCGGACACGAAGTTCCTGGTCGTCGGCGGAGGGAACGTCACGGCAAAGCCGTGGATAGAGAAGGTCAGGAAGGAGCCCAACGTCAAATACATCCCGTGGGAGGACGACATAAGGAAGGTATATTCGAAGACCAGGCTGCTCATCGTGCCCTCTACGTGGCCAGAGCCCTGCGGACGGATCGTGTTGGAAGCCGGGATAAATGGGATTCCCACAATAGCAAGTGCTCGAGGCGGCCTTCCCGAAGCTGTCGGCAAAGGAGGCATATTGGTCAAGGACCATCTGAATGCCGACCTGTGGAAGAAGGCCATCGAGAGGTTCGATGATGATGATTATTACAGGCAGAGATCAAAACTCGCGATTGGGAACGCCAAGGAGCATGACTTCGACCACCAGTTCAGCTACTTCAAGAAGACTTTGGCAGAGAAGGGCATCAATCTATGAACATCTACTTCGACATGGGCGGCGTCCTTGAGACATGGAACAACAGGCTCTACATCAAGAGGCTCTCCAAGATGCTCAAGGCCGGCGAGGAGGAGACTACAAAGGCGTTCCTCGAGTTCCTTCCGTCGGTAGACAGGAACGACATCTCATCAAAGGAATTCCTCCGCAGGATGTGCGAGAAGGTGGACGGCAGCTGCAGCTATGATGACTTCAAGGAGCTGGGGATGAGCATGATAAAAAAGAAACCAGAGATGATATCATTCGCCAAGAGCCTGAAGGAAAAAGGCCACTTCATAGGCATATGCTCCAATGCGTGGGATTTTGCAGCCGAGCACTTCAGGCGGCAGCACTTCGAGTATGTCGACCACTTCTTGATAAGCTGTGAGGTCGGCGTGAGGAAACCTGATCCAGAGATGTATGCACTCATGGAAGAGCCTGACTTATTTATTGACGACTTCCACGAGAACATCGAGGGCGCAAAGAAGGTCGGATTGGATGCGATAAAGTTCGAGGGGCTGAAGCACCTGGAAGAGGAGCTGAAGAAAAGGGGATTAAGTTACTGAATGTCTCGGTTATCAATGTTAACCAAGAAGAAGAGTATAAGTTTTTCGGTTAATAGCGTTATCTAAATCTTGATCTTGGACCGGATCACCGACTTCACCATGCCGGGACCGCGGATGAAGAACAGCTTGGCAAGGCCCTTGACACCAGATTCCTGATATATCATGCGCACGTATTTCTTGTACTGGCCGGAAGACAGGGCTTTCCTGTAGGTCGAGGATTGGCCGATCTCATAGATCTCCGTAAGCCCCTTGTTGTCCAGGCCGGGATACTCAAGGATTGCATCACAGATGCCATCATAATCATCCCAGTTCCTAGCTTTTAGCCAGCCTTCTTTCAGGGCCTCCTCATAAAGCGGGGTGCCTGGGAACGGTATTGTCAATGATATCTGGTAAGAGTCACCGTGCTTGATGGCGAACTTGACTGTGTCGCGCGCCGATTCGATCGTCTCTCCAGGCAGGCCGATGGTGTAGGTGCAATGGGTCCTTATGCCCAGCTCCTTGCAAGCCTTGAGAGTCCTGTTGATGACCTCTATGGTCGTACCCTTCTTCAGCAGCCTCAGCACCAGCGGTGAGACAGATTCCACGCCGAACTTCATGGCAACGAGGCCTGACTTCTTCAGAAGCTCCAATGTCTCTCTCGTAATCGCAGTGTGGCCCATGGCAGACCACGGCACGTCAGGCAATTGCTCTATCTTCAGCCTGGCCAGCTCCTGCAGCATCTTAGGATTCCCGTTTATCATGTCATCATCGAAATAGAGCTCTTTTGGCTTATACTTCTTCATGGCAAACTTCATCTCATCGATGATGTCCTGCGGGTCTCTGAACCTGTAATTGCGGCCACCGAACATCAAGAAGATGTTGCAGTAAGAGCACCTGAAAGGGCAGCCACGGCTAGCCATGAACTGAACATTGGGATAGTTGTCGCAGAATGCCTCGTTGTACTTGGACAGGTCGAACAGATGGCGGGCAGGCCAAGGGATGGAGTTGATGTCAGGCAGCTCCTTCAGCCTGATGATCTTTTCTTGGGTCTTGCCGCTGACCAGGTCGCGCAGGGTGAAGTCGTACTCACCGACGATGACATGGTCGATGAAAGTGTTCTTCGACACCTCTTCAGGCAGGGCGCTCGTGTGCTGGCCTACAGCAACGACCTTGCATCCGAGCTTCTGCTTGATATCCTTCAACAAGGACATATCGTTGGAATAGGATGGAGTCGATATCTCTGCTACCACGAAGTCGGGTTTGGACATCCCCAACCTGTAGAAGAACTCCTTCTCAGACAGGTTATGGGCAAGGGCGTCAAGGATGGTAACTTTATGCCCTTCCTTCTCAAGGACCGCTGCTGATGTGGCCATGTAGAAAGGGAAGGCCCGGAAGCTCACAACAGGTGTCTTGTCGCTCGTATGTGCCCATCTTACGCCTGAACGGGCTGCGTATTTCTTGCCTCGCCAAGGGAGGTCAACATAAGTGATATTCATGTCAGCATGGTTGTCTGACTGTATTTAAAGTTTTCCAATAAGCTTTTAAACCACATGGAAATACTTGGAATGATGCACTTAGTCATGTCCAAGAAAGGCAAGAGAACAACGGTTGCACTAGACAAAGGCACAAAGGCCGACAAGGAACTGGCCAGCTATGCTGGCGCGAAGCTCGAGGCAGAGACCATCAGCTGGTACAAGCGGCTTTCAAAGATGGATGTCAGCGGAAAGCCGCTAAGGGATCGCTTCTTGGTGGATGGCCTATCCTTCTGGTGGATAATGGAGTCATGGATGTTCGACAGCATCGCATACTATCCTCGGATGAGGGACATCCTGTGGAAGACCGGGGCTTACATCTCCTTGATAGACAAGGAGAAACCTGACATGATCACTTATCTTGGGGAAGAGAATCTTGATTACGCAGTCTTGAAAGAATGCTGCTCAGCGAGGAAAGTCAGGTTCAAAGCTGAACTAACCGGGAAAGAGGAAGTAAGCAGGCAGCGCATGGGCATGATATACCACTTCTTGAACTTCAGGTATGTCGTCAGGAAGCTTTACGGATATCTGCTGCCGGGAAAATCTTCTCCCGAGAGGCCGGTGCTGGTCTTCCCGCCGCATCACTGGAAGCACATCTTCGACCCCGTGAGCAAGAGGTTCATTGTGGGTGATCCTTACACCACACCTGTCGTCAACGCGCTGAAGAAGAAGGTCTCGACGCTGTCTGTGGACACTGCGGGCGAGCACATGAAGGAATTCGGGCTAGGGAGGATGAGGCAGAAGAGGAACGGCCACACATGGTTCGAGAACTATCTTTGCTGGAGTGATTTCAGCGCTGCCCGCAAGGAGAGGAAGAGACTGCAGAAAGAAGCTGAAAAGGCAAGCAAGAGCCTCAAGGACGTGGACTTCAATGGTGTCAAGGTGTGGAAGCTCTTCGAGAGGCAATTCTACGCATACTTCGAGTACAGGCTGATGAACCACCTCATCATGCACCGCGTGATAGGGAGGATGCTGGACAAGGTCAAGCCCAGAGCCATATTCTTCTCAGCCGAGACAGGTGACTACGGCAAGATAATCTTCCATCTGGCTGCGAAGAGGGGGATTCCGGTCATTGCCATGCAGCACGGCGTGCTCAACCTGGACATCAGGTGCTTCAGGGAGAAGGATGATGGATGCCCGCTTCCAAGCGTGACAGCTGTCTACGGCCAGATGGACAAGGATTTTCTCGTGAAAGAGGGCAATTACGAGCCCTCGACTGTAATGCCCATCGGATCCCAGAGGTTCGATGTGATTGCCTTCAGCGACAAGCTGTATGACAAGAAAGAGATAAGGAAGGACCTAGGTTTGACCCAGAAGAAGACTGTGTTCATCGCCACACAGCCCATTCCCGAGCTGGAGATAAGGTATGGCTTCATACGCGAAGCATGCAATGTCTTGAAGGAACTGCCGGTCGACGTGATCATAAAAGTGCACCCGACTGAGGAAGAGGAGCCCTACAGGAAGCTTGCCAAAGAGATCGGGATCAAGAGATGCATCGTGACCAAGAGTTATGACAGCTATAAAGCGATGTATGCAAGCGATCTGGTCATAATCGCCACTTCTACCATCGGCCTGGAGGCCATGATAATGGGCAAGCCGGTCATGGTGGTGAACTTCACAGGCAAGCCGGACGAAGTTCCTTACGCCTTGGAGGGCGCGGCGCTCGCAGCGAGGACACCCAAGGAAGTGAAGCAGCGCCTGGAGGAATGGCATGCTGGCAAGGCTGGGCTCGAAGCGGGCATGAAAAGGTATGTCAAGATGGCATGCGCATACACGGACGGCAAGTCCAGCCAGAGGATTGCAAAGCTGATTCTCAAGAAAATAAAGCCATAATCTTTATAAATGACAGAAGGCAGAACATGAGCATGGCAAATAAAAGAGGTCAGGGGCTGCCGATGAACACCATCGTCATCGCTGCAATAGCGCTGATGGTCATGATCGTTCTCATAATCATATTCGTCAACAAGATGAACGAAGGCGAGGACACCCTCAACAGCTGTGGCATATTCGCAAACGGCCAGTGCTATGATGGGGATAGCTGCCCCGAAGGCCATCAGATAGTCCCCAACGTCAAGGAATGCAGCCAGGGGAAGGTATGCTGCATACAGCTAAAAGACGATGAAGAAGGCACAGACTGACAGCACCCTGCTGAACTGGATAATAATGCTCCTCATCATAGTCCTTGCTGCAGCCATAGTCATGATAATCCGGGGCGGGATAAAGAAGGTGTCTTTCTGATGCGAAAAGGGATAATAAACACGCTGCCAAACCTCATAATAGTCCTCATAGTGATAAGCCTGCTGTTCCTGTTCGGCTACAAGCTTAGGGAGGTCATGGCGCCCGCAGGGGTAGACAGGGACATAGGGCCTTTCATCAACGCTTATCTGAGGGATCCGCTGATGAAGTTCGAGATACTGAAGCTGGAGTTCCCCATACAGACCAGATACATTGATCAGGATACGGTGGAGGATTGCGGGCCATACTGCATAGAGGGTGCCAATGAACAAGGATATTTCCAGCCTGAGTTCGACATGGACCCGAAGAAATATAACAAGCAGGTCGAAGACCGCCAGGTAGAGATATGGGAGCTGGCCATGAACGAGATAGTCGCGTATGAGATGGAAGACTGCTGGCATGACATGGGAGAAGGCCGGCTTCCCTTGTTCGACAAGTGGTACTCGCGGATAAACAGGGAATGGCAAGGCCCGCCGAAGTACGAGGAATGGGTAGGGTACTACGGAAAGGACCAGCCGCCCGTGTTCTGCGTGATATGCGCACGCATCGAAGTGGACCCGGAAGTCTCTGCAGTGGTAGGCAACGAGATAACCTCGCTACCAAGGTATCTGCAGAAGTTCCCCACCAAGCACAGGGAGGGACTGAGCATAATGAATTATATGCGCACAGCAGGAGAGAGTGCGCTTTACTCCAGGGACTACAAGTACAGCACCGACGAGCCATGGGCTGTGATATTCGCGAGGGTGAATACCCTCCAGACCACGAAGATATTCGATTGGTTCGCAAGCAAGAAAGTGCCGATAGTGAATTTCCAGATATCGAGGGATGAATATGACCATGAAGACAAGAGCGCGATGTTCCTCGTCCCGTACAGGGAAGTGGATATGCTCTGCACCCACCTGGCTAACTCGTAAGGGGACAGCCGGAGGGTGGCAGATAATAGTGATGCTGATACTGGGACTGGCGGCTGTGGCGTTCATAATATACGTCGCGGTCCAGATCAAGGGCGGAGGACTGGGTATAATTGAGTACATCAAGAAGACTTTTTAAGAAGGCTATCGCTGTAGAGCCGCTGATAGCGATACTGATCCTAGTGGTAGTGCTCGGCGGAGTGTACCAGAGCGAATCCCTCAAGAAGACAGCCACTGACCTGGCCAACAAGAGCCTGGAGAACCTGAAGAAAGAGCCGCCGGTCTTCGATCCCGAGCTGAACACTGAGGAGCAGGTCGTCATGGACTCTGTCAACGGCCTGATAAAGTCGATAAATTACTTGGTGAGCGGAGAGACAGTCAACAAGTTCTCAGACAGGGAGCTGAGCAGGAGCAGCCTCGTCGATGAAGGCTCGGTGGTGCACAGCTATGAGATAACCTACTATGCGGAGCTCCAGAAACCCACTGCAAGCATATGTAAGGCCAGCTTCAACAAGGATGACGTCACTATCACAAAACCTTATGACATCGAGGAGAAGTTCTCCCCTGTGATCGACCATTACATCTGGGCAGACTCCAAGAAGATGGACTGCAACGACAGGATTGAGTGCCTGGACAAGGTCTGTGGTGTTACTGAGGTCAATAACTTCAAGCTGACAACATATGACCAGGCAGGCAACATGCTCTGCCAAGTGGACACCATAGACAAGGGCGAACACAAGGACAAGGACCTGCAGGTGTGGGGACTGGCAATAGGTGGAGGAGCTGCCAAGTTCTGCCCAGGCAACAGTGATTTCAGGCCGGGAGACGGGTGCGACAGGAACGGCAACGGCATCTACGGTGAGTATGGTCCTCGGTTTGACGGGGTAACTTGGCAAGACACGCTTGAAGGCGACCAGGACAAGGACAAGAAGATAGAGTTCTTAACATCCAGCGATGGAGACAGGCTGAGAGAGCTATACTTCCAAGGCGGAAGGGTGAAGGCAGGCTCTGGAGAGGGTTGCTTTGATTCTCCGACCTATCTTGAATGCACGGGTGTCAGGGTGTACTACTGCGGACGGTGGGGCAAGGGCAAGCAGAACCCCAATGAGAATGAGTACTTCAGGAAGACCTTTGACGAGAACGGCAACGAGGAATACCACAGCGCAGCAGGAGCCAAGTTCATGGCAGTGCTGGGCCCGAAGCTGACAGAAGAGACAGAGGCCTTCAACAGGTTGGGTGAAGAGAACATAGTGAAAAGGGTGAAAGGCAAAGGTGAAGAAAATTTTGTCGTGGGACAGCACAGCTTCCAGCGAGGCACGTTTGTTGACTATTTCACCAGCGGGGGTGCGGTGCACCCATTCAGCGGCGATGTAGACATGGCAGACTCGGCCACATTCTGCCAAGGCGGAAAGGTGGAGGGGGCTGGAAACGTCATGATCAAGTGCATGCCAGACATCCAGACCTGCGGCATGTGCGGCTTCCACCTGCCACAGGAAATTCCCCAGGGAGATGGAGCTGTAATAGACCACTTCAGCGGGGTCGGCGACCCGAAATACCTCATATATTACGAGTCTTTCCCCCTGGGTGAGGAAGAAGGCTGGGAGATGGAACCCTTCGAGATGAACCTGTACGGTGCTGCTGTCTATAATGTGGTCTGGAACTCCGTAGGTGCGGGCCTAAAGGTAGGCATCAATAAGGGCAGCAAGATTGTCAAGACCATACAAAAAGCCTTTGACCGGACACTCAGATTCGTAGGTAAAAAGCCGGCGAAGACCGCTGCTCAGAAGCTGACTGAGAGACTTTCACTATTGGGATTGAAGGACTCTGATGAACTGGCTGAATACATAATAAAGAAACAAAAGGGAGTCAAGTTCTGGGCTGATGCCGGATTCCCTCATAACAAGGCTTTTGTAAATTTCTTTGATGATCCCGAATTCCAAAGGATGATTTCAAAAACATTACTCGACCTCGGGGATGACACAGCTGTGCAAACGGCTTCAGAAGCTTTTGTCAGCGCCTTCAGGGCTTCTGCAAAGAAAGGCATACCCTGGGCCCTGAGCAAGCAAGTGATGTTCCACACAGCAGCCTTCTACACGATAACTCATGAGATCATGCTAGAAGAGAGCAAGCTGGGGAAATTCGACCCCATCGGCTCGAACAATATCGGGAGCAAATCCCCCTTCCAAGGCACTATGGTGTCAGGCAACCAGTTCGAGGAACTGGACCCTGAAGTAGAGAAATACTTCCTCTCTTTGGTGAGGGACCACCGCAATGGCGGACCGATTACCAAGACCCTCTATGACCAAGGTGACCAGAGGCTGTTCTTCGCCAGCCCGTGCAAGGCCAACCTCGCATTATGGATAGACAAGTGCGCGTGCTATGAAGTAGAAGGCCCGGACTTCCTCTATGTCAAGTTCACCGAGCCGCATGATTATTCCACAACCTTCGAAGACGGTTACACCCCGGTCTTCGCAGAGAGCATCAACCCGTACGACGAGATTCCCGAGCATAGGTATGAGAATGCCACCAAGGTCTGCCCAGGCGGGAGCTGGTTCAAGACCTTTAACCCGCTCAGCAACCCTGTGAACAAGGTGGACTGCGTCAGGGTGGACCCTGCGATAATCGAGGGATACTGCTACGGCGGGTCTGATGTTATTGCCCAAGTCGGGAGTGTTGCAATATATGGCGCCACCATGGTAGCCGTCGCAGCATCAGAGGTAGGGATCGGTGCATTGTCAGTTGCCGTAGGCGCAGGAACAGCAGGGACTGGCACCATCATCGTGCAGACGATAGTGAAGTCAGCTGTCGCGACCAGTCTTGATTACGCGTCAGAGAGGCTCGTATATGAGCTCAACAAGGATTCCAAGTGGCCCAACCACCCAGGGCTGACAGCAGGATAGTTATCTTACCAGCACGTACGTGCCTTCTATGAACGACTCGTCAACTATAGAACTCTTGTCGAACTGGCTGACGATGACTCCGCCCCAGACAGGGTTCTGGTCGATAATCCAGTCTATGTCTTCATCCAAGTAATCGATGTATACTCCGTTCTGCTGGAGCGAGAAGTCAAAGGTCTTCTCATGCAGGCCTGCCGAGTCCCTCAGGTCAGAGCCCCAGACTACATAAAGCTGGCTGCCAGAGCGCAGCTTCCAGTCGTCATCCACGAACATGTACAGCATAGGCTTGCCTTCCTTCCTGGTGTAGACGGCGAAGAACTCCGGGATCCCATCATTGGGGATGGGCTCGTTGTGTATCCTGAACAGCACTGACTCATCCTGCTTATAGATGTTGTTGAAAAAATTTCCTTGGTAAGCACCGGCAAATACTAGGACAGTCATATCTCCTGAAGGCTCAAAGTAGCGTTGGTGGCCGCCGCGCACATCGCCCCGAAGCTGCGTGGCCTCTGACACGTTAATGTGCTGGACATTTCCCTGCCTTTCAATCCAGTCAGGAGGATAATCAGACACAAAGGGATCCATAGGAGATACCAGCTCCGGCTCCCCCCGCAAGATGAGGACCATGAGGATGACTATGGCTGCGATAAGCACTGCGAAGAAGGCGAACACCATCTGATGGTGCTTCTGCACTGCACCCCTTTTCATGGGCAACCTGAAACATCCTCGGTTTTTAAATCTTTTCGTAAATCATCCGAAATTCCTGGAATAACTCATCGTTTTCGACGGAAAAAGTTATAAAGAATAAAGACCATTGTCCCCCCATGAGGAAAGAAGCCCTGCTCTTCATCACAATAGGTCTGCTGATAGTATTGGCTTCTATCTTGTTAATAATTCGGAGGGCCGGCCATGCGTAAGAATCTGCTTGAACAGGTGGTCTTCTATGGCATACTCCTGTTAGGTCTGTATGTCACCTACCAGATAATCAAGATATTGCTTGGCGGTTCATGGGCTGTGGAGGATGTGATACTTGCCCTTCTCATATTTAACCTAGGTTTAAGTGGGATGATACTTCGAACCTCAACTGGAAATATGCATGACATCAAACACCTCGACCGCGGTTTCAAGGCACTTGCTAAGGACTTCAAGGATCACCGAGATCTGGTGGAGAAACATCTCATATCATAAGTTTTAAATAAATCACTTGGTCAGATATTCTCATGAGAAAAGGCGACCTCAGCATGCAGACCCTGGCGATACTCATCCTGACCCTGATCGTGATAGTAGTCCTCGGCTATGTCTTCCGCACCCAGATAACAAAAACTCGCCCTAAAGGACAGGATATTCATCATCCCAAGAAAAATCTCGCGAAAGGCGAGATTTTCAATAATGCACTGGGCAGAGACCATATTCAACCTGGCGCCTGAAGTCGAGCCCCTGCAGCCGTAAGATTTAAATAACGAGCGCAGGTATAATCAGGCATGGCTAAAAAAAGAGGGAACATGAGCATGCAGGCGCTTGCGGCGATCATCCTGACAATAATCGTCATCATTGTTGTCGGTTATATCTTCAGGACGCAGATAATGCACTGGGCAGAGACCCTCCTGGGCATCGGCGACAGCATAGCACCGGGCACAGACTGCCTGACGAACGCTGATGCCTGCAAGACAATACTGGGAGGTTGAAGATGCGCAAGGGCGAGACCTCGCACGAGATGTACTACACACTCGCATTCCTTCTTATCGGTGCCCTCATAATCGGCGGGGTGTTCGTGCCCAAGATACAGCGCATGAGGAACATGCTCCTCGAGAAGAACGAATGCCTCAACCCCCTAAACATGGTGGTCAACGAGATCTCTGAACAGTGCAAGCATGCTGATATCGAGAAAGAGCAGAGGCTGGTGATGCCGTTAGACCTGTCCGAGGAATGCATCCTGGAAGTGGTGGAGGACAGGCTCTGCGTCTCGAGGCATGGCAGCACACTGGAATGCAAGCAGCCAGAGCACTGCTACGACTTCTCCAGCGGTAACTTCCTGATGAAGGGCTTGCCCTACCTTTCCAGGGTCGAGATAGTAGTCAACAAGGTTGATGGCAATAACATCGTCACGCTGACGGATATGTCGCGGTGACAATTAACTGCGAAGGATTGTTACGAAGTGAATATTTCAAGTGCTTCATTTAGGATCTGAATCGGCCTTTTATCATCAACATCAATGATGATTTCATCCCTGACATTCTTAGAATACGTCTTGAGGTACAGTCCCTTGAGTTCTTTAGGGGGGATAATCATCGACCTCAAGGTATTGATATGCTCAACTGTCTTCCAACTTGCCTTCAACAGGATCTGATGCGTCTCTGAATTGTATTTTTTCCCCAAACCAATCACTTTCCTCAGGCTTGTTGCTTGATCCTTGTGCTTCCTGATCCAACAATCTTCAGCAATAACAGTGTATCCTGATCCCAGATAATTCTCCAATGCATGAAGAAAGTTGTCGAATGATATTTTATAATCATTTGCGTCCCTGTTCTCATGGGCTGTCATCACCCAGCGAAATTCGTCAACAATGAGCAAAGCGGTCTTTCCCATCAGTCTTTTAGCCAAATTCCTGGCCAAAGTACTCTTGCCAGATGCTGGAGGGCCTCTGATGATGATCAGTTTTGGTGCCATGATAATCACCCTGCTGTTAACGTATATAAATGTTGGTGCATGGGCATCACCACGACCGATAATTGTGTGTCTTAAAGGTGAGGTGGGGAAACCTTTTTATACGTCTCTGACGATATTTGTAGCATGCATGGCAAAAGAGGTGCACACACAGAGGAGATGGCCTGGCCCATCATAAGCATGATAATAGTCATCGTCGTCATCTTCATGGGCGTGGGCGAGAAGATCCACCACCTGGGTGATAGCGACGTCATGCTGGCAAATTTCTATGCGAGGGACATCGCATTGCTCATCGACGCTGCGGGAGCAGGTGTGAGCGATCTCTCGATGAGATATCCGCACGACCTCGAAGGCTTCACAGTGGAGCTGCAGGAACGCATGGTCATCGTCCGGAAAGGCGACACAGAAGGCTCATACCCGGTCAGGAACCCGCATAATCTCAACGTGGAAGAGGGCACGAACGACCAGCCCTACCTGACCATCTACAGCGCCGGGGACAGGCTGGGCTTCGGCGACAGAAGGCTGAACACGCTGAGGTGCCCCGATGTACAGCCGGCATACAAGGGATTCGATAAGGTGATCCTCGACCCGAGAGATGGGGTCATGGAAAAGGTGGCCCAATGGGCTATCAACAGGGTGAAAGGAGGCATAGAGACAACTGAAGCCCTCATGGAGACAGAGGAAAGAAGGCAGAAGATGGCTACCTTCAGGTTCGGGATTACCCTGGCGAGCGCTGAAGGGGACATGGTCAAGGCGTACATCGACGCGAGCGAGACCGGTTTCATTGAGAGGCAGGGGCTTGCCTGCAAGCTCGTCAACCACCTCGGTGAGCGCTTCGGATCAGTGGCCGTGGTCCCTATAGACATGGAGCTGCTGGACGAGGATGACCCCAGGCAGATACTACCTGCCACGCAGAGGGGAATTTACATCGAGATGGGCGAGAACGCAGAAGACCCGAAGACCGGTGAGGCCATAGTAGAGGCCTTGGAGGATTTCTTTGAGGGCTGACAGGTTCCTCTACTGGATAGTCAGGCTGATGCTCATATTCGGGATAGTCTTCGGCATAGGGATATTCATCGGGATGTTCAGGGCGAAGTTCCTCGACACCAACAACACTGAAAGCCATATAATACTCTCAAGCATACCACCGCTGGCATCCATGCCACTGGAAAGATCGCTTGGTCAGGATTATGCTGTCATAAACCTTGCTGACTTCGGCAAGCACCAGTTCGGCCATCTAAACGTATCGAGGTACATAGGGGTGAGGATAGAGCTGCTCGGCCAGGATGGAATGCCCTTGGCAGAACCCATACTCCTCAACGACGAATTCGTGGAGCTGCACGAGGACCTCACCTTCGCCAGGCAGTGGGACTCATCAGAGATAAGGCAGCCTGTGGTCGTGATTGACGGCGACCAGAAGAAGCCCGGAGTGCTGCATGTGAAAGGGGTGTTCAGGGTAGAATGAGAAAAGGCCAGCTCGTGCTGACGTTCGCAATCCTCGTACTTATCTTGATATGCGTGATAATGTTCGTAGTGCTGATGAACATGGGCAAGACCAAGGGCACGGTGGTCAAGAACTCCTTTGAAGACCTCAATGACGGATCATTTGCCATAGCGCTGATGAAGCAGGAAGTGCTGGGCCAGCAGCTCGGAGTGATGCTGGCAAGCGAGTTCGCAGGCAGCAAAGACTACGACCTGATAAGCGCTGCAGTCGGTGAGCTGTTTGAGGGTGTATACGGACAGAAAGTGTGCTTCGAGGTGAGTATAAGCGACGGAGTTGGCAGCGACTCCCTAAAGGATGAGGGAGAATGCCTCGGCGAGAAGCACAGGTCAACCTTGTTGCTGCCTCCGATGTTCGAGGAAGGAATGACACCATTGCAGGTGGAGGTGCAGGTCTGGTGAAGAAAGGCCTGTGGTTCGAACCCGTGTTCGTGACGGTTGTTTTAGTATTGTTCATCATGGCGGCAATGCAGCTCATCAAGGAGAAGAAGGACGTGGACCTCGCAATAGGACAGCTGCAGTCAGACGTGCTGAAACAGGACAGGGAGATGCAGCTCCTGACGCCGTATGTGAGCTCGATGGCAAAGCTGTCAGTCAGCTATGGGGTGAGCAGCTGGGCAGCTGACGGGATGAAGCACGATGACGGATGCGGAAGATATGGAGGATACAGCCTGTGGCAGGTCAACAAGGACCTGAAGATCTGCTTCCCTAAGTCCATCCCTGCGCTTGCAGAGCATATCTCAGACTATTCCACTGATTACGTCCAGGCCCTGCCTTATGACAAGATAGAGTACGAGGTCAGCATCATCGGTAAAGAGGTGATAGGCGTGCCGTTGGGTAAGCTGTACAGCCCGCCGCGGGACAAGCAGAAGATCATCCAGATGCTGCCTGAAGAAGAGGCTGAGTGCATATCAAAAGGGCTCCTTCCGGACGTGAACTACGGCAGGTTCTTCGGGTGTGTAAAATGCCTGGCATGCAGGCATCAACCAATGAGATACTGCGTCCTGGACCCGTGCGGGCAAGGATGCGCCTGGCAAGGCGGCGAGTGCGTGGACGGCAAGGATGTGCAGGCATCTTTCTATCCGGCTTTTGAGGAACTGCTTGGCTTTGAGACAGATGGATTCGATGAGTATCTTGACACGGTAAGAGAATTCTCCTCAAAAGTGTCATTATGCAACGGCGATATCGACAGCTGCATCGACCGTGAGCTGACAAGATTGAAAGGAAGTGGTGAGAGCTCAAACATTTACAGGGCTGAGGAATGTGAGACAGAAGAAGAGACAATATTCTATGAATCCGTCGGCAGGATGCAGGAGTGCCTGGCAAGCCTGGAAAATTGTTATTGCTCGTTGGAGCTGCCGGACATGAAGATGACTGTCGAGCCGGGAGAAGGGAAAAGCATCGTTTCCGGCTTTGTTGATGATGAGGTCAAGTTCGTGCAAGAACTGGATCATGAGCTGCCTGAGTTCGAGGGAGAGGGCAATACGGTGTATATGTATGAGGAAGAGGATGCGATAATGATTGGTGATGCAGCTCCTGCTCTTGAGGAATGTATGCTCGAGGACAGGACAAGGAGGTTCTGTTCCTGGCTAGGTGTTGAGGAACTGGCATATGATCCACTGACAGAGTCGACGACCAAGGAGAAAGTGGCTATCAAATTCGCATTGTTCATACCGAGGAACGACCCGCCACCGCCTCTGGAAAATCTTGAGGTTTTCGACCAGCAGCGGTCGGACAAGAAGCTGCTAGTCATGTGGGATAAAAGTCCTTCTGAAAATGTGGAAATGTACAAGGTCTATGTGGCAGAGGAGAGCTTCGAGGGAATACCGACATCAACGCTGGCAGGCAAGGAGCTTGTCTGGAAGACTGAGCTCACTGTGGAGGGCATGGAAGAGGTTGAGGCAGGTCTGAAAGAGCCGCTGTCATGCAGGTTCAAGGAGATAGGCAAGCCCTGTTCTTACGAGCTCAATGATGGCAGCAAGCTCGAGGCTGAGACAGGAAAGCTCTTCTTATTCCCGGGCGACAGGATGGGCGTAGTGATTGCGGTCGAGGAAGATGATGTCGAATACCATGTGGGTGCAACTGCTTTAGACAAGTGGGGTAACGAGATAGATAACGTTGCCGAGAGGATGCCGATAATGACCGGAACATCGACTGACGGGCTGCCGCCAGGACTTGGCAGCATCGTGAACGGACCTATCCTCGAAAGCGGGAACAGCTATTCTTTCACGCTGAGGATGCCGACTGAGAACGCTGACGGGAGTGAGCTCGGGGAAGAGGAACTAAGTGCTACGCTTCTCTATGGAACCAGCTGTCCTGGCACGAATCCTGTGTGGACAGGGAGCTCGGTATCCGGAGGCATCTTGGGAGCTGTGATCTCGCTTCCTGGAGCAGAAGGCTATTGTTTCAGCCTGCTGGTGAGCGACGGGCAAGGCAATCCTGACCTTGGTTGGGAAGAATACGGACTATTCCTCAGCTAGATCGTAGAGATAGAGCATGGCCCTGTTTTCGGAATAAGAGGTTTCTTCGAGCAGATCGTAGTTGTTGTCAAGGTATGCCTTGAACAATCCTTCTGGGTCTGTGGCCTGGCCGCGGCTGACGACATACCATAACCGTGTCTTGCCCGCGAACTCATCTTCGAACAGGTGCTCGAAATTGCCCTGCATGACGATGTTATCCACGTCACTGTGCCTTGAGAAGGAGGTCATCATGTCATCTGTCAGGTATTCATCAGGTATTCCATGAATCGGGGCCTCGCCTGTGTAGTAATGCCTGAGTACGAGGGTGAGAAGGTTCATGTGGACACCTATCACGTCGCCAGGCTGGTCGTTGTCTTCGATGTGGCCGGTCAGTCCTGGCCAGGCGATGTTGTCATAGGCATAGAAAGATGCGATGGGGACTGCCATCAGGGCCACGACGACGATCAGGGAAGCTATCTGCAGCCTTCTGCTCAATGTCGAGATCCCATAAGCTATCATGGCGTACAAGCCGAGGGTGACGAAGAGGAAACGCTTGGGCTCTATCTGCATGTAGGAGAAGAAGGACATGAGCCAGACCAGCATCAATGGAAGAATTGTTGTGATGGCAAAGAAATGCAGGGGCTGTCTTTTCATCTTGAGGCCGCGATAGACCAGGTAAGCGAAGAAAATTAGTGAGATGGCCAGCAGCGGGAGCCAGGCCCAATCTATTGTGAAATTGGTCAGGTAAGGGGCGTGCGGGCCGAACAGGTACTCATAGAAGTTGTAGGGCAGTATTAGAATTCTCCATGACGGGTGGAGCTAAGGGCTGTACTCAGCCATGAAGCCCAGATAGTTCAGCTGGAAATAAGCGTATATCAGGTTGGGTATGAGCAGCAATGCGATGACGGCTTCTGAAATGATGAAATTCTTGAAAGACTTGAAATGCTTCTTGAAGAGGACAGCGACTAGGAGAAGAGCTGCCATCATCAGCACGGAGAAATGCGAGGTGTAGCCTGACAGCACAGCCATGATGATGTAACCGGCCCATGCTTTCCGGTCATCTGTCCTCATGGCCTTGAGGAAAAAATACATCGAAGCGAAGACCAGCATGGGCTGTAGCATGTAAGGCCGTAGCTGCTGCGACATCTTGATGAACAACGGCGAGATGGATACGAGGAAAGCGGTGATGAGTGATGCCTTCTCTGACAGGAGCTGACGGCATGCGAGGTAAGCGAACATGACTGTCGCGACGCCTGCAAACACCGAGAACAGGCGGAGGGCCCATACCTGACCGGTGAGATATCGGAAAAAGGATGCGAGCAGGTTGAACAACGGAGGATGCTCCTCAGCCGAGAAGGTGGCATGGAGGGCTGTGGAAGGGCTCTGCGCAACTGTGTAGGTGAAGGCCTCGTCCACGTAAAGAGGTTCTCCGATGCTTATCAGCCGTAGGATGAGCGCCAGCGCAAGGATGATTATGAGCTTCTTCATCTACCTCACCCTGAAAAGGACATTCGGAGTGGGCTGGCCCTGGAATACAGATTGGTATTCTACAACCAGGCTTTCAGAGAGCTGCGCAAGCTTGTCCAAGGTCTCGTTGTCGCCGTAGTTGGCACGATAGAAGCTACCATCAAACCAAAGATAGCGATAGCCCTGCTCCTTGAGGAAATCGTTAATGCTGTCGGCATCAGCGTCATGGAATCCGGTCCTGAACTCGATGACTTCATCGCACCATTCGCAGGAATGCATGTTCATGCCGAACAGGAAGCTGTCCATCCTGGCCGGGAAGACCTTTGTGTTGAGAGGGAGGTTGTCCTTGATGTAAAGGAGGCCTGGCAGGACTTCGGGGTTGGCGCCGATCCAGCCGCCAGGAGGCCACACATCAGTGTTCACCCTGTACTTCTGGTAGCCTGAGGTCATTACAAGGCCGAACAGGAGCATTGCGAGGACCAATATGCCTAATGGGCGGTAGAAACGCCTGGCCAGCGTAACAGACAGTATCAAGCCTTCTGCGGCCAATAGCGCTATCGGGATGGCGAGGACCATCCACATCCTGAAGGAGAAGAAGGATATTCCGAGAGCAACTCCATTCACGGTTATGAGAGCGAAGGCAAACCAGGCAATGGTCGTGTAATGCTTATCGCGGTTCTTTGACATCAACACAAAAACGAGTCCGACAAGGGCAAGGAGCATGGCGACTGCGCCGATTCCGATCGGGTTGTTTATCATATTCGTCGGTTTTGCCACGAAAAAATCTGCAAAGGTGTATATCCGGCTGGCGCTGCCCATGAGGTTCTCTGACGAGAATCCACCGAAATATTCCATGATGCCCTTGACACCGCCCCAGGAAAGCAGCATTGGAAGCCACCACATCAACGAGAGCAGGCCTGCGAGGACCATTGAGGAAAGGAACCACCAGTCAAGCTTCTTCAATGCGCGGATGATCCAATAGATACCCAACAGGATGCCGAGGATAGGGCCTGTCGCAGGCTGGGTGCAAAGCATGCTCGCCAGGACCAATGCCCCTGCAAGATACCACCTCCTGTCCTGGTGGGTGTAACAGTACATGGCTATGAAGAACAAAGGCATGATCATGGCGATGGCCCAGATGAAATGGGAGAGGAAGCTCGGCAGCATGGCCAATATCAAGGTTGCATAGAAAGCCTTCTT
>Ga0180007_10002032_pt1 | contig 25095 bp, 26 predicted proteins | sample MM_PC_MetaG_FD_121122 | JGI IMG/M metagenome (GOLD analysis project Ga0180007, IMG submission 121122) | Groundwater microbial communities from the Aspo Hard Rock Laboratory (HRL) deep subsurface site, Sweden - MM_PC_MetaG | ecosystem: Environmental > Aquatic > Deep subsurface > Groundwater... | reverse complement strand
TCAATAATTCTGCTGATATTGGACAAAAATTCATCAAAAAACTTTTCTTTTACCGTATCAATAAGAATATTTTTTTCACCGAGTATCAAAAAGGCATTATAGGTCGTACCTTCATAAGTGGAATAACCATGAAAATCCCTGATATCCCAGTCACGGCATCCGACAGAATAGATCCCATCTGCTATTTCAATGGGTTTATACATTTATTATTTCCTCCTTTAATGACAATTAATCCATTTTTTCAAAAACATCCTTTGCAGCGCCACAAACCGGGCATACCCATTCATCCGGCAGATCTGCAAATGATGTTCCCGGTTCAATACCATTGTCAGGGTCACCTGTTGCCGGGTCATAGACATAGCCGCATACGCATTCATATTTTTCCATAGTGCTTCCTCCAATCATTAATGAATTGATTTAAATAATTTACCAAATATTTTTTAGTATCACAAAATAATGCAAAGAGTGTGCCTCAAAAACTTCAGCGTGCTCCCTGATAAAAAGGGTTTTAACTTGAGGTTTATTATTATAATATAAGATAGGTAAAATCAATGGGTCATTTATTCATTAGAGTAAAATATGCGTCATAATGTCTATAAAAAAAGAACACGGATTAAAGCTTCTGTTGAAACCCTTTTTGCCTGGCATGCAAGGGATGGGGCCATATCAAGACTCACGCCGCCATGGGCACCTTTGAAAATGGTCTCCCGCATCGGCCATGGTATCCAAAAGGGAGTAAAAGTGATCTTTAAAATCAGTGTTTTCAAGATACCCATGATCTGGGAAGCCGAGCATATCGATTACCAGGCAAATAAAATGTTTAAAGACCGACAGGTTCGGGGACCGTTTTCCAAATGGGAACATACCCATGAATTTATAGCCGAAGGCAAAGAAAACTCAATCATGGAAGATATGCTTGAGTTTGAACTGCCGTTTGGCTTTTTAAGCCGGCCGTTTTATGGTTTTGCCAAAAAAGAATTTGAAAGAATGTTCAGCTACCGTCACAGGGTTCTCAAATATGATCTTGAACATCATGCAGACATCTCCCTAAAAAAAAGAATCCTTATCTCCGGTGCCAGTGGCACCATTGGGAATGTATTGGTTCCTTTCCTGAGAACGTGTGGACATGAGGTGATCCGATTGGTCAGAAAAAAGAAAACCCTTTTAATGGATGAACTGTTCTGGGATCCCTATAAAGGTATTCTTGATCTTGAAACGGCAGGGCCCTTTGATGCGGTTATTAATTTGAATGGTGTTGATATCTCAAGGGGAAGATGGACGGAAAAGAAAAAAAAACAGATTCTTGACTCCAGAACCATTCCAACCCGGCTGCTTGCGGACAAAATGAAAAATCTTGAGTATAAACCCGAAGTTTTTATTTCATCTTCTGCAATCGGATTTTATGGTGAAAGAAAAGACACGATCTTAACCGAAACAGATGATATGGGAGATTGTTTTATTTCCAACGTTTGCAGACTATGGGAAGATGCGTCCATGGATGCTCAAAAGGCGGGGATCAGAACCGTTCAACTCAGGATCGGTGTGGTGTTGACACCGGCCGGCGGTGCTCTGGCAAGAATGGAACTGCCATTTAAAACAGGCTGCGGAGTAAGGATTGCCCATGGCAGACAATATATGAGCTGGATTAGTATGGATGACACCATATCAGGCATCTACCACATATTGACCCATGAGGGGATTCACGGACCTGTAAACCTTACAGCCCCAAATCCTGTCACCAATACGGTGTTTTCAAAAACATTGGCCCGGGTCTTTTCAAAAAAGGTATTTATTGTGCTGCCCAGATGGGTGGCGCAGGCTCTTTGGGGGCAGATGGGAAAGGAAACCCTTTTGTCAAGTGCCCGGGTGAGACCGGAAAAGATTTTGGACAATGGTTTCAAGTTCCAGCATGAAACGCTTTTTGTTGCGCTTAAAGATATGCTTGGCAGATAATGGGTATACAAGAAAAATGAAAAACAACGAACTCGACGGGTGCTCTTTCGGCGTTGCCAGATTTGAGTTGCGAACAGGTAGAATATAGGCAGACCAGAATATGAATATTAAATTAAAAATTCTCTTTTCCATTTTAATGATTGCAGCACTTGCTTTTGGGTTCATTCATGTTTATTTCCCGGCGGATCAGCATAGTTTTGAACGGCTGCATATTTTTTTGTTTAACCTTTGTACGGGTGGAACCATCCTTTTATATTACACCCAGGGCAGTGTAAAGGTATCCAAAACCATTGTTTTGTTTTTCCTGGGTTCATTGATTTATGCCGTTTCAGCATTTTTTAAAATGTATCCGATAACCATTCTTGTGTCGGTTGTGCTGTTTGTACTGGTGGAAAAAATTCGGATTGAAAAATTTTCTGTATTCCCCATGCTGTTTTTTAAATTTAAGGCACCTGTATCAGAAAAATTTCACCAGGCATCATTGCTGTGCCTGTCTTGCGGGATTGTCATGGCGACCCTGGTTATTTTAAACAATGAATATTTCAGGCTCGTCACCATGGAAAAATTGGTTCTGGACACATTTTTCCTGGGGTTTTCTTTTCCCTTGTCCCTGATCACACTCTCCCTGGTTTTTTCCATGCTCAGAAAGATCGAAGGATCGTCAGCCAAGGTACTTATGGAACTGTGTTTCTGGACCATTACCCTGGGGGTGATCATATTTTTTATTTTTATTTTATTTGAAAAATTCATTCCCCAGATATTTGTTACCTTTGCCCTTTTTGTGGCTGTGGTTATGGTGTTTTATCTGTATTCAAAATTTGCAGATAAAATTCAGCAGAAGCTTTTTTTAACATCAGGAATTGGCTTTTTGATTTTAACTGCCATTTCCGGGATTGCATACATTTTTTTACAGATGTCTGAGGGGTATGATCCACAAAAAACAAAATGGTTGCTTCACATGCATGTATTTGCCTCGTTATACGGCTGGAATCTCTGCGGTCTGTCCATTATCTGCAGGTTTGATGATTTCCCCATAAAAATGCACTCTCCAACAGTGATTTTTATACACTGGCTGACAGCCATCGTTCTTGCCCCTTTGGGTATTTTTTACGGATGGTTTGCCATCCTTGCCATCCTTGGCTATTCTTTTATAACTCTGACACTGTTTTTTAGCAGTAATAAAAGGGAAATTGCAGATGAATAATCGTGAAAAACTCAATCAATTCCTAAGCCTTTTTAAGGGCAGTTCAAAAGTGCTGGTTGTGATTAATGCAGATCCGGATTCCATTGCCAGTGCCATGGCAGTCAAAAGACTATTGTGGAGAAAGGTTGCTGAAGTCTGTATCGGCTATTTTAATAACATCAGCCGCCCTGATAACCTTGCCATGATTGAATATACTGAATCAGGGATCACACATCTTAATGATATAAAAAAAGAGGATTTTAATACATTTGTCGTGGTGGACTCCCAGCCCGATCATAATGAGCGGTTTTCTGAATTTGATTATGACGTCATTATCGATCACCATCCTTTGACCAGTTGTAAAGCGACATATGCAGACATTCGTCCGGGTTACGGTGCTTGTTCCACCATTATGACAGAATATATAAAAGCCAAAAAAATAAAACCCTCCAACAAGCTTGCTGCAGCCTTGATGCTGGGGATTAAAACCGATACCTCGGATTTTACCCGACAGGCAACCCTGAAAGATATCAGGGCATTTCAATATCTGTATCAATTTGCCGATAATAATATTGTTGCCAAAGTTGAAAGAGCGGCATTGACCCAGGAAGATCTTGATTTTTTAGGATTGGCCATAAAACAAAAAAAAGTGATCAACAATCGGGTTTTTTTTCATGCAGGAAACATAACCAAACCAGATGAACTGGTGGTTGTGGCAGACTTTTTTTTAACCATTGTAAAGGTTAACTGGAGTGTTATTTCAGGTGTTTATGAAAATAAATTGATCATTGTTATTCGAAATGACGGATTAAGAAAGGGTGCCGGAAATACTGCAAAAGAGGCTTTTGCCGCATACGGCTCTGCAGGCGGGCATAAGACAATGGCAAGAGCAGAACTTGATTTACGGCAGATTCAAAAAGAGATTAAATCGGTTAATAAAAAGGCCATTGGAGAATGGATCATATCTGTCATTGAAAAGACCGGGGGCAAGAAAATTGAATGAATTTTTAAATAATGGTGAATGGTCAAGAAAAGGGGAGATAGCGAAATGGGGAAAGAATTGGTAAATTTGCGTGAGGCTGATGAAGTCGAGATTATAACCCTTGTGGATAATCTTTCAGATCTTCTTTTGCCGGGAAATGAGATCGTTACCCGGCCCTCGCTTGCTCAGGGGAGTATGATTCCAAAAAATACACTGCTGGCCGAGCACGGCCTTTCTCTTCTGGTTAAGGTCAGGATAAAGGAACAAACGTATTCCATCATACTTGATACCGGTTATACAAATATCGCAGTTCCTCACAACATTGAATTTCTGGGGTTGTCGATTGAAGATGTTGAGGCAGTCATTCTCAGCCACGGGCATATGGATCATGTAGGGGCGTTAAAGGAAATAATTGATTTGGCCGGGCCAGGAACAAAACTTATTGTACACCCGGATGTTTTTTTCCCCCGATCCATTCAATTTCCTGAAGCGCAGCGGTTGCATTTCCCGGCATTCCCTTCCAGAAATACCCTTAAGTCATGGGGGGCCGATGTGGTGGAGAACAAAGCGCCGCTCCTGTTGTGCCAGGATTCTATTCTGGTTACCGGTGAAGTTGCCAGAACCACCTCATTTGAACGAGGAATGCCGGGAGCCCAGATCAGCCAGGGCGGCAACCTTATCCCTGATACATTCAAAGATGATCAGTCCTTGGTCATAAATCTTGGCAAAAAGGGCCTGGTCGTTATTTCCGGATGTGCCCATTCCGGTATTGTAAATTCTATTTTATATGCCAGACAATTGACCGGTAAACATAAAATCTGTTCTGTTATTGGCGGTTTTCATCTCAGCGGAACGCATATGGAGCCTTGCATTGAGCCCACAATCAAAGAAATGAAAAAAATGTCTTTGCAAATGATTTCTCCCATGCATTGCACTGGTTTTAAAGCAAATTCACGGTTTGCCCAGGAGTTTCCAGCAGCTTTTCTGCTCAACAGCGTTGGTAGCCGGATTATACTTTAGCAGTTGGATTTTTACTAAGGAGGGATACAATAAATGAACCATCAAGAATACTGGAATCCGGTTCTGGAGACAATGCCCCGGGAAAAAATTAGAATTCTTCAGTTTAAAAAATTTAAACGGATATTAAACTGGGCCTATACCCATTCAAAATTTCACAGGGCCCTTTATGATGCAGCCGGACTAACCCCGGAGGATATCCGTTCTTTTGATGATATCAAAAAGATTCCCAAGGTTGAAAAATCCATGATGAGAGGGATTCAGAATAAAGAGCCCTTTCCCTATGGGGATGCTTTGTGTGTCCCCTTAGAAGAGGTGTCAATCTTCAGGCAGACCAGTGGCACAACAGGTCAGCCGGTTTATCAGCCCGATACCTGGCAGGACTGGGAATGGTGGTCAGAATGCTGGTCTTTTATTTTATGGGCCCAGGGCTATCGCCCGAAAGACAGGGTGTTTATTCCCTTTGGATATAATATTTTTGTGGCATTCTGGGCAGGTCATTATGCTGCTGAAAAATTGGGCTGCGAGGTGGTTCCGGGAGGGGTCCTTGATACCCAGTCCCGTATTTTGAAAATACAGGAATTACACGCAACAGCCATGATGGCAACCCCTACATATGTCTTGAATATGGCAGATGTGGCAAAGAACAAGATGGGAATCGATCCAAGTTTGCTGTCCATCGACAAGATTACTTGTGCAGGAGAGCCGGGTGCCGGCATTCCAAGCACCAAAAAAAGGATGGAAGATGCCTGGGGCGCTAAGGTATATGACCATTCCGGTGCAACGGAAATCGGTGCATGGTCATACGAGTGCTCACACCAGCCTTGCGGAATGCATGTCAATGAAGCCATGTTTATAGTGGAAATAGAGGATATTGAGACGGGTGAGATCATAGAAGAGCCGGGACAAAAGGGAAAAATGGTCATTACTGCCCTGGACAGGATAGCACAGCCCTGCATCCGATTTGATTCCAAGGATGTGATTGAATGGGACTCAGATCTCTGCTCCTGTGGCCGATCCTTTCGGTTAATCAAGGGTGGTGTCCTTGGCCGGGCAGATGATATTACAAAGGTGAAAGGGGTTCTTCTTTCTCCCGGCTCCATAGAAGAAGTGGTCAGATCCATTGATGGACTTGGGGATGAATTTGAGATTATTGTGGATAAGCAGGGAGATGTGGACAGGATAAAACTGAAAGTCGAGCTGATGCCCGAGGTGACACGGATGAGTATTGAAAACAGATTAAAAGATCAGCTCCGGTTGAAAACAAACCTGGGATATCAGATAGAATTTTATGATTATGGCAGCTTGCCTCGATATCAAGTAAAGGCAAAGCGATTTAAGGATCTGCGGAAAAAAATATTATAGAAAAGAAAGGCAAGCGATGAAAAACGTCTCTAACTTGAATGGGGTTAATGATAAGATCCTTAAGATAAAGCAACTATTGATTGAACTTGGGGATGATGCAACACAATTCCCCGCCCTGGAAAGGAATTCAAAAAGAGCTTTGGCAAGCATAAAAATGCTGGAGCTGAATATTTCAGATGTTGTGGCATTTGATCTGGCTGATTCTTGAATGCAAGCCTGACCCCAAGGAAATTATTCAGGCACCTGCAAACGAATACATCTGCAATTTTAAGAAGGCCTTACCGTTTGCCAATGCGTTATGGACGCAGATTGGCGCAGATAGTCACGGTTAGTAATTCTGAAAATCTGCGTTAATCTGCGTTTTATTTTGGAAATTTATATTTTTCCGAGTCCCTTATTCTTTCTCAAAATCGCTCTTTTCAGCACCGCAGATCGGACAGCACCAATCATCTGGAAGGTCTTTAAAACTTGTTCCAGGATCAATGCCATTGTCTGGATCACCATCTGCCGGGTCATAAACATAACCGCAAAGATTGCATACGTATCTGTCCATTTTAAATCTCCTTTAATGTTGACTACAAATTATATGATATCTTATATCATTACCAATCGGGTTGAAAGCAAAATATTGTTCAATTATAATAGATCTGTTTTTTCAAGAGCAAAAATAATTCCTTTATAAGATGCAATTATCAAAGTGACATACAGTATTAACAGTATTGTGCTCATGAATATACCCTCCTTTTTTTATAAATAAACCGACAACAAAACTCAACAAGAAAAGTCTGACCCCATTCAAATCCGGCAACTTTGAAAGTCAAGGGATTAATATGATTCTTCATTGGTGATTTCTCCGGCCGTTAGTTTTTTTGAATCCATCAGTTTCCAGACATATATCACATAGGCAAGGACAATGGGTATGCCAAAAGCGACATATGTCATGGTTGTTAACGTAAATATGCTGGAGGAGGCATTAAAGATGGTCAGGCTTGATTGCAGATCAAGTTTTGATGGATAAAAGGCGGTATTGTTAAACGCAGGCAGGCACAATACCACCAGGCCAACCAGTATGGTACCCAAACCGCTGAACCATATCCCTTTATCGCTTTTTTTAAAGTAAGATGACAACACCCCGTATAGTACGAGTATTATTCCTGCCAATAGCAATATGAGCAAATGGGGCATGGCTAAAAGATTTGATAAATACTTAGAAGAGACTAACGAAACAACACCTGCATCATCAACATTAAATCCTTTCATGAAAAGAATACAGATCAGCACATACAGCAAAAAGGGCAGGGCGATAAGGAAATTATGCCAGGGCGCTTTGCGTAATCGTAATTCAAGATTCGGCGTTGAAGAAAAGTCAATGCTGTTTAAAAGGTATAACGCGCCTAAAATTCTGGCATTAAATACAAGAAAGATGCCAAGGGAAAGATTGAATAGGGAAAAAGCAGCTTCAAGCCCTCTCAGGTTTATTCCCAGCAAGGTGTAATCCCAGGTTACCCGGTTATATAAATCAAGGGTAAAGTTTGAACCCGTGTAAAATGTTCCCACAGCAGCACCAATCAGTAGAATGCCCACAGACCCATTGATAAAAAGAAATAGCTCATAAACTGCAGACCCTAGAAGGTTGTTTGGTTTTTTTCGATATTCATAGCTGACAGCCTGAATGATAAATGAAAAAAGAATCAGCATCCAGACCCAATACGCACCGCCAAAACTTGTTGCATAAAATTTTGGAAAAGCTGCGAACAGTGCGCCGCCGAACAGGACAAGGGTTGTAAACGGCATTTTCCATTTGCGGCCGAGGGATGTGATTACCAACGATTTCTCAAGATCTGTTTTGGCCACCTGCCACAAGAGCGTCTGGCCTCCCTGAACAAAGGTAAGAAACAGGAAAAGGGCACCAACAAGGGAACAAATTATCCACCAAAGCTGCTGCAAAGTCATATAGTCAAGCGTTGAAATCATTTTATCGGCCCTCCTTCTGGTCCAATGGCTATCTGTTTAATCATGATGCTTATTTCCGCAGCAAGTAAAATGGTAAATAATCCTAAAAACATAAAAAAAGTGATCTGGACATTTGCAGCTGCAAGATTTGTTGTTGCCATTTTAACGGGTAAAAGGCCGTAAATGGCCCAGGGTTGACGACCCACTTCTGCTACAACCCACCCGGATTGCTGGGCAATTACACCAAGCAGACCGGATATTAAGCCAACAGGAAGCAGCCATCTTTTTTGGGGGAGAGAATGTTTTAAGGCATAAAACAGAAATGCAGCAAAAATAACCGGGAAAAGTGTTCCCAACGCCACCATGATGTGAAACGCGTAATAGGGGATGGCAACCGATGGGATTGCTTCTTCAGGGTTGTTGAGATACCCGTATCCCATGTATTCCTGGTTTTTTCTGAAATTTGTCAATGATATTTCAGCTTTTTGGGTGTTGCGTTCTTTTCTGGCCTGTTTGAATTGTGCCAGATCCTGTATTGCTGTTTTCCCTTTATCAATTTTTGACTGAACACTTTCTATTTTTTGTTCAGCATTGCCATAAGCAAGATCATCAATGCCCGGAACAAAGGAATTCAGGGAGCGATTTGCCAAAAGTGAAAGAAGATAGGGAATTTCCATTTTTATCAGAAAAGGGTCCTGATGGTCTCCTGGTTTTTTATCCGGATTTAGAATCCCGGCAGCAACAATGGGTGCGTTTGTCTGTCCCTTGTATAAGCCTTCAATGGCAGCCAGTTTCATGGGTTGATTCTGGGCAACCACATAGGCAGATTCATCTCCGGTAAAAGCAACATAGCTCGACGAAAGAAGACCAAATACCGAGGCAACAACAATTGATTTTTTGGCCATTTGAACATGCCGGCCCTTGATCAGGTACCAGCATGAAATTGAAAGAACAAATAAAGAAGCCAATAGAAAACCAGAACTTGACGTGTGAACGAATTTGGAAACCGCCACCGGATTAAATACCACTTCAGCAAAAGAATTCATTTCAAATCGTGCTGTCTCAGGGTTAAAGATCATACCAACAGGGTTTTGCATCCATCCATTGGCCACAAGAATCCAAACCGCTGAAAGGTTTGAACCAATGGCGACCATCCAGGTGGAAAAAAGGTGAAACGTTTTTGAAACCCGGTTCCACCCAAAGAACATGACAGCAAAGAAAGTGGCTTCAAGGAAAAAAGCAAAAATTCCTTCAATGGCAAGGGGGGCGCCAAAAATATCCCCCACTATCCAGGAATAATTTGACCAGTTTGTTCCAAATTCAAATTCAAGAATGATTCCTGTTGCAACGCCGATTGCAAAATTAATTCCAAACAATGTCATCCAGAATTTTGTAATGGACTTCCATTGTTTATCTCCTGTGCGCACATAAATTGATTCAAAAAAGGCGCATAAAAAAGAAAGGCCCAGTGTCAACGGTACAAATATCCAGTGATACATGGCCGTAAGGGCAAATTGTGCTCTGGCCCAATTCACCATATTAAGATCAATATCAACCATCGTGTTTTCCTCGTCTGTTAAATAAGATTTGATTTTTGTTTAAACGGGTCATTTTAGTTGTTTTTTGGAAGCACTTTGTGTGATTTGTTCAAGCACAAAATCTGTTTTTTCTTCATCCGTGGCAAATCTTGTGTTTAAATAATTGGGGAAGAAAAAAAGTTTCAGGACCACAAACATCACAAACAGTTTTATCAGAATGATTGCCCACAATTTTTTTCCAAGACCCATTCCCATGAAACCATCATGATAAAAGGTAAAAACAGACCCAATGAGTTTGATCAAGTTATTATTTTTTTCACTGTTTGGGATACTGACTTTCACCATATGATCTATTGAATCCTCCTTTTTTCTTGGCATGTTGAAATTTCTTTTGTCCTTTTTGTAACAAAAGCAAATAATATGCCAGAAAAGAGAAACAAGATAAAATTAGCGATACGCTATATTGACAGTACACCTTAAATGATTAAGCGCCTTATGACAAGGGGGGGCGTAAATTTTTATTGAATTTGTTTTTTTTTATGAATTTGAAGGAATGGAGAAGAATATATGCTGTTGATTGGTTTTCGCAGAAACAACTATTTGAAACAATAATGTATCATTGTATTGAGACATAAAGGGAAACAACAGGATACGTCAGACTGGCACAGACTGGTCGGCTTTAGATAATACGTGGGCAAAGCGGCAGGATTCTATCCTGCCGCTTTGTGCGGGTTATTTCTTTTTTGTAGCCTGGGTTTCCCAGTCCGCGATCGGGGTTGTTTCGTAAATTTCCTCCCAGCCGGTAATCATTCCGGCGATGTGGCTGAAAAGAGAATGACCAGTGGTGGTCATATAAAGGTGGATAATCAGAAAGTTTAAGAGGAAAAGGGCAACCAGGGTGTGTATGACAGCCAGCGTCGACAGGGGCAGGATCTGCGGTATATCATTATACAGGTAGTATAATAATCCTGTTGCCATCTGCACGGGCAGCAGCATGGCGGAAATGCCCAGATATGCCAGTCGCTGCAGGGGATTGTGTTTGGCACCCTTTGCTTTTTGAACCGGGTGGGGCTTGCCCTGAAAAATACCCCAGGAATAGTAAAAAACAACTGAAAACAGTTTTTTGGTTGTGGGGATATATTGCTTCCATTCTCCGGTTGTAAATAACCAGAATACAAAAAAAGCAAATAGAACCAACCAGGACAGACCAACGAAATTATGGATATTGACAGCTGTCTGAAAGCCGAGCAGCTTATAGGTTCCATGGATTTCAAGGCCGGTAATGATCAGGCTGATGATCATAAATGCCTGGAGCCAGTGCCAGAACCGTTCATATCTTGTGTACAGATAAATTTTAACAATTTTTTTTTCTGTCATTTATTCCTCCTTGCCGTTCCGTGTAAAGAATCGACCTAAACCATGCAGCAGTACGCCTGCCAGGGCACCAAGAACCGAGAGCCATCCAATGGTATCAATCAGTTTTGATTTGTCTCTTCCAGGCATATACAGTCCGGTAATATTGGAAAGCCTGGAACCTTGTCTTATATGGCATTGGGTGCAGTTCAGTGCATTCTCCTTGGGTGCCACCATATGGTTGATGGGAAAAGCATAGGTTGTCTCCACGTAATCAAATTCTCCGGAATAAGGGATACCAAGCGTCTTATTACCGCGTTCAATGGCATCATTCATATCAAATGTTGTCCAGTATCCGTTTTTACCTGAAAGCAGAGGGGCCAGCAGCTTTTTGTTGATTTTATCATAGGGCTGCTTTCCCCGGTGAATTTTAAATGGGGAAATACGGGCTTCCGGATCAGATCTGTCGCCAACCGGATGACTGACTTTGACAACCTGTGCCGGATCAATCACATCATCTATGGTCGTACTGGTCTGGGAGCCATTGGACCAGAAATATTCAGGGATGACGTTTTTTTCCCATTTGAATTCTCCTTTAATGGATTTATAAATATCTTTTCCATAAGGGCCCTCTATATCATAGGGTTTTCCATCTTTTAGTTTTCCGGCTTTGCTCCAGTCCCACCACATCTTTGTGGGATTTATTCTGGCGAATTCCGGGATGTGGCATGCCTGGCAGGAAACCACATCTGTGTGGTCGTTCATTTTTGAATCATTTTTATGGGGTTCGCTGCTATGGCAGGATACGCAGGTGATTTTGGGTGCCAGATCATCTTCAATCAGGCTTTTTCGTTTTTCTACGGCCGGGTTTGTATAAATTCTGCCGGCAATGTTGTGATCAAGGGTGGTGTGACATCGGGTACAGGAAAAATTCTTTCCGTCCGTGCCCATATGAACATCCAGCATCCGGTTTGGATTTGTCAAAGAGGTATCAAGATCACCATGCTTTACGCCGTCGCCGCCGCCGCCCTTAAAATGGCATTCCCCACAGTTTTTTCGTGTGGGTAAGGTCACTTTTGTGACAGCCTGCCCGACTTCCTGCTGGATATCCTTAACCATTTCTTTGGTAGCAGGGTCAGTATCTTGTGCAAACCCTTTAATATCTTCAAAGGCTTCCGTAAAATTGAATCCTGAATCGTTGTGGCATTTCAGGCAATTGACCTCACCTTCCACTCCTTTTTGATTCCAGCTGGTATGACAACTCAGACAACCTTTGTCTTCCATGGCATTTCCTGAAATACAAAAATTGTTTACGGAATAGCCTGCCTTTCCGTATCGAATATCCTTTTTATCTCCTGAAGCAAGCCAGGTCCAGTGAATGGTTTTATGGAACTGGGTTGACGCTTCGGAATGACAGGATACACAGGCCTGGGTGATTTCTTCTCCAGACGTAAACGCCTTGTGCAGCGCCTCGGCTTTTGCATGGTCTGCTGTACTCCACCGATTACTGTCTTTTATTGCCTGTTTCGCAAGTTTGCGCCCCAACGCTTCGTCGTCATTATCAGGACTTGATGCAAAGACCGTCTGAAAAAAACAAACAAAAAAGGTTACGGCAATCACAAGTAAGCAATGTTTTAAAAAATACCGTGATTTCATAGACATCTCCATGGGTTTATTAAATATGTACAATAAAAATGGGGAAGAAAAAAATCCTCCCTCCCCCATTTTCTAATATTTATTTGCACGTGGCTGGTGAAGGTGAATCTGATGCATGATTATAAAAATATGAATAAATGTCAAGGACTTCATCATCAGAAAGTGCCGTCCAATTATCTTTACAACCAAACTCCTCGAAATCTTTATTTTCAAAAACCGCTTTCCACTGTGCCATGGTTTTATTTGCAGGGCTCATTTTTGGAGTGGCTGATTCAACATCGCCGACTTCGGCACAGGCTTTATATACTTTTCGATAGGTATATTTGCCTTTTCGATCGTTTCCGCCAGGTCCTTCAGCCGTAGCAAAGGCCATGGAAAATGATGCAAGTACAAATATCAGTACCATGATTGCGATAACATTTTTTTTAAACATAATAATATTTCCTTTTTGATCATATCTTTTTAAAATTTGATTCATTTGGGTGCTTTGATTTCAAAACTGCCATCTTTTTTAAAATCAATTTCAGCTTCAACATAAAATACGTCTTTTAAAGATTCTCTCACTTCTCTGGTCATGTAATAGGCCTCCCCGCTTCTGGCTCCGGTTGAGCATACAAAAATAACGGGTTTGTCAGCAGGAAGATCCTTGATTTTGGGTTCAAGGTTTTCCACGGGGATATTCACAGCAGTCTTAAAGGTCCCTTTTGCAAACTCATCTGCATCTCTCACGTCAATGATCATGACAGATTCAGGATTGGATGCCAGAATGGTTTTGAACCGTTCGATATCAATAGACCCTTCAACTTTGCCGGCCTTCGCCTGCATGGTTTCACTGGAAGCGCCATATAACTTTTTCCATTCAGGGTATCCTTTATCAAAAACAGTGACATTGGTATATCCCATTGCAAGTGCTTTTTCTGCTGACTTATGGCTTAGTCTGCATTTGAGACCTTCACAATAGAAAAGAACAGGGGTGTTAAGATCTCTTGGCAGTTTTCCCTGAAGGGCATCAAATTCAGAAAAAGGAAGGCTTATGGCCGTGGGGATATGCCCTTTATCAAATTTGGTTTTCTGGGGCCTGGCATCTATTATCACGGTTTTGTTATCAGCGATCAGATCTGCCACATGCTCGGCACTTACAGAGCCGTAATGGCCTTTAAGCGTTACCCATTCAGGATATCCCTTGGCATATACCTTAACATTTGTATATCCCAGCTTTTCCGCTTTCTGGGCAGATTTGTGGCTGAGCTTACATTTAACGCCTTCGCAATAATAAATTAACAGCGTGTTTTTATCCGTTGGCAACAGATTCAATTTTTTATCAAAATCTGAAAACGGAATACTGATGGCACCAGGCAGGTGACCCTTTGCATATTTACCTTTATAGGGGCGGGCATCAATGAGCAGAACATTCTCAGGCATGGGAACAGCCATGTGTGCTTTTACAAACTGGGCATCAACAATGTCATGAAATATCCATGAGGTGTCTTCCTTGGCAGTTTCAGCGGTTTTTACCGTTTGGGTCGGTGTGCATCCGGTCAACAATATCAGGCCAGCGATCAGGGCCAGAATCAAAATTTTTATGGTGTTTGTTTTCATTTGTTCTCCTTAACGTTTTCATTGTTTGATTTATGGATATCAGTAATTTTAATATTTTTATGATGTTTAAACAATAGCAATGAATGTGCCAGTACCCATGATATCTTTTAATAAAATATTAACTACCTTAATTTATAGAATATTTAATAAAAAAAAGTGGATTTAAAGTATTGGGTATAATAATTACCATTGCAAATATGTTAATTATGTGTTAATTTGTTGGTTAACAATGTTAATATTTGCGAGGATAATATGGATATCGGTAAACAATGGCGTTATATTATTGATTCAGTTGCCGATGGCATCATCGTTGTTGATGCGAATGGCACCTTTGTCGCTGCCAACCAGACGGCTCAATTGATTACGGGGTATACGGAAAAAGAACTGAAAGGTCAATCCTGCAGGCTTTTAAATTGTACCGGGTGCAAGATTGTCGGTAAAGGAAAAGGCAAAGAGTGGTGCGGACTTTTTTCTGAGGAATTTATCAGGGAAAAAAAATGTGTGATTACCAATCGACAGAACAGGACCATTCCCATTATAAAGAATGCAACTGTTCTCTTTAATGAGAAAAATGAAATTGTCGGTGCGGTTGAAACCCTGAAAGACATATCTGAGAATATCAATTATAAAAATGAACTGGCCTCAATCAAGCGGATGTATCAGATTGATGATGGATTCCATGGCATTATTGGAAGAACACCGGTGATGCAAAGCCTTTACGAACATATTGAAAGCGTGGCATCTTTGGATACACCGGTAATGATTCTGGGGGAAAGCGGCACGGGAAAGGAAATGGTTGCCAAGGCACTCCATGAAACCGGTAACAGGGCATCCAAATCGTTTATCAAAGTAAATTGTGCCGCCTTAAGTGAAAATATCCTTGAAAGTGAATTGTTCGGTCATGTCAAGGGAGCTTATACCGGTGCTGAGAATGACAGGATAGGCAGGTTTGAAGCCGCACACCAGGGGAGTCTTTTTTTAGATGAAATCGGGGATATCCCACTTTCTGTTCAGGTCAAACTGCTCAGGGTTCTGGAAGAAAAAATGATTCAACGGGTCGGTACAAACTCATCAATTCCCATTGATGTCAGGATTATTACGGCAACCAATAAAAATCTTGAAAAATTGATAGCCCAGGGAATTTTCAGGGAAGACCTGCTGTTCAGAATCAATGTTTTTCCGTTAACCTGTCCGCCGTTACGGCAGCGAAAAGATGATATTACCTTGATTATTCAACATTTCATCACTCTTCATGCTGAAAAAACAGGAAAAAATATTCTGGGATTTACACCGGAAGCCATGCGCCTTATGGTGTCATATCCCTGGCCAGGGAATATCAGGGAAATGAGAAACAGTGTTGAGTACGCTTTTGTGCTGGCAAGGGGAAAAAGCATTGGGTCAGAACATCTGCCTGAAAAAATAATAAACTTTAATCCTCTTGAGACGACACCATTGAAAATAATGGAACAAAATTCCATGGTCAAGGTCGGACTGTCTGAAAAAGAAAACCTTCTTAATGCGCTTCAGCAAGCCGACGGAAATCAAACCAAAGCTGCCGGTATTTTAGGTGTCAGCCGGATAACCGTATGGAAGCGCATTAAAAAGCATGGGATACAGCTTAAGTGATCTATTTTCCCATTTAGAGACAGATGGTTGCGGCATCACACGCAAGATCAATCAATTCTGCAGCCGTTGCCATCCTGCAGGAATCTTCAAGGTCTTCTTCTCCAATAAAGCGTGATTTTGCGCAGGGAGTGCAAACAAGAATCGGAACCTCATGGGCCTGAAGATGTGCCAGAGAATCATCAGCAGAATCTCCCGTGGCAGCTCTCAGGTTTGCTGCAGCGCCTTTTCGCGCAAGATATACCCCCTCATCCAGGAGGAACACGGTTACATTTTTGCCTTTTTTCTGGGCCATGGCAGCAAGAAATAAGCCCCGGGTTGCACGGTTAGGATCGTCTGTGCCACATGCGATGGTAATCAATACATTGTCAGTCATTTTGTTCTCCTTTGATAAATGTAAAAATATCCATTTGTTTATACAAGATTATAGCTCAGTAATAAATAAATTTTATGTGTCTGTAAATTCCCAGGGTGGTATTTGTTTTTTTAACCGTTCACATTGTGTTTATAAGGTAACGGTGATAATAAAGTGTTAACGCTTTTAAAGATAATTATTATAAAATGATTTTGATTGCATATAAAGACGACAGGCCAAAACCCTTGCTGAGCTTGTAAAACAGCGGGTAAAAAAAATATTAAAAAAAATCGGTTTATGTGGCATACTCTTTGCTATAAAACCTTGCTGCAATCTTTAAGATGTGAATTCAAACAAAGGATTTGGACATGAAAAAAGAAAATCTACTTGTTATTGCAATCATCTGTATCGCAATTATCGGTTTTATTGTTTATCATCAATCAAAACCGGAAATACAGGCTGATTTGACTCAAAAGCAGGGGTCTGACGTAATCGGGGATATTTCAAAGATAGACTGGCAAGGGTATGCCCAGGGCATGCAATTGGCCAAGAGTCAGAATAAACCTGTTTTTTTATATTTTCATGCAGACTGGTGTACCTATTGCAGAAAACTCAAAGAAACAACATTTAAAGATAGGGCAGTTTTAAAATATTTAAGGGAAAATTTTATCAGTATAGAAGTGGATACCGATAAATATCAGGAGCTTGCAAGCCAATGGCAGGTCAGGGGGTTGCCAACCCTCTGGTTTCTTAAACCGGACAATTCAAGGATTACAAGTCTGCCGGGTTATGTTGAAGCGAAACAATTTTTGCAGATTTTAAAATATATAAATACCACAAGTTATGAAAAAATGGATTTCCAGGAATTTATCAAGACGATTTAGGAATTCACAGTCATCCCTATATATGACTAAAGATGTATTCGAAAGAGAGGAAAAATGACGTCTAAAATTTCACGCAGGGCATTTTTAAAAGGCTCTATTACAGCTGCAGGATCTGTTGCTGCAACAACAAGTATTGCCCGGGCTGCCAAGTCCATGACCCGGGAAAAAAAAGAACCCTTGGCAACCTTGCTGGATATCAGCAAATGCATTGGGTGTGAGGAATGCGTCTACGCATGCAGAGAAGCAAATGCAGACAAATATCCTGAACCTAAAAAACCATTTCCCAAAATGTATCCCGGCAGGGTCCCGGTACAGGACTGGTCAGAAAAAAGAGATGTGACCGATCGATTGACTCCCTATAACTGGCTTTTCATCCAGCATGCTTCAGCCACGGTGAATGGCGAAGCTATTGACTTGACTATTCCCCGCAGGTGCATGCACTGTGACAATCCCCCCTGTGTCAAGCTCTGTCCCTGGGGATCGGCAAAACAGGAGGATAACGGTCTGTCTAGAATTGATCCGGATCTGTGCCTTGGCGGTTCCAAATGTAAAAAAGCCTGTCCATGGTCGATTCCCGAACGACAGACAGGTGTCGGGCTTTATCTTGATCTGTTGCCGCCTTTTGCCGGAAATGGTGTCATGTATAAATGTGACCGGTGCTATAATCGTCTTGAAAAAGGCGAAGTACCGGCTTGTATAGAAGCCTGTCCGGAAGATGTCCAAACCATAGGCCCGAGAAGCGAAATATTGAAAAAGGCCCATGCCCTGGCCAAAGAGATGAACGGATATATTTACGGTGAGACCGAAAATGGTGGTACCAATACGATTTATGTTTCTCCTGTTCCTTTTGAACAATTAAACAAATCCATTGAGATCGGGAAAGGCAAACCCCATTTAAACAAAGTGAAAAATATGATGGCAGATGGGACCAACCTTGCCAAAGCAATGATCGTTGCACCCATTGCAGGGTTGGCTGCTGCATTTGGAAAGTTCTACATGAGCTCAAAGGAGGACAAATAATGAATATTGCAAAGAAAACAAGACAAACTATTTATGGGATCACATTGTTTTTTATCACATTGTCCGGATTTGCCCAGATGCCTATTTTCAAACGATATTATATTGCTGATATTCCCGGTCTGGGGTGGCTGGCAAAGTTTTATGTGACGCATATGATGCATTATATTGCAGCCATTGTTCTGATAGCATTTGTGGTATATGTCCTGTTTGATTTTATGTTTCATAGATCTGGAATGAACAGAATTACGGGCACGGGTTATTTCAAAATAATCATTTTGGCTGGATTGATTGTCTCAGGCGCCCTAATGGTCATAAAGAATCTTCCCACTGTTTATTTCAGCCACACAGCAGTGATTGTTCTGGATCTTGCCCATTTGGGCTTTTGTATGGTGCTGTTATGTGTAAGCATCTACAGCCTGATCCGGAAAAAGACCTGGGTGAGTTAAGGTCGTTTATTTCCAGGTTGAATAGGGGCGTTTGATCAGGTTTGAATTAAAGTATCTGGGGTCATGGGTGACCTCCTGCCCGATCCAATCCGGTTTTTCAAAGACCTGATCAACCGTGTCAAGCTCTATTTCAGCAACAACAAGTCCCTTGTTACTGCCTGAAAACAGATCAACAACCCATTCAAAACCCTTAAATTCAATCTGATATCTTGTTTTTTCAATCAATGGTTTTTTACAGAAAAGCGAGATCATTTCCATGGCATCCTGTTTCGGGACAGGGTATTCATACTCTTTTCGGGATGCATTGCAGCTAGGTCCTTTGATGGTAAGAAATGCTTTGTCCCCGTAAAGACGAATTCTGACAACCCTGTCTTTTTTGTTTACCATATATCCCTGGCAGATATGAATGCCCCGGGTGAGTAAAGCGGATGGAAGGTGTTTTAAAAGGAATTTTCTTTCTGTCTCAATGGCCATAATTAACCCATCCTTTTTTTCCCATTGTTGATAAAACAGGGTTTAATCTTTTGCAGTATAGTTGATATAGTGCATTCATAAATTAAATACCATATCAAATTTTCAGGAAAGCGGTTTTTGCTATTCTAAAAATAAATTTACTCCATTCTTGATAAGTTAATCCAATTATGTTAGGCGCTTTTAAACGCTAAAACAGCAACGCTAATCATTGCACAAAAAACAGATAGGAGAAAAAGATGTTGAAAATTGGCATTATCGGTGGATCAGGGCTGGATAATCCTGATATTTTAAAAGATCCAAAACAGATTGATATCACAACAGAATATGGAGATCCGTCTTCTCCCCTTTTATCCGGTAAAATAAATGATGTGGACACTCTTATTCTTGCCCGGCATGGCCGAAAGCACCAGTTAAGCCCTACCCAGGTGAATAACCGGGCCAACATAAAGGCGTTTCAACAGGCAGGGGTTACCCATATTATTGCCACCACCGCCTGTGGCAGTTTAAAACAGGAAATAGACCGGGGGCACCTGGTTATTCTGGATCAATTTATTGATTTTACACGATTTCGGAAAAATACCTTTGCAGATTCGTTTGAAAATGGCATGGTGCATCCGGTCATGGCTCATCCGTTTGATGAAGGCTTGAGAAAAAAATTGTATGAAACAGCAATAAAACTTGATTTGAACGTCCATGGCAAAGGGTGCGTTGTCACCATTGAAGGGCCACGGTTTTCAACCATTGCCGAGTCCAAGATGTTCAAAAGCTGGGGGGCCCACGTGATCAATATGTCCACGGCACCGGAAGTCATGCTGGCAAATGAGTTGTCCATACCATATGCTGCCGTTGCCATGTCAACGGATTATGACTGCTGGAATGAAGATGAAGCAGCTGTCACCTGGGAAGAGATCCTTGCAGTATTTGATCAGAATGCGCATAATGTAATAAAATTGATCGTCAATGTAATAGACGAATTAAAAGAAATACACCTTTAGAACATAAAATAAAAAGGAAAGCGACATGGATTTAAAAGAGACCATCAGAAGTATTCCAAACTGGCCCATAAAAGGGGTGATATTCAGAGACCTGACCACATTGATGCAAGACCCGCAGGCGTTCAAAGAATCATGTGATGTCCTGTATAACCGTTATAAGCGAATGGATATTGACAAGGTTGTGGGAATAGATGCCAGAGGTTTTGTGTTTGGCGCAGTCCTGGCGTATAAACTGGGTATCGGGTTTGTTCCGGTCAGAAAAAAAGGAAAGCTTCCCTGGAAAACCATACAGGAAACCTATAGTCTTGAATATGGTGAAGATACCCTTGAAGTTCATGAAGATGCGGTGAGAAAGGGTGAAAAAGTGGTCATTGTGGATGATTTGATTGCCACGGGCGGCACGGTTGGAGCGACAGTTAAACTGTTAGAAAAATTAGGGGCAGAAATTATTGAATGTGCCTTTATTGTCGAGCTTCCGGATTTGAAAGGAAGGGATCTGATTCAGGGTTGCAAGGTGTTTGCCATTACCCAGTTTGAAGGCGAATAGGAATCAATTGCCTTTCAGGGATATAAGGGACTCGGGAAAATAAAAATCTCCAAAATAGGACGCAGATTAACGCAGATCTTCAGAATTACGAATCTGCGCCAATCTGTGTCCATAAAACAGTGGCGAACTTTAAAGCCTTCCGAAATTCCGGGTGCCTAAAGAAAATAAATGCATTTGATTGCCGTTCCAGGGTCTGATATGGTGCTTAAAAATCGGTAATTCAGAGGAGCAATATTTTTGTTCAATATCTTTAAAAGTAATAAACTGGAAAACCTGATGGATGCGCTGGTATCTGTTCTGAGCCAGGTACCGGACAATCCAATGATGCCTGAGTGGATCGGTATCCAGTCCAGGGGCATGAAACAGTGGCTTTCCATGCACATGGCACAAAAAATGGGCGTTTGTGCAAATATGCTTTTTTGTTTTCCCAGGCAGATGATTGACCAGATTTTCACAAGTTTCATGCCCCTGGAAGATCAGCAGCATCAGCATGAAAGTCTGAATGAAACGCTTCTTTTCTGGCTGGTCATGAAAACAATCAATGAAAACAAACTGCAACCATCGCTGTCAAGTGTTGAAAACTACATAAAGGAGGATGAAACAGGGAAAAAGCGCTATCAGCTGTCCAGGAAGATTACACAAGTGTTTGATGATTACCAGATTTATCGGCCCCGGATGCTCCTTGACTGGCAGGCGCATCAATCCTGTGAAACCTTGAAAGACCCTGTGGCCCAATGGCAGGCAGAACTCTGGACAAAGATTGTATCAACAAGTCCTCAAAATCATCTGGCATATAACGCCTGTATTTTCCTGGATCAGTTTTCTTTAAAAAATATCAACACGGCGCATCTTCCGTCAAGGATGTCTCTTTTCGGCATATCAACACTTCCTGAATTGTTTTTACAGGTGTTTGAAAAGATGTCTGGAATGATCGATATCAATCTGTTTCTGCTGACACCATCCAATCAGTTTTTTTTCGATATCAGGTCAGAACGACAGATAGGGAGGATGGCCCTGAAAGACGAATCAGGAATAGATCCTGAGCTGTTATACTATGAAATGGCAAATCCGCTGCTGTCATCCTTGGGAACAGCCGGGAAAGTCTTTCATTCCTGTCTTGAAGCATTCGATTACCATGAGCCCTTTGGTGATCTGTTCCAGGACCCCATCAACGAATCCGGTAAATCCAGTACCATGCTTGTGCATCTTAAGTCTGATATATTAAATCTTGTCCACAGAAAACAAGGAAACCAGGATATTCCGGTCAGTGTTCCCGCATCTGACACTTCTGTTTGTATCCATGCCTGCCATTCTCCCATGAGGGAATCCCAGGTGTTAAAGGACCTGCTGTTAAATGAGTTTGAAAAAGATCCTGAGCTTTGTCCCCATGATATCATTGTCATGATGCCGGATATTGAGGCATATGCACCGTTTATCGAATCGGTCTTTGCCTTTGAAACCGTTCTGCCATTCTCCATCAGCGATCGAAGAAAAAGATCTGAATCTGAATTTTTAGATGGTTTCTTAAAGATATTGGCACTCAGGAATGCACGGTTCGAAAAAAAACAGGTCCTGGATCTGTTGCTGTGTGAGCCCATTGCCCAAAAATTTAAAATCATGACAGATGAGATCAACATGATTGAAAAAATGGCTGGAGATGCCAGCATTTTATGGGGAAGGGATGCAGAACACAGAGCGGCTCTGGGGTTGCCGCCCTTTAATGAAAATACCTGGCAGTTTGGATTGCAACGGCTTTTTATGGGCATGGCCATGCCGGCAAATCATGAGGCATTGGTGCAGGATATTTTTCCCTGTCAATCTGTTGAAGGGCTTGATCTTGAAGTGCTGGGCAAAGTTGCAGCCTTTTGCCATACCCTTTTTCCCTGTCTTGAAACCTTGACCGGCCAGAAAACAATTGAAAAATGGTGTGAGGTATTAAAAAAAATACCCCTGTTATTAATGGATCGGAATTTTAAAAACGGGGAAGACCTGGTCTTCCTGAGCCAAACCATTGATGACCTTAAAGAAAATGCCAAACGAGCCGGATTCAATGAATGTATCTCATTTGAAGTGATAAACGCTCACATAGAACAGATGCTCGATCAAAATATCTCCCAGGGAAATTTTTTATCCGGAAATATCACATTCTGTAATATCATGCCCATGCGCAGTATCCCGTTCAAGATTGTCGTTTTGATGGGGATGGATGAGAAAGCATTTCCCAGAAATGTTTTCACCCCGGGATTTGATCTGGTCAAAAAATATCCACGGCCGGGTGATCGATCACAACGGGATGAAGACAGATACCTGTTCCTTGAAACCCTTTTGTCAGCCAGGTTAAAGTTTATTATCACCTATACGGGAATGAGTATACAGGACAACTCAAGAATTCCCTGTGCAGGGGTGGTAAGTGAGCTTGAAGACGTCATGGATCAAAGCTTTGTTTTTCCGGAAGGAAGACAGTATCATTTGTTTCACCCGCTTCATCCCTTTAATGAGGCATATTTTAATAAAACAGGATCGTTTTTTTCTTTTTCAAAAGACAATTGTAATATTGCAACGGCACTTTCTAATATTGTATCTGAACAGAGCAGGCATGAAAACAGGGTGTTTTTCAAGGGATTGGTGGGAAAAGAATCACAGGAAATCGAATCAAGCATTGGCCTTGATGAAATGATTCGTTTTTTTAAAAATCCGGTTCAAGGGTTTATGAAGGACGGATTGAACATAACAATACCTGAAGTTGCGGACCAGACCCAGGACAGAGAAAATTTCTCCATATCAGGGTTGGATCAATATACCCTTGGCAGTTTTTTGCTTGAAAAAAATACACAGGCTTCCAGAACAAGTCAATTTTATCCAATTGTCAAAGCCATGGGAATTCTGCCCTTTGGGGAAAAAGGCAAATTTGAATATGAACGGGTGGCGGGTATTGCCCGCCCTATAATCGATGCTGCCAGAAACATTGCATCTAAAAGGCAATTGTCACCTGGTGCCTATACGGTAAATATAGACGGCTTGATCGTTTCAGCCAATTTTCCTGACATCAGAGAGGATGGTGTGTATTTTTTGAGTTTTGGCAGACTCAATGGTTCAAGATTGCTTTCCGGCTGGATCAGGCATCTGTTTTTAAACCTCTGTGCACCTGCCGGGTATCCCAGACAAACCATTCTGATCGGGCGGGATCCTAAAGGTAAAAATCCGGTAGTCACCTGCACATTCCCCGCTTTGGAATCAGAAGCTCGAAAATATTTCAAGGAGTTGACGCAAATTTATGCAAATGGCAAAGACCATCCTTTTTATTTTTTCTGCGAAACATCCTGGCAGTTTGTACAGGCCTTATCCGGGGAAACAGATGGAAATAAACCTTTCTCGCTTGATCGGGATCTGGTTTTTAAAGCTATGAATAAAGCAAAGGCCAGCTGGTATGGCGGGGTTTATCAGACAGGGGAAATGGAAAACCGATATGTCTCTGTTTGTGTTAAAAATAATGACCCTTTTGAAAATGTTGACCAACTGATTTCGTCTGGTTTTGCTCAAAATGCCATAACCGTGTTTAAACCATTGCTGAAAAATTTGAAAATAAACTCATGAAGCCTCTGGATCCGTTTATCATTGACCTTGATAAAACCACCCTGATTGAAGCCAGTGCAGGGACCGGCAAAACATATACCATCACCACGCTGTATTGCCGGCTTGTGGCAAGCGGGTATCCTGTGGAATCCATCCTTGTGGTAACCTTTACAGAAGCTGCAGCAGCAGAGCTTAAACTCAGAATCCGGACACGGCTGTTCAATACCCTTGCAAGCCTTTTAGAACGGCCTTGCGACAGTCGGGATGAGCTGGCGGATTTTTTAAGCAGCCAGGAAAAAAGTCTCCAGGTCTGTCAGAGACTGCAGCTTGCATTAACCTGTTTTGATCAGACCGCTATCATGACCATCCATTCTTTTTGTCTCAAGATATTAAAGGAGAACGCATTTGAGAGCCATTCCCTTTTTGACATTGAGCTTATGCCGGACAGATCCTTGTTTTTGAGACAGGTGAGCTATGATTTTTTCATGGGTCATGTTAACAATCTGGATACCTTGTTTTTATCCTATTTGAACCAGCGGCAGATAACACCGGAACACCTTGCCCAATCATTTGGACCGT
>Ga0180007_10002031_pt1 | contig 25149 bp, 23 predicted proteins | sample MM_PC_MetaG_FD_121122 | JGI IMG/M metagenome (GOLD analysis project Ga0180007, IMG submission 121122) | Groundwater microbial communities from the Aspo Hard Rock Laboratory (HRL) deep subsurface site, Sweden - MM_PC_MetaG | ecosystem: Environmental > Aquatic > Deep subsurface > Groundwater... | reverse complement strand
TGCCTCCTTTAGGAAAGAGTTTGATAGCCTCTTCCCGACTGAATCCCTCCTTTTCAAGAGCCTCTACTTGGAGTTTTATAAGTTTTGTTGAAAGCTCAATCAACTCTTGATCTCCCAGTACTGCATTTAGCGCTTCCTTCAAGTCGTTAAGCATTTCTTGCGTATCAAACATTGGACTCTCCTTGTTTAAGTTGTATCAACATTATTGTTGACAGCGAAGTATAATTGATAATTTATAACTTGTCAAAACTTGACCGTCATTTGTTGACAATGTTTCGTCAACAAGATATAATGCTATATATGGAAAAAAAGTTATTATCTTCATTGGGAATAGAAGGAAATGAGGCCAAAATATATAATGCTCTACTCAAGCTTCAAAAAGGAACTCCTGCGGTTTTGGCAAAAATGACTGGGATTAAACGCACAACTGCCTATCATACCGCTCGTATACTTGTTGAAAAAGGTCTTTTTGTTGAAGATTTGACTAAACGTCCTATAACTTTCTCTCTTGCTTCTCCAGAAATAATTCAAGAAGTCATTAAAAGAGAAAAAGAGGCTTTTCTTAAAAAAGAAAAATCCTTGTCTAAATTGGCAGGAGAACTTTCTCGAATAACAGCAAGCGAAAACTATACTGTACCAGAAATACGCTTCGTAGAAGAAGAAAAAATCGAAGCTTTTTTATTCAGAGAAAAAATGAAGTGGCATCATAGCCTTATGAAAATAGATGCGACTTGGTGGGGGTTTCAAGATCATACTTTTATAGATAATTATGGCAACACCACGGCCTGGTATTGGAAAAAAGTAAAGGATTCCGTTTGGGTTAAGCTCCTGAGCAATAAATCAGAGACGGAAAGAAGGATGGAAGGAAAATATACCCAAAGACAAATTAAATTTTGGAATAAAACCAAGGGTTTTTTATCAACGACATGGATAATTGGAGATTATATGATAATAATAAATACTTGTAAACATCCTTTCTACTTGGTTGAGATTCATGACAAAACATTGGCTAATGATCAAAGAGAGATTTTTAAAAATCTCTGGGATTCAATCGGGTAGTTGAACCAAAAAAACTAGTTACTATAAAACAGACACTTAGTGTCTGTTTTTGATTTGTGGGACCAGTCCCGCTTAAGCGGGACGACCAAGTAATTATACTATCTGACTTAGACGGAAGCTATATTTGAAATGTGGGACCAGCAGGAATCGAACGTCGTCGTCTCACTCCTCCTTGAAACCTTGCGGTTTCAATACTTCCACTACGGGAAAACTTCCGTTTTCCCGACCCCTTTCCCGTTCGAATCCTGCCTCAAAAAATAAACTCTCCCATATGGAAGAGTTATATTCATTGTGGGACCAGCAGGATTCGAACCTGCGACCAAGCGATTATGAGTCGCCTGCTCTACCACTGAGCTATGGTCCCAATTTATATTTCAATGAACTTTGTCTATCATTTTTTGTGGTCGCTAGTGGACTCGAACCACTGGCCTCTACAATGTCAATGTAACGCTCTAACCAGCTGAGCTAAGCGACCAGAAATGTAGCGCTCCCTGCCCGACATGCCTGACAGCAGTCATGGCAGGCGGGTAACCAAACGAGCTATGCACCCAAAACAAGTTAAATAATAGTTGAGAAATACAACTTAGTCAATTTCACTGGTAGTCACTCCGCTAACTGGATCAGGAGATTTGCTTATGACAGTCTTTTCTTCACTGATTTCGGCAATAATTTCTTCTTCTTTTTGTGAAGCTATTTCTTTGAAGAAAAGGAACCAAGCCGATTGATGAAAAACTTTAAAGATAGCTGAAATTAAAAGTAAGGCAGCTAGTGTGATCGGAACGCCGAGAGTAGCTGTGGCAATCAATCCTGGTTCTTTGAGAGTGGACCAGAGCAGAAATCCTAGTGGGACAAAGATGATTCCCAAGACAAACAAGACAGCTAAGAAGACAAAACTGAGAACAAGAGACAAAACAATTAAGATGGCTCCCATCGCTATACTGGTCCAAAAATTATTCAAAAATAATTTATAGGCGCTTTCCAAAGCTGACAACACTTTCAATTTTCCGGTGACAATATAAATTTGTCCAAAATTTTTCAAGTAACTAGCCAAGAGAAGGATGACTAAAATAATTAAGAAAGTGGGAATGCTCAGCCAAATTCCAGTGGCTATTTTTTGGCTAATAAAACAATAGGCTGCCGGAAGAGCAATAACAACGATCATAATCAAACTAGAGAAGCAGACTGTCAAATTAATTCCTAGAATTCTGGAAAAACTTTTTTTACCAGAAGAGAAGTTTTTCTTAAAATTAGTTTTTTCATTTTTTTCTAGCCGATCAATGGCAGCAATCAAACCTCCCCTGGACACAAAGGAAAAAACAATTAAGGCTAAGAAAATAATTCCTATAACAACAGCGAGGGGTAAAAGCCAGTGAGAGTTTTGATGGATAAAGCTACTAATGGCTTGTTGATCGAAATCTTCCTCTTTCCAATTAGAGGAAAAATTAAAGTTAACTAGGGCCAAGAAAAGTCCAAACCACCAAAGAAATTTGTTTTTCCAAGTGATGAGCCAGGCTTTTTTTAAAATAGCCAAAAAAGGAATAGAACCAAGATTCTTTTTTAAGCTGTTCATAATTTTAAATTAAGATTTATTCTTTTGAGGTTTCTTTTGGTTCCGTCTTTTCTTCCTTGGCTATGCCGACGATTTGATTGAATTCTTCTTGTTCCAGAGTTTCTTTCTCCAATAGAGCGGAAGCAAGTTTGCCAAGAGTTTCTTTCTTGTCTTTCAAAACTTCTTCGGCTTTTTGATAGGCATTTTCAATAAATTGAGAAACTGCAGTGTCGATATCCTGAGCTGTTTTTTCGGAATAATTTTTTTCCTCATGCATTTCTTTGCCCAGAAAAACTAATTCTTCTTTGTGGCCAAAAGTTCTGGGTCCGAGAGCGCTCATGCCAAAACGAGTGACCATTCGTCTTGCCATTTCAGTGGCTCTTTCTAAGTCATTAGAAGCTCCTGTTGTCATGTCTCCAAATTGTATCTTTTCACTTACATAGCCTCCCAGAAGGACAGACAGTTCATCAATGAAATATTTGCGACTCAAGAGTCGTTTGTCTTTTTGGGGGGCGCTCAGGGTATATCCTCCAGCTTGTCCTCGAGAAATAATAGAAACTTTTTGAACAGGGTCAGCATTGAGTAGGGTGGCGCCAATCAGGGCATGTCCAGCTTCATGATAGGCAATTATTTTCTTTTCATCTTCATCTATTCGGCGACTCTTTCTTTCTGGTCCCAAAATAACTTTTTCAATAGACTCAAAAATTTCATTAGGGCCAATGGTTTTTTTATTTCGTCTAGCAGAAAGAATGGCGGATTCATTGAGCAAATTGGAAAGGTCTGCGCCAGAAAAACCAGAAGTTCTCTCGGCCACGCTTCTTAGGTTAACGTCTTTTTCCAAAGGCTTTCCTTTGGAGTGTATTTTTAGAATAGCTTCTCGCTCCTCAATATCAGGAAGGTCCATAACTACTCGACGATCAAATCTGCCTGGGCGAAGAAGGGCGGGGTCTAAAACATCCGGTCGGTTAGTAGCTGCGACAACAATGACATTGGTGTTAATGTCAAAACCATCCATTTCTACCAAAATTTGGTTCAAAGTTTGTTCTCTTTCGTCGTGTCCGCCTCCCAGACCTGCTCCTCGATGACGTCCAACAGCGTCAATTTCATCGATAAAGACAATAGCGGGGGCACTTTTTTTAGCTTGTTTGAAAAGGTCTCGAACACGGGAAGCTCCCACTCCCACAAACATTTCCACAAATTCTGATCCAGAGATATGAAAAAATGGCACATTAGCTTCTCCGGCTACTGCTCGAGCGATTAAAGTTTTTCCAGTTCCAGGATTTCCCAAAAGAAGAACTCCTTTAGGAATCTTAGCTCCTAGATTTAGAAATTTCTTAGGATTTTTTAGAAATTCCACGATTTCCATTAGTTCTTCCTTGGATTCTTTGGCGCCGGCTACATCGGCAAAAGTGGTTCTTTTTCTTTTGTTTTTTGGATCAATCATTCTGGCCCGAGAACTGCCAAAAGTCATGGCTTGATTGTTGCCTCTTTGGGCTTGGCGAAGCATAAACCAGATGAATCCTCCAATCAGAAGAAAAGGCAAAAGAAAAGGCAAAACTGTTCCAGCAAAAGTTGCCCAGCCCGATGGTTCTTTAATTTGAATGTCAACATTTTTGAGTTTGTCACTTTCCACCCCATAATTTTTCAGAGATTCAGTCAAGCCAACCTCTTTTTCCTTCACGGCTTTTTCTTTGGTTCCATCGTTTAATTCTATTTCCAAATTGTTTTCTCGAATGGCAATAGTTTTGACTTGTTGATTATTGAGCTGCTCAGCTAAAACACCCAGAGAAATTTCTTCTGGTTTTTTTTCTGGCTCACTATAGAGAACAAACAAACTCGAAATGATTAAAAAAACAATGATAACAGTGAGAATGTTTTTGATTAGATTCTTCATTAGGTATTATTAATTGGTTATAAATTATTTTTCTTTCCTTATTGTCAGTCTATCACCCCTTCTTTCAATTTTCAAATTTTGAAAATTAAAGGTTTGAATTTTATTTTTTTGGCTTTTGAGAATTTTGAGAATTTCTTTGACATGAGAAGTGGTGACCCCTTGTAAATCGCCCTTAACTTCTTTGATGAGTTCTAAAATAAGTTGATTCTCTTGTCTAGAAAAATTATCCACGGTACGAAGAATGACTTTTTTGATGTTAGGATTGAATTTTTTTTCTAGATAAGGAATGAGGAGGTTGCGAACCTTGTTGCGAGTGAAGTCGTTTTCTTGATTGGTTTTGTCTAAGCGAAATTCAATCTTTTCTTTTTTAGCATAAGCTAGAATTTCTTTTTTGAAACAAAAGAGAAGAGGACGAATGATTCGTTCGTTTCTAGTTTTCATCCCGGCTAAGCCTTTTTCTCCGGAACCACGAAAGAGATTGAGAAAAAAAGTTTCTATTTGGTCATCAGCATTGTGGGCCACGGCGATCAAATCAAAGCCATATTTTTTTCTGGTTTTTTCAAAAAAATCATATCGCACTTTTCGCAGATTTTCTTCCAGGTTTTTTTCGAATTTCTTTTTAGGCTTAAAAACAACTAACTTGCACTGGTTGGTTTCACAAACTTTTCGAACCAAAGTTTCATCTTTCTGACTATCTTTACCGCGAAGAGCATAGTTGATGTGAGCAACGATAAGTTTCAAGGAATATTTCTTTTGTAGTTTTAAAAAAATATCCAAAAGACACATTGAATCTGGTCCACCGGACACTCCGAGGACAATTTTATCTCCTTTTTTCCAAAGTTTTTCTTGATGAGAGAAATTCTGAAATTTTTTAACTAAATTAGACATTGTCTTTTATAATTTTGACTACTTTTTGAATCGTTTCTGTTAATTTATTCTCTTCATTCATGACTTTGTAATCATAAATGTCTTCATGTTTCATCCATTCTTTAGTATAGTTCATTCTTTCTTGAATATATTCATCACTAATTTCAGGATCTCTTTTTTTAATTCTTTTAATTAGAGTTTCTAAGTTAGGTGGAGCAATGAAGATGGATTTGACTGCTGGATAGTTCTTCTTAGCAAAAATTACTCCTTTATATTCAATTTTCCAAATTCCGATTTTATCACTTTTTGCTATTCTATTTAATTCTTCCTTAGTGACACCGTAAAAGTTATCATTATATTCCTTGGCCCATTCAGCCATTTCGTCATTTTTAATTTTTTCTTCAAATTGTTTTTTAGTGACAAAGTAGTAGGTTTTCCCTTCAATGTCTCCTTTTCTCATTTCACGACTGGTGGTTGTAATAATTCTTTCAATAGGAAGATATTTTTTTAATCCTTCAATAACGCTATCCTCGCCAACTCCAGACGGACCAGAAATAATAAAAATGTTTGATTTTTGCATATTTTTTGTTGATTATATTGAGTAATTTTATTATAACTTAGCCAAAGAGTCAATTTATTTAGAAACAAAAAAATCGCTCCAAAGCCAGTTCGGAGCGATTTTTTAAAAGGCTATTTCTTTTCAGTTTCTTTTTTCTTTTCTTCCTTCTTAGTCTCTTTCTTAGTTTCTTTGGTATTTCCATCTTTGACTAAAAGGAGTCCCATGCGATGTTCCTTGGGTTCAATAGAAAGAATTTTCCAATCGTATTCCTTGCCAGTTTCCACCAATTCTTCGATATTCTTCCCTGGGAATTTTTCTGACATTTCGCTGATATGAGCTAATCCATGAATATCTTTGTCTAGATAAACGAAAGCTCCGAAATGATTGATTTTGTTGACTGTTCCTCTAACTATATCATCTGGCTTATATTTTTCACTCATTTCAGTCCAAGGATCAGTCAGAAGAGCTCGAACCGAAAGGGAAATCTTGTCATTATCAATTCCAATAATCTTAGCTTTGACTTTGTCGCCTACCTTAATAATGTCTCGAGGATTTTCAATTAATTGCCAGGCCAATTCAGAAATATGCACCAAGCCTTCCAATTTGCTTTCTTCACTAGTGTCGGTGGCATTTTTTGGTAAAAACTTGATGAAAGCACCAAAGTCAACCACGCCACTAACTTCTCCATTAATAATGTCTCCAAGAGCAAATTGAGAAATAAGTTCTTTTTCCTTCTCGCTTTGAGCGGCCTTTTCACTGACAATCAGTTTGCCAGTTTCTCTGTCAGCATCAATCACTCGAACTTCTAGTTCTTGCCCTTGAATTTTCTTAAGTAGGGTTAGAATTTTATTTTTGTCTCCGTCTTCTACTCGAGGATAATTTTGGCTGGAAAGCTGAGAAACGGGCAGGAATCCGGAAATTCCGTTAACTTCAATAAGGAGACCTCCTTTATTAACACTCAAAACTCGGGTGATAACTTTTTCATTAGTGTCTCTCTTGCTTTCAATATCGTCCCACGATTTTTCATGAGAAGCTTCACGAACAGAAAGTTCCACAAAACCATCATCATTTTCTGTGTCAATAATAGTGGCACTAACTTTGTCTCCAGGCTTGAGTTTGTTATTACCCAATCCATCTCTAATTTCTTTGCCCAAAACAAGGCCAGTTCCCAGCATTCCTAAATCAAGATAAAGTTCTTGAGTAGAAACGTTAATTACTGTCCCTTCAACTACCTCTCCCACTTCAGGAAAAACGATTTCTTTTTGAGACAAAAGTTCTTCCATGATGGTTTTCTTTTCTTCGTCAGTAGAATCTTCGGTTGTGGTTTTCGCTGCCGATTGTTTCTCATCTAGCTTGTCCACTTCGCTAGCGAGATTGTCTAAAATATCAGTCATATGTAAATTTATAGCGGGAAAAAGCCTAAAACCCAGTTAATAATTAAAGCTTTTTTACCCAGTTAAATACGCTTTTAGCGTTTCTGCTTAGCAGAATTTAACGGGGTTCACCCAGTTAAATATGCTTATAGCATTCCCGCTAAGCGGGAATTTAACGGGGTGAAAATAAAAAATCTTGATGACAAGTTAAATTCACCAAGAAAGTTCTCTCTAATAGAAGATTAAATCATCTTCCAATATTAAGTTTTCTTAATGATTAACTTGACTTAAGAAAGTATAGGACATAAATAACTTTTTGGCAAGCCTTTCTTTCCATTTATTTAAGTCGTTCATTTTCTCTAACCACACTAGTCACAATCAATTTAAATATTTTTTCTATAAAAATTGGGCTTAATTTCAATTTTTGACCGCTGGTTAGCCTTTTTTTTATCATTTCGGCTTCTCTTTGGGGATCTTTCATTGGCAAATCGTGCTCTTTTTTAAAAAGACCGATTTGACGGGTCAATTTGAACCTCTGGGACAAAATGTTCAACAATTGTTTGTCTAGGCGGTCAATTTCTTCTCTTGATTTAGCTAATTCATTCATAGTGAAATTCTAACAAGAAGATAGAAAAAAGCAATTATTCTAAAAAATTTGTTCTCGACAAGCTGTTTTTTTCATGCTAAAATACTTTTGAGATAACCTTCTAATTATTCCTTGTTTGCAAGGAAATTTTAATTTTATGAACATCCAATACTACGGACACTCTTGTTTTAAATTGACTACCAAGCCTTTCGGCAGGGGTCAAAATGACGTCATTATTTTTTTTGATCCTTTTAAAAAAGAGTTGGGACTTCGCCCACCTCAAGGTTCGGCTGATTTGATTATGATTAGCCATGATCACTACGACCATGATAATCGAGACGCTCTTAAAGGAGATCCAATAATTTTGGATATTCCGGGCGAATATTCTGTCAAAGGAGTCAATGTGATTGGAATAAATTCAAACCACGATGAAAACGACGGAAAGGATAGAGGAAAAAACACGGTCTTTGTTTTTGATAGCGAGGATTTACGAATTTGTCATCTGGGTGATTTGGGAGAAGATTTAAATTCTAAACAACTGGATCTTATAAACGGAGTGGATATTCTTATGATCCCAATTGGAGGAAAATATACTATTGATTTTAAAAAAGCTACCGACATAATTAAAAAAATAGAACCGGCCATCGTTATTCCGATGCACTATAAGATGCCAGGTTCAAAAATTACTGACATTGATGACGAAAAGAAATTCTGTAATGAAATTGGCAATTGTCCTAGAGTTAAAGTGAACAAGCTGAATTTTAAGAAAAAAGATTTGGAAGGCAAAAGTATGGAGATTGTGTTAATGGACATTCAATAAAAATATAAACAAAAATATGAATATTTACGAAAAGATTGAGGAAATTCGTAATAAACCAGAACACATCAGAATGCGCTATGTTTGGATTTTAATGATTGTATCAATGGTGATTATTATTACCATCTGGATAATTTCTTTTTGGGGAGCCAAATCCAGGCAAGCCATTGAAAATGATCCGATGGAAGTTTTTAATGATCTGAAAAGTCAAACCCAGACTCTGGATCAATATAAAGATCAAGCCGATGAGTTAAAGGATAATTTTAATCAACTCAAGAATGACATTGAAAGTGGTGCTTTGAATGAAATGACCCCAGAAGACCCCCTGCAAACTCTTCCTCAAGATTCATCAATTCTAGAAAATCAATAATATTAAGTCTAAGCTAAAACTAATATGGAAAATCAAGAAAAACCTAATCAAATTACTCAGCGCGAAATAACTCAAGAAGTCGAGCAGTCTTATTTGGACTATGCAATGAGCGTCATTGTTTCTCGCGCTCTTCCCGATGTTCGAGATGGGCTAAAGCCAGTCCACAGAAGAATTCTCTATTCGATGTGGTCAACTGGGCTAAGGGCCAGTTCAAAATTTCGAAAATCAGCCACAGTGGTTGGAGAAGTGTTGGGTAAATATCATCCTCATGGAGATGCCGCTGTTTATGACTCAATGGTTCGTATGGCTCAAGAATTTTCTCTTCGCTATCCTTTAGTTCGTGGTCAAGGAAACTTTGGTTCAATGGATGGAGATGGCGCAGCCGCTTATCGTTACACGGAAGCTAAGCTTTCTGCTATTGCGGAAGAAATGCTCTATGACATTGAAAAAAATACGGTTGACTTTGTGCCAAACTTTGACGGACAACATAAGGAGCCAACGGTTCTTCCGGCCAATCTGCCTCAGTTGCTTCTGAATGGTTCGATGGGAATTGCAGTGGGAATGGCCACCAGCATTCCTCCTCACAATTTGTCAGAAGTGATTGACGGTGTTTGCGCTTTGGCGGACAATCCGGAAATTTCTATTGAAGAACTGGCAGACATTATTCCGGGACCAGATTTTCCAACCGGAGGAATAATTTACAATAAAAAGGAAATTGTTGAAGCCTATCGAACAGGACGCGGGAAAGTGCTGACTCGAGCCAAGGCTGATATTCAAGAAACCAAAGCTGGGACTTTTCAAATCATAGTGACAGAAATGACTTATGCGACTAACAAGGCGACTTTGATTGAAAAACTAGCCGATTTGGTTCGAGACGGAAAAATTGTGGGTATTCGTGATCTTCGAGATGAATCAGACAAGGATGGTGTGCGAATCGTGGTGGAACTGAAAAAAGATGCCTATCCGCAAAAAGTGCTCAATAAACTCTACACTTTGACTGATTTACAAAAGAATTTTGGCGTCAATATGCTGGCCTTGGTTGATGGTATTGAGCCGCAAGTTTTGAATTTGAAGGATGTTTTAGAAGAATATTTGGCTCATCGAAAAATAGTTATCAGAAGAAAAACTCAATTTGAGTTGGATCGAGCCAGAGATAGAGCTCATATTTTGGAAGGACTGAAAAAAGCTCTGGACCACATTGATGCGATCATTAGCACCATCAAAAAATCTCCAACCAAAGAAGAAGCCCACAAGAACTTGATGAAAAAGTTCAAGTTGAGCGACAGGCAATCCACGGCTATTTTGGAAATGAAGCTTCAAACTTTGGCTGGACTGGAAAGAAAGAAAATCGAAGATGAATTAAAAGAAAAACTAGCTCTCATTAAGGAGCTGGAAGCCATTTTGAAAAGTAAAAAGAAAATTTTGGGTATTGTGAAAGATGAACTTTTGCGAGTCAAAGAAAAATTTGGCGATGAGCGAAAAACTAAAATCATCAAATCAGGCGTGACCGAATTCAAGCAAGAAGATTTGATTCCGAATGAAGAAGCCATCATCACTTTGACTGAAAGTGGCTACATCAAAAGAATGAATCCAGGAGTATATAAAGTACAACGCCGAGGCGGCAAGGGTGTGATTGGGGCCACCACCAAAGAAGATGATGTCATCAAAAAAGTTTTAGGAGTGATGACTCATGACAATCTGCTTTTCTTTACCAATTCTGGAAAGGTTTTCCAAACCAAGGCCTATGAAATCCCAGAATCAACCAGAACAGCCAAAGGTCAATCAATTGTGAACTTCTTGGAACTAAAAGCTGAAGAAAAAGTGACGGCCATTATTGCTTTTGGCAAAGAAGATGATTTCAAATATTTGTTTATGGCGACAGAACTGGGAACTGTCAAAAAAACAGCTTTGTCAGAATTCGAAAATGTCAGACGCTCAGGTCTCATTTCTATCAACCTTCAAAAAGATGATAATCTCTATTGGGTAGACGCCACCACCGGCAAAGACGAAGTGATTGTGACCACGTCCGGCGGTCAAGCTATTCATTTCAAAGAAAGCGATGTTCGTCCAATGGGGCGCACTGCCGGTGGAGTCAGAGGCATCAAGCTCAAGAAAGATGACAAGGTGGTGGGAATGGATGTAGTGGTGGCCAAGCAAACTGGCAATCAACTGATGGTGATCACGGAAAATGGCTATGGCAAAAGAACTGATCTCAAAGCCTACAAAATTCAGCGTCGTGGTGGCAGCGGAATCAAGACAGCTAATGTGACAACTAAAACGGGAAAGTTGGCTGGAGCTAATATTGTTAATCTGGACGACTTGGAAGGTGATTTGATTCTGACTTCACAGAAAGGTCAAATCATCAGAATTCCGCTCAAGAGTGTTTCTTCTTTGGGACGTGCCACCCAAGGAGTGAGAGTGATGCGACCTCAATCCGGCGACAAAGTCAGCGCTTCAACGGTTTTGTAAAATCGAATATAATTGGAAATTTTAAACCGACCTTTTCCAGGGGTCGGTTTTCCTTTTTGCTCGCTTTGCGAGATCTTTAGTTATTGATTACATGGATAAGTAACCATTGATATCCCAATATCCCTCCGAAAGTTACTATCCCTGCGTATATTCCAGCTATTGTGTCATCTAGCATGATGATTAATGCTTTCCAGCCCAAGTCATTCTTTTTCCCCGACATCTTTTTCTCAAAGATTGCAATCCCGAGGGGTTTTACGATGTCGAAAAACCGAAATAACGTGAATGACAACATTATGCTTATAAACCAGTATTCAGGCTGAATTATAAAAATTGGCAAGACTGATATTGAGATGCCATGAGCCTCGTCTATATTAATGGAGTTAAAGTCTCCTGAAGATGATTTTTTATCTTCAACGCTTTTGTTCTGAAGTTCTTCGATAACATTTGGTATGCTTAACAATCCGAAAAGGAATGTAAAGCAAATCGCAAACACGCACCAATGCAAACGTAATTCCAAAGGAGCTAGATGATAGACGAGGATCATTATTGCTAGTTGCATAATTGATCCATAAGTTCCGCCTGGCCCTGGAATTAATCCGGAGCCAAACATGGTCGAAATAAAAAGATCTATCTTTCTCATTTAACCTCTCCAAATGAGTTGTTAACTGAAATAAAATTATAAGCTTTTTTATGCTTCAAGTCAAGATATATATAAAATCTCTTTTAAAGGTATCACCTTGTCTTCCGTAAAGTTTCCTTCTTTGTTATTTTTTAGTGATTCAAACATAGAGTTTCTTGTTGTTTATAATTATAGCGGATTTAATTTATTTTAACGTTTACTGATGATCCGACGTTTTAATGTAGGATATCAGCTGTTATATACTGTATTAAATCTTTGATCCAATGATAATCTCATTTTTATCTGGATTTACAATTTGACCATTTACTGGTTGCGAGTATATTGCTTGATTAACACCTTCAATAGTGAACCCGTTCTCAACAAGAAATGATTTGATAAGAGTCGCAAAATTGAAAGCTTCTCCATCTCCCATAGTGCTTGTTACTACAACTTTTTTTGCGATATCTATCATAGATAGTAACTGCAATTTTAAATTTTCATCAAGCTTTCGTGGTGAGCTTCCAATATTTACTTGAGGCTTATTAACTCCTCCAGATTGGTTATTGTTTGACATGTCAAAATTAAATGTGTTGTTCATAGTTTGTTTGTTGTTAGGAATAATTTTTTCAATTATATCTTTGGAATCAGATATAAAAAAGTTGTTTATCGTATTTCCAATATTCTTGTTAAATGAGTTCTTGTTTGTATAATTTGTTTTTATCAATATTTGATAAGAAGCTTGTCCAATAATAGCAATTACACCTGTTATTAGAGCAACTAGTGATTCAAAAGATTTCTCTGTTGAGTACCAGAGCACACAGATTACTATGATCAAAATGTTTAATAAAATATTCATGTAAGATTTAGTATGGTATACAACGTTTCCCGATGAAGCGAAGTTTCAATTCTTTCTACATTATTATCATTAATAAAGAAAGGATTGAAATTTGGGTCGGAAGAAAATTTTACTCATTATTATATTAATTAAGGAAATTTTCTGGAGCCGCTTATCGCGGTGTTAGACGATGTTCAAAAAAAATTCTACACCAACCTCAGTATTTCCTCTCTGTGAAGTTTCGTGTCACGCTTATCAGTGCCGAGTCCGAGATAGATTTTTGTCCCATTAAAATTTGACAGTTCGCCCATTGCCAGCACAACGCCATAATTTGGAATATAAAGTTTCCAATCAATAAAACCCTCTTTCAAATGATTCCTTGTTAAAAATTCTAGCTCTTCAATGTTTAACCTCGTATCTAAGTCAATTTGAAAATGAGGAACCCATTTTGTACAAAGCGAGGTTTTACTTTCAGTCAGAACAATTTCGAAAAGAGGAGTTTCCCAGCTTTCAAGATTCCCGACAAAAAACCATCTTTGACTGGCAGAATCTGCAGATTCTTCATATAACTTGAAATTTGTTCCATGCAATAACTTCTTAATTTCCACTAACTCATTTTCAATATTAATACAGGAATAGCTAATGCCAAGATGATTCAATCGAACTAGGGAATCTTTTAGCTCATCAAAAAAGTTTTTTATACGCTCAATGCCAATAGAATCCGAGACGCTTGAATTACACGCTGGGAAAATCCTCGTCGTGACATCACCACCGACGATTGAAATGGATTCCTCATTTATCTCGACTAACGGCTCATCGTTTATTTGAAGCACAAAAGAGTTAGAATTTTTTCGGGACAAAAATCTATCGGTTTCACTATTCCGTAGATTTTTCAGCGCTGATAATATTTCGTTTATTTCACCGAGGACTTTCATAATTTTTTTGAATTTCGTCTAACTGGTTTTTATGCGAACTTTTCAATCGTATTATAACAGTTTTTAAAGCTAAAGAAAATTATACAATGCAATAAATAATATACTTTGTCAAGTAGTTACTTTTTGACAGCTATTAGACCCATAATCATCCAAAGCATTAAACTCCCCTGTTGAATATCCCAAAGGTAGTGATCAAAAATCATTACAAATATAAATCCCAGAAGAACTGATTTTAGATAAATGTTCCACGTGGAACATTTATCTTTATCTTGAGATTGTTCCACGCTTGTCCCGTCAGAATGTTCCACGTGGAACAATGTTCCACGTGGAACATCTGAATGGGATGGAACATTCTTAGTAAAGAGCTCTAGAATAAACCAAATAAACAGGAATAATCCAATCATTCCTAGTTCTGAAAAAATGAGAAGGAAAACATTGTGAACTGGTTGAAATTGCCAGAATTCCAGATTTTGAAAAGAAAATCTTGCCATTTCCAGGACAAATTGACCATTTCCTAGTCCCCAAAGCATATTTTGAACAATAGCTTGAACTGAAGCAGCAAGATAGATAAATCGTTCCTGAATTGATTGAACGAATAAAGCGTATAAATCTACTTTAAAATAAAACAATATGATGCCGAATAATAGGAAAGAAAGAACAAACAAATATTTGAGTTTTTTAATGTTCCACCCGCCTAATTCGCTCTGCGAATTGTTTCGGGCAGGCATGGAACAATCAGATTTATTTATATAGATATAAATAATAGCGATAAAAAGCCCAATAATAGCTGATTTAGAAAAAGTTAACAATAAACCAATTATTTGAATTCCGAGAAAAATGTTTATAAATGTTCCATCCCTTAGAAAACTAATCTGTTCCACGCTTGTCCCGTCAGATGTTCCACGTGGAACAATGTTCCACGTGGAACATTCTGACTGGGCTGGAACATTCTTTATATTAGAAAAAGTTTTTTTATAAGCGTAGGTAATTATTATAGTAAGCAAAAGAAATCCGCCTAAGATGTTGGGATGAGGAAAAAGCCCATAGGATCTAATATATTTTTCTCCTCCTATAATTATTTTGGCTACGCCCAGAACTTCTGGATTGATTAGGCTTTCTCTTAGCCAAAATAGACCAATCGATTTTTGAATAAAAAACTGCCAAATTCCAATTATGGCTTGAAATAAGCCTAAAAATATAAATATACGGCAAATATTCTTCCAGATGCTCCACCCGCCCAATTCGCTCTGCGAATTGTTTCGGGCAGGCGTGGAACAATTTGTTTTAAATAATCTTTGCTTAATATATAAATACAAAAGAAAAAACTCTAAGATTTTTAAAGATCTAAAAAAAGCGATTAAGTGATTATCTGACCAAATAATAGAAACAAATGACCAAAAAACTAATAATGACGGAATAAACACTAGCTTATCTTTATAAATGTTCCGTACCTGCCCTATTAGATGTTCCACGTGGAACAATGTTCCACGTGGAACAATCTGACTAGAATGGAACAATCTTTTTAGGACAGATAATTTATTAATCAAGATTAAAAGACTTTTTTTGAGGCGATTGTATATTTTTACGACTAACTGATAATATGTTCCACGCCTGTCCCGTTGATTGTTCCACGCCTGCCTGTCCGGTAGGCAGGTGGAACATTCTGAATGGGACGGAACATTTTTGAAAAAATTTAATGATTTTATAAAAAAATGCTTTGTTTTAGAGTGTATTATGTTAAAATCAATTTTTTTGTACTGATTGACACATGTTATCCACAGTTTTGAAGGGTATAACCTGTGTATAATTGACAAATATCTTTTTTTAGTGTATAATATAGACACAATCCAAAAAAGAATTAGAAGAATAATGAATAGGTCTGATAAATAGAAATATATACCAGAATATTCATTAAATGTTTTTTGATCCCCTGAACCTAGTGGATAAAAAAAGATCACCTTTCGGATTGTAAAAGGCAAAACCAAAAGAAAAATATAAAAAATCCAGATTTCTGGTTGATTTTTGCTTTTTTCTAAAAAAGAAGAGATTAATTTCATGCCTCTATTATAGGGATAAAAACCGATTGCACAAGTTGACTAAAGTTATTTTTGGTATATATTAAGTAAGTGCCTTAAATCATTCGGGCCTGTAGCTTAGCTTCCGCCAAGAAAAGGCGGACAGGGTCCGAACTCAACCGAGCAATTTAAATTTTGGCATACTTTTATAACTGGGCCTGTAGCTTAGCTGGTAGAGCGCCTCCATGGCATGGAGGAGGTCAGGAGTTCGAGTCTCCTCAGGTCCACAATCGATCCCGATTAAAAAGTCGGGAATTTTTTTAAAAAAGGGCTTATAGTATAGTGGTAATACGTCGCATTCGCATTGCGAAGACATGAGTTCGATTCTCATTAAGTCCACAGGGATTGGCATGGAACGCATTGCAAATATGGAGTCCGACCTGCCCGAAATGTTTGAGCGTAGTGATAACAGGTGGGTTCCGCCTAGGTCAACAGTTTGTTATAATTAATCCAATTGCTCTCGTAGCTTCCGTCCAAGGCGGATAAGCAGTAGATATTTATTAATTATATATGTCCTCATAGTTCAACGGATAGAACAAGGGACTCCTAAGCCCTAGATCCAAGTTCGATTCTTGGTGAGGACACGATCCATTCTTAATGCAGGGTTCCCTGCCTGCCGACAGGCAGGGATTCCTACCGACCCGCCCGCCATCGCTATGCGAAGCGTTGCGGGCTGGGAGCACTAACTCACAAATTCAAGGGAATCTTTACTTTTAAATTATATGAAAAAAGTAGGTATAATCGGAGGATTGGGGCCAGAGACAACTGCTAAGTTTTATTTAGAAATAGCTTCTGCTTGTCAGGAAATAAATAATAAATTTAGACCAGCAATCCTAATTATCAGCGTTCCTTTGCCGTATAAAATTGAAAAAGAAGCTATTGTAGAAGGACGTGGAGAAGAACGTTGTGTTCCTTTTATTGTGGAAGCGGCAAAAAAATTAGAAAAAGCAGGTGCTGATTTTTTAGTAATGCCTTGTAACTCATTGCATGCTTTTATTGGAGAAATAAGGGGAGCAGTAAAAATTCCTGTAATTAGCATTGTAGAAGAAGTTGCAGATTTTTTGAAAAAAGAAAATATTTCTGAAATTGGAATTATTGCTACTGCAATTACGGTCAACAAGAAATTATACGAGACTTTTTTAACGAAAAATAATATAAAACAAATTAAGCCCAACAATTTTCATCAAGCTCAAATTGGAAAAATAATTCACGATATAGTTTTAAATAAAGTTAAAAAGGGAGATAAAGAAAAATTAATAAGCATTGTTAACTCTTTTAAAAAAAGAGGAGTTAAAAACATTATCCTTGCTTGTACAGATTTGCAGCTACTAATTTCATCTCATCCTAAATTAAAAATTTATGATACGATGAAAATTTTTTCTGAAGCAACAGTTAAAAAAATTCTTGAAAAATAAAAGTGTAATTAAAAAATAAAGACAGCTTTAAATTTTTTGTTTTGTCTTGAAATATAGTATGATTAAGTTAACAAATATGTTATCTAGAATTCCCACTCAAGTGAAAGATATTTTAGGGTCTTTGGAGAAGGCTGGTTTTGAGGCGTATATTGTTGGTGGTTGTGTTCGAGACTTATTAAAGAAAAATCCGCCAGCTGGCGGACCAAAAGATTGGGATGTGACCACCAATGCCAAGCCAGAAGAAATAATGAAAGTTTTCCCGGAGAATAGTTTCTACGAAAATGATTTTGGGACAGTGGGGATTAAAGCGGAAAAGTTCACTGATACCCCCGGGGAGTATGATGTGGTGGAGGTGACGACCTTTAGGATTGAATCGGGATATTCTGACAAAAGACGACCGGACAAAGTTGAATTTGCTAAAACTTTGGAGGAAGATTTAAAAAGACGTGATTTCACCATCAATGCTCTAGCTGCTAGTTTGAAGAACAAAAAAATTGAAATCGTAGATCTTTTTCAGGGACAAAAAGATTTGGAGAAAAAAATTATTCGAGCAGTGGGGGAGCCCGAGGAGAGATTTTCCGAAGATGCTCTTCGCCTTATGCGAGCTATTCGTTTTATGAGTGAGCTTGGATTTGAAATTGAGAAAAAAACCCTAGTAGCCATTAAAAAAAATTCCAAAGATTTGAAGCATGTGGCTTTAGAAAGAATTAAGGATGAACTTACAAAAATTATTCTTTCGGATAATCCGGCTCTGGGAATTGAAATGCTTCAGAAAGCTGGTCTTTTAGAATATATTATTCCTGAGCTGGAAAAGGGTGTGGATGTGGGACAAAATCGTCATCACGTGCATAGTATTTTTAAACATAATGTTTTGTCTTTGCAATTTTGCCCTTCGAAAAAATTGGAAGTTCGTTTGGCGGCTCTTCTTCATGATGTGGCCAAGCCTCAAACCAAAAGGGGAGAGGGATATTATTCAACTTTCTATAATCATGATCATGTTGGAGCCAAGGTAGCCGAGAAAATTTTAACACGGCTAAGATTTTCTAGTGAAATAATTCAAAAAGTGAAACTGTTGATTGATAATCATATGTTTTATTATAACGTTGATGAAGTGACAGAAAGTTCGGTTCGAAAATTAATTCGAAAAGTTGGCTTGGAGAATATGAAAGATTTGATTGATCTTCGAATTGCCGACCGACTTGGATCAGGCACTCCCAAAGCCAAACCCTATAAACTTCGTCACCTGGAATATGTTATCGATAAGGTTTCAACAGATGCTGTATCGGTCAAAATGCTTAAAATTGATGGAAATGATTTGATAAAAGATTTAGGCTTTGCACCTGGACCAAAAATCGGAGCTATTTTGGATGTTCTTCTTTCGGAAGTGATTGAAGAGGCTGCAAAAAATAAAAAAAGTTTGCTTCTTGAAAGAGCCAAAGTATTAGCAGAAGAAGATTTAAAAAAGCTTCGGGAAATGGCCAAAGAAAAAATTGAAGAAAAAAAAGAAGAAGACGACAAAGCGATCAAAAATAAACATTGGGTAAAGTGACAACTAGTAGTTAGTATATGGTAGATAGTATATTGTATGAATTAATACTATTAATATTTCGTTAGGGCACTATTTATTGAGATACTATATACTAAATACAAAATACTAAACACCAATATATGGCAGCGCCAATTTCTCATATTATTTATGCCAAAAGATATCTAGAAAGTAATCCGATGCTCACGCCGGATAAGGATCTTTTTTTGTTGGGTTGTTCTTTTCCGGATATTCGAAGGGTGGACGGAACTATTTCGCGAGAAGCCACCCACAGAAGCTTTGCTCCAATTAATCTTGACTTTGAAGATCTGGCTCCTTTTGAAGCTGGTTGGAAGTTTCATCTTTACTGTGACATGAAGAGAGAAGAGATTCTTCGGGATAATAAATTCTATTCTCTCAAGAAAGACCAATCTGAGAAGTGGCTTCATCCAGCCAAGTTTTTGGAAGACGAATTGCTATACGGAGAATATAACAACTGGGAAAAACTAGTGAGTTTTTTCAATCATCCGCCCGAGGTTGATATGAAAGTTCCAATCACTCGAGAATCATTTGAATTGTGGTGCGCCATGCTCTCTCGTTATTTTGAAAAAAAACCAGACAGCAAATCAATCCATATTTTTCTTATGAAGCAACATGGACTTCCTGACAAGGTGGACAATATAGTGGCTATCTATGAAAAGTTAAAAGAAGATGAGAAGATTGTAAACATAATCAAAAAATTAGCTTCAGAAATAATTCCTTTATAAATTTATGAAAATAGAAATCGAAAATATCAAAAGCAATCCAGTTAACTTGATGCGTGGAGCAGGCTATGCTTTTCAACGTCAGGAAGGAGAGGAGATGAGTTTTGTCCGTCCTTTTGCTCGTTCAGGCTTTCCAAGATTTCATATCTATGCTAGAGTGTCAGGGTCAAATTTAGTGCTAAATATTCATCTGGATCAAAAAAAAGAGACCTACGGAAGGGATACTCGGCATCATGGTGAATATGAAAATGAGGGAGCGCTAAAAGAAGAAATAACTAGACTGAAAAATATTTTATAGCATAATGCCCAGGTGGTGAAATTGGTATACACGCCAGTCTTAGGAACTGGTAGGTTTATCCTGTGGAGGTTCGAGTCCTCTCCTGGGCACTTTCATTAATTAGAGTCCCTCGCCCGCAACGCTTCGCGTAGCGATGGCGGGCGGATCTCCCGCGACACATGAAAAAAATAATTATTGATCAGGAAAACTCAGGTCAGAGAATTGATAGGTTCCTCAAAGAGGAATTTTTTTGTAATGAAGAAATTACTCGAGGAGAAATAATTCGTTTAATCAAAGACGAGAAGATTTTAGTGAATGCTAAAAGCGTCAAGCCTAGTTATATTTTGAAAGAAGATGATCAAATTGAAATTGAAGAAATTAAAAAGGCCAAGGAGTTGAAAATGAATCAAAATATCAAATTCCAAATTGTTTTTGAAAACAAAGATATTATTATTATTGAAAAACCAACCGGACTAAAAGTTCATCCCGATAACTTTGAAGAAACTGATACATTGGCGAATGGCCTCTTGGCTAGATTTCCAGAATTGAAAAGTGTTGGCGAAAATTCCCTTCGCCCAGGAATTGTTCATCGACTGGACAAAGATACAAGTGGTCTGATGGTGGTGGCCAGAAATCAAAAATCTTTTAAAATTCTCAAAGAAAAATTTGGAAACAGAGAAGTGGAAAAAAAATATCTGGCTCTCGTTTGGGGTCGTCTGGAAGAAAAAAAAGGAACGATAGACAAATCAATTGCGAGAGCTACTAACTATAAAAAGCAAGTAATCGCCGAAGGAAAAACCAAAACCAAAATTCGCCGAGCGGTCACTCAATACGAGGTTGTCAAAAGTTTTAAGGATTTTGATTTGGTGGAAGCGACTCCCAAAACCGGTCGCATGCATCAAATCAGAGTTCATTTCTTTTCTTTAGGGCATCCTCTGGTGGGGGACAGGAAATATAGTCTGAAAAAATTTCCCAATTCTGAGAAATTCAGTCATCATTTGCTTCATGCCAAAAGTCTTGCTTTTAATCTCTTTGAAAAGGATTATTCTTTTGAATCAGAAATTCCTCAAGGATTTAAAGACGTGATAGAATTGAGTAAATAAAAAGTTTATGAAAAATAATCCTATCGTCAACTTATTTAAGTATGCCTGGAAATACTCTTTTGATAAGAAGAGCTATTTAATCGTGACGATTATTTTGACAGTTTTTGCCAACCTGATTGCTCTTTCGGAGCCACTAGTAATTAATCATATTTTCAATTCTATTCAATTCTTTGAAGGCAGTTCTCAATTTTTGCGCAATATTATTTTGAGTTTATTTTTTTTAGTTCTTATTGAATTGGGCTTTTGGATTTTTCATGGCATCTCCAGGTTGATTGAAAGAAAAAGCGCTTTTTTAATCAGAAAAAACTATAAAAAGGAGATGTTTAATAAAGTATTAGAATTGCCGGCTGCTTGGCATAAAGATCATCATTCGGGCGATACTATTGATAAGATAAATAAGTCTAGCGAAGCCCTTTTCGATTTTTCCGAGACTAAATTTCGTATTATAGAAAGTTTAACCAGGCTTATAGGCTCAGCTGGAGTACTCTTGTTCTTTGATTGGAAATCAAGCTTGATAGCTTTTGCGATAACTGTCATGGTAATCGCTTTCATTTCTTTTTTAGATAGGAAATTGGCCAAGGGATACAAAAAAATATTCAAGTGGGAAAATTTTTTAGCTTCCGCTATTCATGATTATGTAACTAATATTTTCACTATTATAACCTTACGGCTCAAAAAAAGAGTGACTTGTGAAATTGAAACTCGTTCTATGAAAGCTTATCCGGAGTTTATAAAAAATTCCAAACTCAATGAATTTAAATGGTTTTCAACCGGAATGTTCATTGCTATTATGACTTCCGGGGTATTAATTTTGAATGCCTATCAAACCTATTCAACTTCCGGGGTGATTGTGATTGGAACTTTATTTGTACTTTACCGTTATCTTCGAGAAGTCGGAGAAACTTTTTATAATTTCGCCTGGTTTTATGGAGAGCTGGTCAGAAAAAATGCAGCTCTCGTTTCAGCTGAAATTATTAATGCTGAATATGAAAAAATAGTTTCCTATCCCAAAGATACATTACCAAAAAATTGGAAAGAAATTTCTATTAATGGATTAAAATTTAGCTATAGCCTTGAAGAAGCCCAGGAAACCAAAAGAGGAAAAATTGAAGATATCTCTCTGAGAATTAAAAGAGGGAATAAGATTGCTCTTATCGGAGAAAGCGGTTCTGGCAAAAGTACTATTCTTTATTTACTGAGAGGTTTATATAAGCCGAAAAAAGTTAGAGTGAAAGTCGATAGCGTGGATTTTCTGCAGAAACTTTCGGTTATTCAAGATGAAGTGACGCTCATTCCTCAGGAACCAGAAATTTTTAACAGCACAATTGAAGATAATATCACTATGGGAGTTAACAGCAGAAAAGAAGATATCGAAAAAGCCATTGACGTTGCTCAATTTAGAAGTGTGCTGAGAAGGTTGACCAAGGGGATGAAAACGGATATTTCTGAAAAAGGAGTGAATTTGAGCGGTGGAGAAAAACAAAGATTGGCTCTAGCCAGAGGAATTCTAGCTGGAAAAGAAAGTAGTTTCATTTTTCTAGATGAACCGACCAGTAGTGTTGATAGCTTAAACGAAAAAGAAATTTATAACAATATCTTTTCAGTTTTTGCGGAAAAAACTGTTATATCTTCAGTTCATAGATTGCACTTGTTGCCTAAGTTTGATTATATCTATTATTTCAAAGAGGGCAGAATTATTGCCGAAGGATCAATGGCAGATTTACTCAAGAATGAAAAATTCCAGGCTTTGTGGAAAAATTATCATTCAGAGTCTGGAAAAAGATTTGACACAAATAATTTATAATTTAAACTTAATTTATCTCTCCCTCCTCCGAAAGGAGGATGCCGTAAAGCCGGCGCCCCCACTTTCTAGGTTGATATTCAGCTGAATGTCGGAGAACCTGGTGGGGGTTTTTCTTGACTAAAACAAAAGAAAAGTATAAGATGAAACAGTTGGAAATTACTCAAATTAAGCTCAGTTAGTGGGTCTTATTTTATTTTAGACAAGCAACTGATATAATAATTATATGCAAAAGAAAGTTATCGATTTTAATCAAGGAATTAGAACGGAAAAAAAGTTTCCTGATCTTCAGGCTGGAGATGTAGTCAAAATGCATCTTAATGTTAAGGAAGGTGAGAAGGAGAGAATCCAGATCTTTGAAGGTCTGATCATTGCTATCAAAGGAAAACAAAGTTCTTCTCCAACTATCACGGTGAGAAAAGTTTCCTCGGGCATTGGAGTAGAAATGATTATGCCCCTTTATTCCAAAAAATTAGCCAAGCTGGAATTGATTAAGCGAGCTAAGGTTAGAAGAGCCAAACTTTATTATGTTCGAGGTCTGACTGCTAAGCAGAGTCGAATGAAATACAAAGATATGGCTGAGTTTGCTATTCCTGATGAAGAAAAACCAGTTAAAGAAGAAACTACTAAAAAAGAAGAAAAAGCTGAAGAAAAACCAGTAGTGAAAAAAACTGAAGCAAAAGAAAAAGAAACTTCTTCAGAAGAAACAGTCAAGAAAGAAGAAAAAAAGGAAGAGAAGAAATAAACTCTCCTGCCTTCGTGGTGCCTGCCTGCCGGCAGGCAGGGAATTGGTATATTCACCCCATACCATTTGATATAATTTAGGGAGTGTGGTGGAATTGGTATACACACACGCTTGAGGTGCGTGGACGTTCGCGTCGTGAGGGTTCGAGTCCCTCCATTCCCACTCACTTGAATTATCGGATGATTAGCTCAATTGGTTAGAGCGACTGGTTTACACCCAGTAGGTTATAGGTTCGAGTCCTATATCATCCACTTGCAATAGTCGAATTTTGATTTACAATATAATACAGTAAAATATTTATTGGTTCGATTATGCTTCAAAAAGAAAGACGAAGAGCAAGATTACTTCGTAGAAATGGATTAGCTATAACTGAAATCGCAAAAAAACTTGGAGTTGCAAAAAGCAGCGTCAGTTTATGGGTTCGAGATATTGAGTTAAGTAAAATACAGATAGATTTTTTGACGGGAAAAAAATTTTCAAATGAATCAATTGAAAAAAGGAGAAAAACTAGACTCAAAAACGAAGAAAGCAAAAGAGAGAGTCTAATTAAAAAAGCTGAAAAAGAAGTAACAAAATTGAGTAAAAGAGAACTTTGGCTAATTGGTGTCATGCTATATTGGGCTGAGGGAGGTAAAACGCAAAGGGGCTTAGTTCGCTTTTCAAATGGAGATCCAGAAATGGTTAAGATTATGATGAATTTTTTTAGAAAAGTTTGTGATGTTCCTGAAGAAAAATTTAGAGGTTATATTCATATTCATCCACATTTGAATCATAAAAAAGCAGAAAAATATTGGTCATCTATATCAAGAATACCTCTTAAAAATTTTTTTAAAACTTATAGAAAAGTTAATATATCAAGTCAAAATAAGAAGAACACGTTGCCTTTTGGAGTAATGGATATATATATCTGTGACACAAAATTATTTCTGAAAATAACTGGTTGGGCAAAAGGAATTTTTAATTCACATTGAACCTATATAGACGAATAACTGACTCAGCTCCGCCATCCGCCAGCTGGCGGAGCAGATAGAGTCCGAGCGAAGACGCATTTTAAAAATAAACAGTTTTATCATATATGCCGGGCTAGCTCAGCGGTAGAGCGAAAGACTGAAAATCTTTGCGTGCCCAGTTCAACTCTGGGGCCCGGCACAAGGTTATGTCCAATTGATTTTTAAATCAAGTGGGCGTGCCCGCCAAAATTTCTTGTTTTTCTATTTGGACTCAACTGACAATTATATTCAGGATTATTTCTGAGGTTGAGACTGGATTGTTTAAAAAGAAATTTAGGCGGGCGGGTATCGTATAGCGGCTATTACATTACCTTGCCAAGGTAGAGATACGGGTTCGACTCCCGTTACCCGCTCAAAGGAGCAGTTTCTACCGCGAAATCCAATTCTGAGATTTCGGTAGAAATTGCTGAAAGAATATCTTGTGGTAGTTTTAACTTAATATGAAGACGAAAAGGGATTTCACGGTCCTTTTTTTGTTTTCTTCCGGCTATTATGTCAGTTT
>Ga0180007_10002030_pt1 | contig 25150 bp, 22 predicted proteins | sample MM_PC_MetaG_FD_121122 | JGI IMG/M metagenome (GOLD analysis project Ga0180007, IMG submission 121122) | Groundwater microbial communities from the Aspo Hard Rock Laboratory (HRL) deep subsurface site, Sweden - MM_PC_MetaG | ecosystem: Environmental > Aquatic > Deep subsurface > Groundwater... | reverse complement strand
GCCAAACAAGACATTACGAGTAAGGTCGGCATATTGATTGACTTCAAAAACCCGCAGGCTTTTACCGATGCCATCATCAAATTAATAAGAGACAACGAATTACGTTTACGGATGGGCAAAAGCGCTTATTTTCGCACCAGGCATATGACCTGGGAAAATGTTGCCCTTTCCTACATGAGATATTTCTCGCAATTTGCGTCGGAGCTAACCGTGAGACAAAGAAAACTTCCACCTATAAAACTTGAACATTTAGTTAAATTGACTGATGATTTTGGCATTATTCAATTTGCCAAACTGACCGAACCAGATCTTTCTTCTGGATATACCGTGGATGATAATGCCCGAGGTTTAATCATAGCCGTTCTTTATTATAAAAAATACAGGACCCCTTCTTTACTAAAACTTGTCTCTATATATCTCAACTTTATTTATCAGGTAGCTAAACCTGATGGTTATTTTGATAACTATGTCGATTCAAACCGTACTATTGATACGCAAAGAAATATCCAGGAGTATTCAGAAGATCCCAGTGCTAGGGCCCTTTATGCTCTTGCTTTAGTTTCAACGATTAAGCAAATCCCCATACACATAAGACATCAAGCCCATTTTCTCTTCGAAAAGAGTTTCCAGAAAAACGTTGCGTTCTCCTGGCCTCGTTCTATTGCTTTTTACATTAAGGCGCTCAGCTGTTTGCTTTCAAAATGGGAAGAACCCAAAGTCCTCGCTGCATTAAAGCACTGCTGTGAACAACTTGTGGCTCTGTATGAGAAGAATCACTCGTCAGACTGGGAGTGGTTTGAGCCCTATTTAACATATTCAAATGCCACCCTACCAGAAGCGCTTCTCCTCGGATACAAAATAACCAGGGAGAGAAGATATCTCGAAGTGTCTGAAAAAACCCTTAACTTCTTAATTAAGCATACCTTTAAGGAGGGTATGTACATGCCTATCGGCCAAAGTGGCTGGTTTCCCAAGGAAGGGATAAGACAGTATTTTGACCAGCAGCCCGAGGATACCACTGCCACCGTAGAAGCTCTAAATGCAATGTTTCAGGTAACAAACAGGAAACATTACAAGGAATTAGCGAACATTGCATTTAACTGGTTCTTGGGGGATAATGTTCTTGGGCAGGTTGTATATGATCGGATCACCGGAGGATGCTATGATGGGATTGGGGAAAAATTTATTAATCTCAACCAGGGTGCCGAATCTACGATTTCTTACCTTTTTGCCCGCCTTTCTTTCAAAGATTAGATCCAGCGCTTCCCGACGAGGTGCACAAATTGGTAGAGAAAGGTGAGATCCGGGTCTATTTGAAAAGTTTTTAGGAATTTTGTTCGAAAATAGTTCGAGCATCGGAGAGTAAGCACCACCAAAGGATTTAGATGAAACTAATTATTTTGGGCTCGGGTGGGTGTCAGGCCTTGCCGCGCCCCTTATGCCACTGTAAAAATTGCCAAAAAGCAAGAATTAATGGTGTCCCCTATGCTCGCACGGGACCGGCTTTATATTTACAAGACGAAGCAATTTTATTTGATACACCAGAAGAAATTCGTCAACAAATTGAACGCGAAAAAATTAAAGCACTAAAACATGTTTTTTATACCCACTGGCATCCCGATCATACCCAAGGAATGCGAATTTTTGAACAAATTAATTCGCGCTATTATAACGAACCAGCAAAAGAGCCAATAAAAGTGTATATTCCTGAAAACGCCATCGCAGATTTTAAAAAACACTGTGAAATGATATTTTATTCTGAAAAAATGGGGTGGATAAACATTATTCCAATTCGAGATAGAAAGCCAATCAAAACCGGTCAAACTAGCATCATACCGCTTGATTTTAAGCGGCGTGACCGAGTTCGATGCGGCTATCTTATCGAGCATAAAAATAAAAAAGCCCTTTATACACCTTGCTCTAATTTTTCAGCCAAAATTGACCAATCTTGGCTGAATTTAGACCTTTTAATTTTAGAGCTGGGCTGGTTTGGCCGGACCCAAGAATTGCGTAAAAAAATCCCAAAAAATCATCCCTGGCAGGATCATATTAGCTTTGAAGAAAACATCAATATTATAAAAAGAATTTTGCCCAAAAAAACAATATTTACTCATATCGACGGCACGAGGCATTTGACCGAAGATGGAGATTTGGATTTGCTTAAAAGAAAAATTAGCCAATTTTCTAAACTCAATTTAGATCTAACTTACGATGGAATGAGAATAGAAATTTAAAGGGAAAGAAAAATATAAATTACTCGCCCCTTGCCCTTTTTTACTTGTTTGATATATTGGAAATAGACCCCTAATTTGGTGGGTTTAAAATTGATTTGGAGGAAAGATGATCAGTTTAGATAATACCGAGGCAATGCAAAAACTTGACGCTGAAAATCATCTCAAAAACATTCAGGAATTTCCCGAGCAGGCCGAAAACTGCTGGAAGGACTGGCAAAAAACCGCTTTACCCACCAATTTTATTCAAGCCAAAAATATTGTCATGGCCGGCATGGGCGGTTCGGGTATTGGTTGCTCTATTATCGCCAATCTCGCCTGCCGCGCTCCCCTTCCCATCACCGTTTTGCAGGACTATACCCTTCCCGGCTTTGTCAGTAAAGATACCCTATTTGTGGCGGTCAGTTATTCCGGGAACACCGAGGAAACCATCCGTACCTTAAAGCAGGCCGCAGAACTTACCCAAAAAATCATTACTATTTCCACTGGCGGCAAAGTAGAATCGCTTTCCACCAATTACCGCACACCGCATTACAAAATCAATTATGGTTCAGAGCCACGAGCGGCTTTAGGGTATTCCTTAACTGCCCTTTTAGCTATATTTTCCAAGTTAAAATTTATAGAATTAAAAGACGATGATTTTAAAGAAGCGATTATTCTGCTTAGAGGCCTGCAGAAAAAAATTGATGTGGGTATTTCCAGTGTTTATAACCCGGCCAAAATCTTGACCCAGAAGCTTTATGGCAAAATTCCCATTGTCTATGGAGCGGGAGCGATGGCCGAAGTCGCCCGGCGCTGGAAAGGTGAATTTAATGAAAATGCCAAAAGCGCTTCTTATTTTGAAATCTTGCCGGAGTTAAATCACAATGCTCTCGTTGGTTTGCAGTTTCCCGAAAACTTGCGCACCAAAATTTTTGTGGTTATTTTAGAATCCAAATTTAACCACCCCCGCAATCGACTCCGAGAAAAAATTACCGCCCAAATTTTACAAAAAAATCAAATTCTTACCGAAAATATTCTACTTGAACCCTCGCCTACACCCTTAGCCGAGATCTTGCAAATGATTCATTTTGGCGATTATGTTTCTTATTATTTGGGAATTTTAAATAATATTGACCCCAATCCGGTGGAAATTATCGGATTCTTAAAGGATAAGTTAGCAGAAGAACCGTTTGAATAGCAAAAAAGGAGATTTGTGTCCAAGATTGCCAAAATTGAAAGCAGGAAAATTCTTGATTGCCTGGGCAAAGAAACGATTGAAGTCACTGTTGGTCTCAAGTCAGGCATTATGGCTAAAGATTCGGTTCCGTCAGGTACCTCAACTGGCGCAAAAGAAGCAAAGACAGTTGGAGCGGATTTGGCGATAGCCAATATTAAAAAAATAGCTTCAGAAATTGTCGGAAAAGAAGCATCCAGCCAAGAAGAAATTGATAAAACCATGCTTGAGCTTGATGGCACGTCGGATAAATCCGGACTTGGCGCCAATGCGATTTTAGGAGTTTCCTTGGCAGTAGCTCGAGCAGCAGCACTGGAAGTAAAAACCCCCCTATTTCGCTATTTAAACCAGAAATTTGCGCTAATACTAGGTCAAGAAATCCAACCCAAATTACCCACTCCGATGATGGTGGTCATTTGCGGCGGAAAGCACGGCAGCAATGTCGGCATTCAGGAGTTTTTGGTGATTGTCCAAAAAGATATTGGACTTTCCATCAGACAACAATTAGAAAAAATTGTTAAAGAAGATAATATTGTTTTTTCTTTGGGTCCGGAAGGAGGGTTGGCCCTGAAAATTTCTACTAACGAAGAGGCCTTGGAATTAATTAAAAAAGCCGCCGGGATATTGGGTTTGGTGCAGGACCGGGATTTTCGTTTGGGTTTGGATATTGCCGGAAGTAATTTCACTCTTTCCCTAGAACAAACGGTCAAACTTTTTTCTAGCTATGACCTTTTTTCTTTGGAAGACCCCTTTGATGAGAACGATTGGGAAAATTTTAAAAAATTAAAACAAAGATTGGACGCGTTCAAAAAACCCTATCTTTTAGTCGGCGATGACCTGTTTGCTACCCATAAAGAGTGGTTAAAAAAAGGTATCGCCGAGAAAGCCGCTAACGCCATTATTATTAAACCTAATCAAATCGGCAGTTTAACCGAAACATTGGAAGTAGCCGCCTTAGCCAGAAGAAACAACTTTACTTATATTATTTCCCACCGCTCGGGTGAAACTTCTGATTCTTTTATCGCTGATTTAGCCGTAGGAACGGCCGCCGAGTTCATTAAAGCCGGTGCACCTATTCAAAAAGAACGTCAGGTAAAATATCAAAGATTAGAAGAGATTAAAAAAGAGCTTTAGTATGGAAAGACAAAAAGTTATCTTAATTATTTTGGATGGCTGGGGCTATGCCCCGGCGTGGGGCGGCAATGCAGTGGAGATGGCCGAAACGCCTAATTTTGACAGTATCTGGCGCAAATACCCCCATACCGTACTTTCCGCCGCGCAGGAAGCGGTCGGATTACCTAAAGAGGAACCGGGAAATTCCGAAGTGGGACATTTAAACATTGGTTCGGGTCAAATTGTGCGCCAAAACCTACCTGGCATTACCAAAGAAATTAACGACGGCACTTTCTTTAAAAATAAGGTTCTTTTAGATTGCATTAGTAACGCCCGCAAAAATTCAGGCAATATCCATCTTTTAGGATTGGTCTCAAGTGGCGGCGTACATTCTCATATTAGTCATCTTTTTGCTCTTCTTGATTTTTTCGGGCAGCAAAATTTTAATAATGTTTTTATTCATATGATTACTGACGGCCGGGATACTGAACCAATGAAAGCCCTTTCTTATCTTTCCGAATTGGAAGATAAAATGAAAAAGTGCGGCATCGGACGGATTGAATCGGTTATAGGCCGTTACTTTGCGATGGACCGCGATAACCGCTGGGACAGAACTAAAAAAGCATACGATTGTTTAACTTTGGGAGTTGGACCGAGGGCAGAGTCGGCCGAAAAAGCCATTTCGGAAGCTTATCGTCAGGGGCAATATGACGAATTTATTCCGCCCACGGCAATCGAGAACAAAGAAAAATTTATCCCGGTTACCGCCAAGGATAGTTTAATCTTTTTTAATTTTCGCGCTGACCGTTCCCGCGAGCTTACTTGGGCTTTTGTCAAAAAGAAGTTTTCTAAATTTGACCGTCAAAATTTCTTAGAAGGTCTTTATTTTGCCACTTTTGCCTTTCATGAAGAATATGAAGAAAAGTTGTCCGTTCAAGTGGTTTTTCGGCCGAGAGCCATCGTTTCATCATTAGCCAAGATATTATCGGAGCATCATTTAAAACAATATCATGCGGCGGAAACAGAAAAATATGCCCATGTGACTTATTTTTTCAATGGCGGTCAAGAAAAGCTTTTCCCCGAGGAAAGACGCCAGCTTGTCCCCTCGCCCAGAGTGGCCACCTATGATTTGAAACCAGAAATGAGTGCCGAAGAAGTGACAGATTGTGTTCTGCAGAATATGGGTAATTTTGATTTTACAATTGTTAATTTTGCTAATCCGGATATGGTTGGACACACGGGTGATCTTAAAGCCGCAGTTAGAGCTTGTGAGGCGGTGGATAAATGTCTTGGCCGGATGATTAAGGCGGCCTTAGAACAAAACAAAGTGGCAATAGTCACCGCTGACCACGGCAATGCCGAGCAAATGATTAATCCTAATACTGGTGAACCCCACACCGAACACACCATTAATCCTGTTCCTTTTATTATTGTCTCCAACCAACCGGCTTGGCAAAATCCTTTACGCGCTAACGGCACTTCTCATGGCTTAATTTTATCCGATATTGCCCCGACAATCTTAAAAATTATGAATTTACCGGTTCCGGCGGAAATGACCGGCAAAAGTTTGGTAGAATAAAGATATGAAATATAAACCCATTGTCTTAATTATCTTGGACGGCTGGGGGCTTTCGCCTTCGTGGGGCGGAAACGCCCTGGCAGTGGCTAACCCCATCAATATGAACCGACTCTGGCGCGATTATCCTCATAAGGTCCTGCAGGCCTTTACGATGGTCGCCGGAAAATACGGTGTGGTAGGCGATTCGCGCTTAGGACACTCTACTATTGCCGCTGGCCGGCGTATTCCCCAGGACTTGGAAATAATCTCCGAGGCAATTGCCAAACGCCGTTTTTACAAAAATAAGATTCTTATAGAAGCGATTAACCATTGTATAAAACATAAATCAAATTTGCATCTTATTGGTCTTCTTTCTATTGGTGGAGTTCATTCTCATCTTCGGATTGTTTCGGCCCTATTGGAACTTTGTTGGCGAGAAAAATTTAAAGATGTTTTTCTGGATTTAATTACTGACGGCATTGATGGCGGCGCCAATGATACCTTAAATTTAATTGAGGATATTCAAACTAAAATTAAAGAAACAGGTATCGGTCAATTTTCCTCGCTTGTTGGACGGTTCTATGCCATGGACCGTTCAGACAATTTTAAATTAACCCGAAAGGCCTACGAGCTTTGGGTGGAAGGCAAGGGTCAAATCGCCTCTACTGTTTCCCAAGCTATCTCTCAAAGTTACCGTCTAGGATTTAATGACTTTAATCTGCCGGCCACACTGATTCAAAATATAGGTAAAACACATTTAATCCAAGACGATGATGCGGTTATCTGCTTTAATTTTCGGGGCGATCGTTCAGTCCAGCTGGTAAAAATGTTGACAGGCACAGGGGGGCATCAAATTTTCTGGAAGCCGAAAAAACTCTCCAACCTTTTTTTTGTTACTTTCACCGAATACCAAAAAGGTCTTCCTGTCAAAGTGGCTTTTCCTAGAAAAGAAGCTAAAGAAACATTGGGAGAGATTTTGGCCTCTCACGAACAAAAACAGCTTCGCGTGGCCGAATCAGAAAAAACCGCTCATGTGACCACTTTCTTTAACTGCGGTCATGATACGCCTTTTCCTAGAGAAGAAAGAAAAATTGTTCCCTCACTTTCTGGTGTCAATCCGGCCAAAAACCCAGAACTTTCCGCTCCTCAAATTGCCCGCGAAGTCCTAAAGGCAATATCGTCCAATAAATATGACTTCATCTTGGTTAATTTTGCCAATGTGGACATTTTGTCTCATTCGGGCGATTTTCGGGCCGCTGGTACGGCGATTCGTACAGTTGATAGCTTAACCTCTACCATTGCCGAAAGCGCTGTTAGCGCCGGGGGCGCGGCGATTATTACGGCTGATCATGGTAATATTGAACAAATGATTAAGCTAAATCCGCAGCAGGATCCAGAGGCCAGACATACGCTTAATCCAGTCCCGTTTATTTTAGTCACCAAAGAAGGCAAAAAAGATTTAATCAAGGGAGCGGTGTCCACCCCCTATTCCACTTTGTCCAAAATTATTACCGCTAAAGAGACCTTAGCCGATATTGCCCCGACAATTTTGGAACTTTTAGGTTTGCCCAGACCAGAGGTGATGACTGGTCATTCGCTTTTAAATAAATTAGAATAGAATTAACTCAAGAAAGGCAAAATGACTGAAGCAGAAATTATCAAAAAAAATTTTGAGATACTAAAGATCAAACCCAACTTAGAAAATTATGAAAGGACTTGTCAAAATTTCTCTTGGGAAGAACACTTTGAACCCTTAGAGAAATTTAGCGACGGTAAGTTTAATGCGGCCCATAACGCCATTGATCGTCATTTAAAAACGGCAGTCAAAGATAAAACTGCTTTAATGTGGGAAAATGATGAGGGGCAAGAGGAAAAATATTCCTTTTTGGATATCGCTCAAAATTCCAATAAAGTTGCCAATATCTTAAAAAAACTTGGCGTTCAAAAAGGCGACCGGGTTTTTCTTTTCCTACCGAGAATCCCCACCCTCTATTGGTCATTTTTGGGTATTTTAAAAACCGGCGCCATTGCCGGAACGCTATTTCAGGCCTTTGGGCCGGAGGGCATCAAGGATCGCTTAGGCAATGCCCAAGCTCGGTTTATCATCACCCATTCCTCTTTGGTCTCTCGTGTCAAGGAAGCGAAACCAGAACTCCCCTCTTTAGAAAAAATTATCGTAGTTGATGGCATTGAGGATGGTTTTGATTTTCAAAAGGAATATGATCAGACTAGTGTCGAATTTGAGATTGCCCATCTGGAGCTTCAGGACCCGGCTTTTATGCTTTATACTTCCGGCACCACCGGCAAACCCAAAGGAGTAGTCCATACTCATCAAGCGATTATCCAAGAATACTTAACAGCTAAATGGGTTTTGGATATCCAAGATGAAGATATTTATTGGTGTACGGCTGATCCGGGCTGGGTCACCGGCATTGCCTATGAAATTCTGGGCTCTTGGGCTGGCGGAGCTACGGCTTTAATTTTTGACGGCAGATTTTCGCCGGAAAAGTGGTATTCTTTAATTGATAAGTATAAAGTGACCATCTGGTATACGGCGCCGACGGCCATCCGTATGTTAATGAAAGCCGGAACGGAAATTATCAAAAAGTATTCGCTTTCCAGCTTGCGGTATCTTGCTTCCGTCGGCGAACCCTTAAATCCAGGGGTTATCCGTTGGGCACGTGATGCCTACCATCAGGCCTTTCATGATAACTGGTGGCAGACGGAAACTGGCGCGATTTGCATTGCCAATTACCCTTCAATGGATATTAAAATTGGTTCCATGGGGCGGCCTTTTCCGGGAGTACAGGCGGGAATTGTTGACGATGAAGGAAGGGAGCTTGCGAGTGGCAAAGAGGGCAATTTAGCCCTCAGGCCGGGTTGGCCCTCAATGATGAAGGAAATCTGGGAGAATCCGGAAAAATATCAATCTTATTTTATCAATAACTGGTATATTTCTGGCGACCGCGCCTGGCGCGATGATGACGGCTATTTCTGGTTTATGGGTCGAGATGATGATGTGATTAAGACCGCCGGCGAAAGGGTCGGGCCGTTTGAGGTGGAATCGGCTTTAATTGAGCACCCGGCCGTGGCGGAGGCGGGCGTAATCGGCAAACCCGACCCGGAACGGGGAGAAATTATTAAGGCATTCTGCGTTTTAAGACCGGATTTTGAAGAATCGGAAGAGTTGAAAAAAGAGATTTCGGAATTTGTAAAAAAAAATTTAGCCGGTCATGCCTATCCTAAAGAAGTGACATTCGTTAAAACTCTGCCTAAAACCCGCTCGGGAAAAATTATGCGCCGGGTCTTAAAAGCCAAGGAATTGGGACTACCGATTGGTGATACTTCCACTTTGGAAGAATATTAATTGGAAAAGAGAAAATTATGACCAAAGAATTTTTAACCGGAAACGAGGCGGCTATTCGCGGCGCCAGAATGGCTGGTGCCCAAATGATGACTGGCTATCCGATTACACCAACAACAGAAATGATTGAACATTGGGCAAGTGAGGCGGCCAAAAATCCCCAATTGAAATTCTTGCAAACCGAAGATGAAATGGCGGCCGGATTTGCGATGATTGGCGCGGTTTTGGCCGGTCTGAAGTGCTTTACTGCCACGGCTGGCCCGGGCAATGTCTTAATGCAGGATGCTTTTTCTATGGCGGAAAATATGCGGCTGCCGACCGTTGCTTTCATTAATCAGCGCGGTGGTCCTTCCACCGGAACAGTCATTTATTCCCAACAAGAGTTGAATCTTACTTGTTTTGGCGGCAATGGCGAAGGTTTAAGGATTATTTATTCCTGTTCTAATGTTCAAGAGATGTATACTTATGCCTTAAAATCTTTTAACACTGCTTGGCGTTACCGTTTTCCCACTTTTGTTTTAAGCGACGGGTATCTGGCAAAAACTTTAACGGAAATTGAAATTTTTAGTCCAGCTGAACGGCAGATGGAAGTAATTCAACCTTCTCCATATTTCCTCAAGAAAGATAAACCGCCGGAAGCTTACGAACATCTTAGAAATACCTACAATCTGGAAACTGAATTACACGAGGTTCTGCTTTCTCACAGCCAAGCCCTCACTGGAGCCGCTCCGGAGATTATTGAATATGAAGACCTTCATACTTTAGATGCGGAAATTGTAATTTTGGCTCATGGTATTGTGGCGGCTTCAGCCAAACAAGCAGTGGAGATTTTAAGAAACGAGAATAAAAAAATTGGTCTTTTTCGACCTATCACCCTTAATCCTTTTCCCAAAGATAATTGTCTGGCCACAGTCCAAAATAAAAAAATGATTCTGGTGGTGGAATCTTCCTTAGGTCAATTTGAAAGATTAGTCAAAAATTATTTATATGGCTCAAGCGTGCCAATTCAAACCTTAAAGAAACCGGCGATGGGCATTACACCGGATGAAATTGCAGAAAAAGTCAATACTATCTTAAAGGAGCTTAAATGAACGAACCCGCTTTTCCCAAAGTGTGGCGCAAAGAATCTAAGCCCCATAAATTTTGTCCGGGTTGTGGTCAGGCTCTGGCATTAAAAATTTTAGGTTTTGCGCTCGATGAATTAGAAATCCAAAACCGAACTGTTTACGGCTGCGATATTGGTTGCTCATTACTGACATGGAATATGTTTGATTTTGATACTGTCCAAACCCATCACGGCCGCGTGCTACCCACTATGGTTGGTTTTAAAATAGCTAATCCTAAAGCGATCGCTATTGCTTTTATGGGCGACGGGGGCGGCTACGCCATCGGTAGCCAACATCTTATCAATGCTTGTATGCGAGATGATAAAGTGACGGCAATACTGATCAATAATGCCAATTATGCCATGACCGGCGGGCAAATGGCGCCTACAACCTTAGCTTCTCAAAAAACTACCACCACGCCTACTGGTCGCGATTTCCAAATTTTTGGTAATCCTCTCCATGGTCCAGAAATGCTGGCTAATATTTCATCGGAAGGGGCCTATATCGCCCGGGCTATTTCTTCAAATTATCAAGATACTTTAAGTAAAATCAAAAAATCCCTACAGAACCAAATTGACGGTCGTGGATTTAGTTTTTTGGAAATTTTAACCATGTGTCCGGTTAATTGGCATACCGATGCGCAAGAATCTTTGGATTTCAGTGAAAAAGAAATGACAAAAATTTTTCCCATAGGAGAGTTTAAATGCCCATCAAAATTATCTTAGCCGGCGAAGGCGGCCAGGGAGTCCAAACAGTAGCCAAAGTTTTAGCTCTATCAGCCCAAAAAACTCCCAAAAATATCTCTTATATTCCCAGTTTTGGAGTAGAACAGCGCGGAGGCGTCTCTTTGGCTTTTGTCCAAATTAGTTCCAAGCAAATTCCCTACCCTCGTTTTGCCAAGGCCGACATTATGGCGGTTTTTTGCGAGAGAGCCGTCGGCGCAATTAAAAACTATCTTCAAACAAGTACCATTTTTATCTATGATAATTCAGCCATTTCAGAAAAAAAATTGGCTAAAGTGAAAAATATAGTCAAAAATTACCTGGCGATTCCCGCTCAAAAAATTGCCCAAGAAAAATATTCAGTCAAAGCTGCTAATATGCTCTTTTTAGGAGCATTGCTTTCTCATCTGAAAGAAATCAGTTTTGAAGAGGTGGAAAAACAGGTTCTCAAAGAGCTTGAAGATAAAATTGCCAAAAAACCGGAAATAAAAGAAAAGAATTTGGGTGCTTTACGGGAAGGGCTACAAATAGCCCAAAATTTTGATAGTTCCAAACAACCATTTGAAGGAATGGCGGAAAAAGACATCCAGCGTGAATTCAAAAATGATAAAATTAGCTGGACTCGCTTTCCCGAGTACTGCAAGGGCTGTGGACTCTGTATTGTTCGCTGTCCAGTACATGCTTTGAGCTTTTCCGATGATACCGGCTTTTTAGGCACTCCCTTGCCGGCCGTGGATTTAGATAAATGTACGGCCTGCGGCAACTGCCAGCGTATCTGTCCGGATGGGGCAATAAAGGTAGAAAAACAATAAAAAAACCTCATTGAACCAAGCAAGAATTTGTGCTATATTTTAACTAATAGCGAGCAACCAGCCGCCATTTTGGGCCGTTAGTTCAGTGGTAGAATGCTTCCATGGCATGGAAGAGGTCCGGGGTTCGAGTCCCCGACGGTCCACCAGCTTTATAATAAATTTCAATGGTATGCTGTTTTCTACGATCGTATAATTAACATACCAAAGAAAAGCGGAGTTTTCTTTATTTTCTCTTAGATTTGCCAGCATTAAGCAGTTATGGTAAGATTTAGGTGTATGGAAAAATACAGTCCTCAAAAAATTGAAAAGAAATGGCCCTCCTCCGCTTCCGCCTCCGCTAAAGCTTCGGCGGACAAGAAAGCTGCGGAGGGTAAACTTGGTTATAATCCTCATGTAATCGAGAAAAAATGGCAGGATAAATGGGAAAAGTCAGGGCTTTATAAGGCCGATGATAGTTCTAAAAAACCAAAATTTTATTGTCTTGATATGTTCCCCTATCCTTCAGGCGAAGGTTTGCATGTCGGCCATTGGCGCGGCTTTGTTTTGTCCGATGTGATCGCTCGCTATCAGATGCTAAAAGGAAAAAACGTTCTGCATCCCATGGGGTGGGATGCCTTTGGCCTGCCGGCGGAAAATACGGCCATTAAAAATCAAATTCATCCTCGTCTTTTTACCCAAAAAGCGATCGCTAATTTTAGAAAACAACTCAAACAAATCGGGGCGATGTATAACTGGTCGCGGGAAATAAATACTTCCGAGCCGGAATATTACCAATGGACCCAATGGTTATTCCTACAACTCTATAAAAATAAATTGGCCTATCGTAAAAAAGCACCGGTTAATTGGTGTCCATCTTGTCAGACAGTTTTGGCTAATGAACAAGTAGTAGGCAGTAAATGTGAGCGCTGTGAAAGCACGGTGACCAAAAAAGACCTTACTCAATGGTTTTTCCGCATCACTGATTTTGCCGAAGATTTATTAAAAGATTTAGATGAGCTGGATTGGCCCGAGCGAGTTAAAATCTTACAAAGAAATTGGATCGGTAAATCCGAAGGCGCATTAGTTAAATTTAAAATTGATCATAGCAATCAAAATATTGAGGTTTTTACCACGCGGCCGGATACTTTGTTTGGCGCTACTTTTATGGTTTTGGCGCCAGAACACCCATTTATTGAGAAACTCAAAGTTCAAAATTCAAATGTCAAAATAATAGATGAATATATTAGCAAAACGCGCCAAGAAAGCGATATTGATCGTGAAGCAAATGAAAAAGAAAAAACCGGAGTCCTTACCGGTGCTTATGCCATCAATCCGGTAAATAACCAAAAAATTCCCATTTGGATTGCCGACTATGTCTTAGCAAACTATGGCACCGGCGCTTGTATGTGCGTACCAGCTCACGACCAGCGCGATTTTGAATTTGCCCAAAAATTTGATCTACCGATTATCCAAGTCATTTCTCAAAACGATCAACAGCAAAAACTAAAACAAGCTTATACCGATGAAGGAATGATGATCAATTCCGATTCCTATAATGGCCTAAAAAGCAGTGAAGCTAAAAAGAAAATTACTCAAGATTTAGCCGAGAAAAATATAGCTAAAGCGTCAGTCAATTATCGTCTGCGCGATTGGCTCATTTCGCGGCAACGTTACTGGGGCGCGCCAATTCCCATTATTTATTGTCAAAAATGTGGAGAGGTTGCAGTGCCGGAAAAAGATTTACCGATAAAATTGCCAGAAGATATTGAATTTAAACCCCACGGCGAATCGCCGCTAAAACTATCGTCAAAATTTTTAAATACCGCTTGTCCGCGATGCGGTGGTAAAGCCATCCGCGAAACAGACACGATGGATACTTTTGTGGACTCGTCCTGGTACTATTTTCGTTATACTGATCCAAAAAACAATAAAGAATTTGCAGGTCAAATGAAAATCAATTATTGGATGGGTGCCGGCTTGCCCACCCGAAGCTCGAAGAGCGAAGGCGGGGTGGATTTTTATGTGGGCGGAATTGAACATGCTGTTTTGCACTTACTCTACGGCCGTTTCATTAGTAAGGCGCTGCATAAATTGAAAATCATTAATTTTAATAAAAACGGCGAGCCCTTTCAAAAACTTTTTAACATCGGAATGATTCATCTTCACGGCGCTAAAATGAGCAAGTCCAAAGGAAATATTGTCTCCCCTGATGATTTAATTGATAAATATGGCACGGACGCCTTGCGCGGTTACGAACTTTTTATTGGACCGGCCGAACTTGACAGCCAGTGGCAGGCGCTCGGCATCAGCGGCGTTTATCGATTCTTAGAAAAGATTTGGGAGGTTTTTAATTCAAAAATTTCTAATAAAACGCAAAAAGATTCTCAAATTGAACAAACCATTAAAACAGTCACCGAAGAAATAGGATCATTAAAACTAAATACCACTATCAGTCATTTGATGGAATTATTTAATTATCTTAAAAAACAAAAAGAAATTTCCGAAAGTTACGCTCGAAAAATTAACATTCTGCTTGCCCCTTTCTTTCCCCATCTAGCCGAAGAGCTCTGGAAACTTCAAGGAAACCAAGAATCGGTTTTTAAAGAATCTTGGCCGACATACGACAAAACTTTAGTGAAAGCATCAACTATTAATTTGCCGATCCAAGTTAATGGCAAAACCCGAAAAATAATCCAAATCAACCCAGAAGCAAATCAAAGTGAAGCGCAAAAATTAGCTGAAAAAGAGATTACTCAACTACTCAAAGGTAAAGCAATCAAAAAAGTCATTTTTGTCCCTTGTCGAATAATTAATTTTGTGATAGAATAAATTTTGGAGTTATTTTATGGCCGAACCAAAAAAACGTCTCACTCATGCCCGTTCGGGAGCGCGACGAAGTCACCTATTTGAAAAAAAAATAGTTTTATCGAAGTGTCCTAAATGTCAAGAACCAGTCGCGCCCCATCGGGTCTGCCCAATTTGCGGATTTTATAAAAATAAAGATATTCTAAAAATGGAAGAAAAAGCTAGAGCTAAAGAAGAACGCCGCAAAAAAACCGAAGAAGATGAAAAAACGGAGGGGAAGTGAATCGACATCTCTCCCGCGTCATTGTGATGCAAACTCTCTATGAATGGGATTTCCGGCCCCAAGCTGATATTTCGGAAGTTAAAGGAAGAAATATTGAAAATTACCATGAAGATGCAGATATTGATTTTATAAATCAAACAATTGAAAATACAATCAAAAATATAAAAACGATTGACGCGGAAATCATCAAAGCGGCGCCGGAGTGGCCTTTGGAACAAATTGCCGCGATTGATAAAACCATCTTGCGCATAGCCATTAGCGAAATTCTCTCAAGCGAAGATGTTCCGCCCAAAGTGGCCATTAATGAAGCGGTAGAATTAGGAAAAACTTTTGGCGGACAGAATTCATCCAAATTTATTAATGGCGTTTTAGGCACGGTTTATCGCCACAGTCCAAAATATAATCCCAAAGAAGATAAAAAAATCACAGAAGCAAAAGAAGAGGAAACTGATGAATGTTAACAATAATATTGAAGAATTTGCCAAAAAAATTAATATAAAGTTTAAAAATGAAAAGCTCATGCGTCAAGTTTTTGTCCACCGCTCTTATTTAAATGAAAATATTGGTTTTGATTTGGATCACAACGAACGCTTGGAATTTCTGGGCGATGCGGTCTTGGAATTGGTGGTAACCGAATATTTATTTAAGAAATTTGACAATCCCGAAGGAGAACTGACTAATTTACGCTCTGCTTTAGTCAAGGGCTCAATGCTTTCCGAAATCGCGCGGGAACTGGAAATAGAAAAATATCTCTATCTTTCGCGCGGAGAAGCCAAATCCCAAGGCAAATCGCGGGAGCTCATCTTAGCTAATACCCTTGAGGCCCTAATTGGCGCCGTCTATTTAGACCAGGGTTATGATATCACCGCAGAATTTATCAAAAAATATTTAATAAATCATTTAAACAAAATAATTGACCAAAAACTTTACTTAGACCCAAAAAGCCATTTGCAAGAACTCTCACAGGAACAATTAGGGGTAACGCCGAACTATCGGGTTATTTCCGAGCATGGTCCAGATCACGCCAAAAGTTTTACCGTTGGCTGCTACATTGATGAAAAGTTAGTGGGCGAGGGCTCGGGTAGTTCCAAACAATCGGCCGAACTGGCAGCCGCTTCTTCTGGCCTAGAGCACTGGACTGAAGTCAAAAGTCTTAATTAATCTGAATTTAAACCGCAAATTTACGTAATTCTAAATAGTTCTCTAATGCTATTTTCCTTAATTCATCTTTTTGCCGGAATTCTGCCGGCAAAACTGGATCTTTTGTCAAAATTAAGGCGTATTCAAAGATTAATTTTTTAGCCGCAAAAGAAGGATTGGAACTTTTATCTAAAGTTCTTATAATTCTTCCGGATTGAAAATTAAATTTTCTGTAAAGATCGGAAATCTCTGGCAAATTCCAGGACTTTTCAATGATGTTTCTATCCAAGGTCTTATTGCGAGTGACTTCAAAAAACCGTATAGAATCGCTCAAACTCAAATTTTTGCCTATTTCTTCAATTTCTTCTTTAATATCATTAGGTGAAATCCAAACGCTAGCCTGCAAAATGCCTAAACCTAATTTAGAAAGTTCTCGACGCAAACGATCGCGGAGTGTTCTTTGAGTTTCCGGAATATCAAACATCACCAATCTCCAGCGACCGTCCCATTCAGCTTTGGTTTTAAGTATCTTTAGAACTTTATCGATTTCTCTCTCGCCTTTAGGCGTAATACGATAATGAGCTTCCTCATCTTTAGAAAATCTCTCGGCCCAGCCGAATTTTTTCAGTTTTGCCAAAATGCCCCTAGTTTTTCGTCCCCAACGGTTAAGACGATACAAGGGCACTTCTTTTTCATCCTCCAAAAGAATAAAAATTTCCTGCATTGGCATTAATGCCATACTATCTCCTTTAGAACTCGAATATATCATCTACCTCTACGGCCGTCAAGTTACTTTTACTTTTTTTACCAAGTCCAATTAGCAAATCCCCACTCCAAAAGTTTTTTACTTTCTTTGGCCGAGGCTGTTAGAGTATTGGCATTAGTGTTTAAAATCACCGATAAAATTTGATGGCCGTCTTTTTGAGCGGCGGAGATCAAACAATGACCGGCCTCATTAGTAAAACCGGTTTTAATACCGATAGCCAAAGCGTAATAAAGCTGCTCTTCAACTCTCATCATTCGGTTAGAATTTTTAAGTTCGTGAGGAATCCTCCCATCAACTGAAGAAATGGTCAGCTGTGGTATTTTAACAATTTCTGCAAATTTTTCATTTCTCATCGCATAAGCGCCAAGCACAGCCAAATCATTAGCCGTAGAGTATCCCCCGTCATCAAGACCGGCCGGATCTCTAAAATGGGTATCAGCCAGACCCAAGAAAATGGCTTTTTCGTTCATTCGACTGATAAATTGTTCTTTTCCGCCAAAATGCAAGGCCAAAGCACAAGCAGTGTCATTACCAGACATAATCAACAATCCTTTTAATAGATTTTCTACGGTAATTTTTTCACCTGGCAAAAGTTTAATATCCGAGCCCTCTATATTGACCATCGCCGGAGTAATAGTGACCACATCACCTAAGCGGTCGTGATAATTTTCCAAAACCACCAAGCTGGTCATTATTTTGGTGGTTGAGGCGATCGGTACTTTTAAATCAGAGTTTTGAGCATAAAGTCGTTTGAAACTACCCACATCAATTAAAATAGCTGATTTGGCGTTAATATTTGGATCGCGGTCGGTTGTTTCTTTCGGCGGTTTAGTCAATTTATTTTTATCTAAATGTGGCACACTTATTTTACTCCCGGAGATTTTCTTGATTGAATCTGCGCCAACAATATTAAAGTGGACAGCTACAACCGCCAAAAAAATCAAAAATAAAACCCCGCAACTTATCCAAAGAATCTTTAGTGTCATTCTTTTACTACTTTAATATTAAGTTCTTTTAACTGAGTTTCACTAACATCACTGGGTGCATTCATCATTAAATCTCGACCGTCACCGGTCTTTGGAAAAGCAATCACTTCACGGATGCTTTTTTCGCCTGACAAAATCATACAAAAACGATCAATCCCAGGAGCAATGCCGCCATGAGGCGGCACACCATATTCAAAGGCCTCAAGCATATGACCGAATCTCTCCCGTATTTCTTCCTCGGGTATCCCTACCATTTTAAATATTTTTTCTTGTATTTTGGGATCAGTAATTCTAATACTTCCGCCGGCAATTTCATAGCCATTTAAAACCAAATCGTGCTGCCAGCTTTTAACTTTAGCTGGCTCTTTGTCTAAAAGTTCTATATCCTCTTGACGGGGCATAGTAAAAATATGATGATGAGGATCCCAACGTTTTTCTTTTTCGCTCCAGCTAAACATCGGCCAATCAATAATCCAGGCAAAAGCTAATTCATCTTGGTTATTCTTATCCTTTCTTAAATCAGGTTTGTCCGTTTGATATTTCGACATCACCTCGTTATATTTCAAGCGCGGAAAGGGCATTTCCGTGATTTGTTTTGTCGGAAAAAGTTCCTTAATCATTTTAATTAATAAATCTTCATAGAGATTTAAAATATCGTCTTGCTCAACAAAACTCATTTCTAAATCCAATTGGGTAAATTCCGGCTGGCGGTCGCCGCGTGGGTCCTCGTCGCGAAGACATTTGGCAATTTGAAAATATTTCTCAATTCCCGCCACCATTAGTAACTGCTTAAACTGCTGGGGCGATTGAGGAAGGGCATAAAATTTACCGGGATGGAGTCGGGCCGGGACTAAATAATCGCGGGCTCCTTCAGGGGTGCTTTTAGCCAAAAGGGGCGTCTCTATTTCAATAAAATCCTGCTTAGATAAATAATTACGGATAAACTTTATTACATTGTCACGGCTAACAAGATTATTTTTCATCCTTTCCGAACGAAGATCCAAATAGCGGTATTTCATTCTCAAGTCCTCGGAGATTTTTGAGGTGTCATTAATTTCAAAAGGCAAATTTTTACTTTCGGCTAAGATTTCTAATTTTTCGGCCTGAACTTCAACTTTACCCGAGACAATCTTGGGGTTTACAAGCCCCGTAGGACGCTTTTTCACTTGTCCCGTAACTTTTATAACATCCTCCGGCCTTAATTTTGAGGCCTCGCGATAAAGTTTTTCCGTAAAAACAATTTGGGTGAGACCCCAACGATCACGGAGGTCAACAAAAATGATTTTTCCATGGTCGCGCCGGGCCGCTACCCAGCCAAACATCACCACCCCTTTTTCTTCAAATTTTTCTACTTCTTTTGATAGAACCCGCATTTTAACTCCTAAGTTTCGCCCGAAACTCTTTTTCTATTTTATTAATAATATTTTGAATTATTTCATTGACTTTTTCCGCCGGCATCGGTCCTTCCAGATTTTGCAGCCATATATGCAAAGCAATATTCTTTTTATCTTTACCAAACTTATCGGAGAAAAACTCATCAAAGGTTTCAACAATCAAAATCGCATTTGATACTTCAAGAATTGATTTTTCAATTTTTTTTAATTGAGCATCTCCCTCCACAATAAAAGCCAGATCCCGAATCGTTGGCGCAAATTTGGATATTGGACGATAGCGATGAGAAGATATTTTGTAGCTCACTTTCTCTGGAAAATCATATTTGATGTCGCGGATATCAATAATAAAGTAATAAACCGGTTTTCTGATTTTAAAAGCATTTAAAATATCTTGACTGACAGATTTTACCTCGCCTTTGATTTTTAAAATAGACATCACCTTTTCAATATAAAATCTGGGGTTACCGGTTGTCACCAAACCAAACTGCCACCATTCCTTTTCTTTGTCAAAAACTTTTTCTATTTCAAAAATTCGTATCTCCGGCGCCCAGGGGTTTTTGGCAATTTGCGCAAGAAGCGACGGTAACAAGGACGGACGGAGATATTTTAATTCCGGCGCAATCGGATTGGCTGTCTCAAGACAATCGGTGATTTTATAACCCAAAATTTCAATTTGATTTTTATCCGCAAACGAATAAGAATAATTTTCCGTAAAACCCACTTCTGTGGCAAAATCTTTGATGATTTCTCGTTCTCTCCATTCAGGGGATTCCTGAGGTTGTTCTTCTTTAGGAAGCTCTGATTTAATAATCTTATTATATCCGTAAATCCGGGCAATTTCTTCGGCTAAATCCTGCCAGATTTTTACATCATAAATTCGAAAAGACGGCACAACAGCGCTGCTGGCTTCAACTTTAAAATAAAATTTTTCTAAAGATTGATTCATCTCGCCACGGCTCAAATTTATGCCCAGTAGCCGATTAATTTTTGGTTCATCAAAAATAATTTTAAATTCTTGGGAATCTTTTGCTTTAATATCTATCAGTTCACCGATCTTTACCTCCGAACAAATTTCTTTGATTAAACTGGCGGCCATATCTACACCCAAAATTGTACCACCACTATCTACTCCCCTCTCATAACGGTATGAGGCATCAGTTTGCTGTTTTAAGTACTTTGACGCCCGTCTGATGAGAACTGAATCAAAAATAGCACCTTGTAAAATGATAGTTTTAGTTTTTTCATCCACTTCGGACTTAATCCCACCCATAATGCCGGCTAAATCGTAAATCTTCTCGCCATCTTCAATAATAATCGCTTCATCATTTAAAATATGGTTCTTGCCGTCTAAAGTCATTATTTCTTCGCCCTTTTTAGAAAGACGGATATTAAGCAGTCCATCTTTGATTTTGTCAAAGTCAAAAGCGTGCAAGGGCTGACCCGTCGCTATCATCACATAATTAGTGATATCAATAATGTTATTAATCGGTCGAAAACCATAGGTCTTTAATCTTTTTTGAAGCCACCCGGGTGAATCGGTAATAGTGATATTATCAATAAGACGAGCTGTAAATCTCTGACAAATTTCTGCATCAGCTATCTTGACATCAAACTTTTTATCTATTTTTTGAGATTTAATTTCATATTTTTTTTCTTTCAGTTTTAATCCATAAAGAGCAGCAATTTCCCTAGCTATGCCTAAAATTGAAAGGCAGTCGCCACGATTTGGCGTAATTTCCAGATCCAAAACCGCGTCATTGTCGCCTATCTTTTTCATTGATTCAACTTCATGACCAAAGATACTCAAATCCTCCGCCAGCTGTTCTGGCGTTTGCGAAATGTCAATATAATCTTGTAACCACGAATAAAGTATTTTCATCTTAAAATTGTTTTAAAAAGCGCATATTGCCGCTGTAAGAAAGTCGGATATCATCTATCTTAAAATACTGCATCATATAGCGATCAACACCCATCCCCCACATGATGGCTTGATATTTTTCCGGATCAATTTCCATATTTTTCAAGACATCCGGATGCCCCATACCCGCGCCTAACATCTCACGCCATGAACCATCGGGCAGTTTAATATCCAAATCCATTCCCGGTTCAACAAAAGGGTAAAAATGAGGACGCACGCGGGTTTGAATATGAAGACCAAAAAGTTCTTTCATATAACCATTCAGCAGTTCGATCAAATGACCCATGTTCAAATCTTTATCCACGGCAATGCCATCAATTTGGTAAAAAGTATGTTCGTGGGTCTGATCGGTGGCTTCATTGCGAAAGCATCGGCCCGGAACAACTAAGCGAAAAGGCGGCACTAAATGATTTTCTTTAGCAAAACGAATATCCGCGCCGGTAGTGTGAGTCCTTAAATTTCGGCCATCAACCGTCCAAAATGTGTCTTGAATGTCGCGCGAAGGATGGTCAGCAGGAACATTTAAAGCATCAAAATTAAACCATTCGGTCTCCACTTGAAGACCTTCAGCAATTTGAAAACCGCGTTCAATAAAATACTTCAATGAGATCCGCATAAATTGGCTTAACGGATGCAAATTTCCCTTCATCACTTTCTCCTAAAAAATAATTCAATCATTAAAATGGCAAAAACGAATAACGACCCCACCCACCAATTCAAGACTTTAATTTGATATAAAAAAAGCAGTCCAGCGATGCCCAAACCAATAAAAATTGATTGGCGCAAGGTCGGCCAAAGATGAGCAAAAACTACTTCCCGATTAGACGCCCAAACTTTTAAATAAAACCCGATAAGACCAAAAAGAGCCGTCCAAATGAGGAAAAAAGTAAAGTAAAAAAGGATCAGCATCCAAAACGGGCTATTAAAAGGGTTAACATTAAAAAGTATTAGACAAAAAAGGCCCAGCGAGAGCAATAAAGTCAGATATAAACTAAAAAGATATACCCTAAGAACCATCTTTTATCCTTTTGAGTAATTCTTCAATTTTGTTCACCTTTTCTATGCTTTCATCAGGAACAAAGTTAATTTTTGGCGTGTAGCGAAGTTGAAGATGGCGGCCCAAGAAATGCTGAATTTCGGGAATTTTCATTGCCAATATCTTCAAAACCTTCTCTTTATTTTGTTCTTCAAGACAAGAAATATAAACTTTTGCCTGCTTCAGATCTTCGGAAAGAATTACCGCCATCACTGTAATAATCCCCCACTGCTCACCGACATTTTCTCTAATAAATTCCGAAATTTCCTTCTTTAAAAACTCGGCCACTTTCTCGCTTCGCCTACTCATAAGTTTAGTTTACCATATTTTTATAAGAAATCAAACTCCAAGGTGGCGGTGAGACGGTAAAGAACGATTAATCCAACATCTTCAAAACCCAGCAAGAACCGTCCCCTAGCATTAGAATCCCCGGGTTTAAAAAATCGCCTCCACTATACTAGCAAAGGCGAAAACGACACAAACGACTGTTGGTCAAAAGTACTTATCTATCTCATCTACCCGGACGAGCTTGATATCAAGCCCATCCTCTCCCCTTGCTCTGGCTGCTTCCTCATAGGCGTTCTTGACAAAACTGAAAGCTACAATATAGCCAACTGCCTTATGCTCTCTTCTGATAGCCGTTTCAAAGTTATCGACCACATTTCTGCCTATGCCTTCGGACTGCTTTACTTGTACAGGGTCTCGCGCCATAAAAGTAAAGCCGTCAATACCCATGTCAGCGGACTTTTTACCGCTGGGCACGCCGCCAATGCGGTCAATAACCCAGTTTTGAAACTGGAAGGGTTCGAGAATTTTAAGTTCCTCAATGGTCTTGGGCGCTCCAATGATACGAATATCGCTAGCTCCGACTTTATTTAATCTGTCTCTCATAAGGTTACAAGCTATCGGAGAGACATCAATGCCAATCCATTTTCTGCCAAGCTGGTGAGCTACTACCAGAGTAGTGCCGCAACCACAGAAAGGATCTAGGATAATATCACCTTTGTTGGATGATGCTTGGATGATTGGCTTGAGTAAATCTTCTGGCTTCTGGGTAGGATAACCTAAGCGCTCCTTGGCCATATTATTGATGGTAGGGATATCCCAAACATCGTCCTCTTTCTTCAATTGTCCTTTCATTCGTTGAGATGTAGCTGGTATCATAATTGGATTGAATACCCAGGAATTTGATTTACTGTAGAACAAGATAGTATCATGTTTTCTTTGCCAGCGGCTTCGTGAGCTACCACCTAACCCATAATGCCAAATAATCTCATTCTGAAATTTTTTCTCACCAAATATGTCATCCATAGCCACTCTTAACCTATGTGAAGCATGCCAATCGCAATGCAGATACATTGATCCGGTATCTTTGAGTACCCGATAGCATTGCCATAATCTCTCCTTCATCCACTCAATATAAACATTGATGCCACCTTTCCATCTGTCCTCATAGACCTTCATCTCGGCACCATTGCCCCAGATAATCTCGTAGTTTTTGTTGCTAAAGAAGGGTGGATCGGCATAAATAAGATCAACTGAGTTTTCAGGGAACTTAGCCAAAACCTCCAGGTTATCTCCGCAGTAAATTACGCCGGTCTCTGTACCTTGCACTAGCATCCATTTTACCCCCTTACCCGATGTTTTCCTTCTGTTATTTTGTTAAGGTAATATTAATTCTAACTATAATTTCTTTAATTGTCAATCTTATAATTCTAAATTCCAGCGCTTTTTGTTTAAAGAAATTAATAATTATTTTTCTTGATGGGTGATTTTTTCGCCAGTGTGGCGATAGGCGCACCATTTACAATTCGGATCTTCCGAGGGCAAGGGTCCAGATATAAGTTGATCAATATCTTTGGCAAAATTCAAAAAGCCGACATCGTCGCAAGAAATTTCCAACCACTTAGGCGGAAAATCGAGTCGAGCCACTCCCTTTTCAAAAATGACAGAATCAGGATAGAAGATCAAAAGCCCAAGTTTGGAAATCTTAATCGGTTCACCGCCGGCCGGATTTTCCAAAGCGAATTTATAGGCGGCTAATTGGGTTTTGTATTTTTCGATTTTGTCTTCTACTGGCTGACTAATTTTTAAATCAATCAAAGTATAGCTGCCGTCACTTCCTTTCGCTAAAAGATCGTATTTACCTTTGATATAAACATTGGTTTTTGGCACTGCGACCGACTCAACCCACCCCTCTTGCACGATCACCTCTCCATCGGGCAGCTCGGACGACAAAGATTTCAAGTTTTTACCCACCAAATTACCTTGCAAACGAGTACTAATGGCTGAAAAAACGCCGGGCATCGGCATACTGGGCTGAAAAATTCCTTCTTTAACTTTTAAACAATAACAAAGCTTGCATTCTTCATACAAATACGCAAAATCCGATGGCGATAATTTATACATTTTCCATACTCCTCCAAAACTATCCCCTTGCTTAGATTATACCAAATTCTAACGCCTCAGGGGAGGGGAACGGTGAGGCGTTGAGATAACAACTGATGGATGATTTTTAGTTCATTCCAATTATATTATCTTTTGTAAGGATCAACTAAAATTTCTGAAGGATTGTCGGGGTTCCGATAACCGCCAATAGTCGGATCATAAGCTGAAAAAGGTCTAGTGTAACTTGAGCCAGTTGAAGGTGAATATAAATCAGTTTCTTGACCCATAATGGCGTCAGAGAATTCATGAGACGACCAATCGCCAACCTTATTT
>Ga0180007_10002029_pt1 | contig 25165 bp, 28 predicted proteins | sample MM_PC_MetaG_FD_121122 | JGI IMG/M metagenome (GOLD analysis project Ga0180007, IMG submission 121122) | Groundwater microbial communities from the Aspo Hard Rock Laboratory (HRL) deep subsurface site, Sweden - MM_PC_MetaG | ecosystem: Environmental > Aquatic > Deep subsurface > Groundwater... | reverse complement strand
CAATATCCACCATCTGGCGATTTTATCTCATCATCTGCCAGTTTATCCGTGAGTTCCTGTGTTTTATCTGATATCTGTTTGCTGGTTTCCTTTGCACTACCTACAAGCTGTACAGCCGCTATCCCTACTACTGCCATTACCACAACTATCAAAATCAGCATCTCTGCCGATAATTGCCCTCTCATATCTTATCCCCCATTGTCTGCACCATCTCGTGCGATTTATCTTCTCGCTGTTTTCTAGCTCTATCCACTATTTTCAAATCAGACGCCGTATCAGGAATACCGAAGCGGCGTCGGCAGACTGTGTTTTCCTTTACATCGCCTTCTTGGGCAGCCATGATTTTTTCCCTGACATATCTGTCAAGATTTTCCTCTGGCTCGATAATTTGCTCTTTTTTATCAAGCAGAGTCCTTACCTCATCAATCTTTCTTCTGATCCGCAATATGTGTAGTCTTAGCTCTGCAGGATGCATATCAATCATCCTCGTCGTTCAGTATTTCATCTTCAAGTTCATCATCTGCAGCTGCGCATTCCTCTTCTAAAAGTACATTATATTTTTTCTTAGCCATATTCATCCCCCACTCATTTGCATATGGCATCTTATTTATATTTTTTTGGCAGTGTAATGTGGATATACACAGTTCATAATTTTTTTTGAGGTTATAATATGAGATCAAAAACCGAATATCTGACGTTTGAAACCAAGAAGAAAATCGAAATTATTAGAATTACCGATGAAGTGCAGAAGGTTATTGACAAAAGCAACATAAAAGAAGGTCTTGTTCTTGTGAATCCGATGCACATCACCGCCGCAGTCGTGGTAAATGACAATGAATCCGGCCTTCACAGCGATTACCTGCGTACGCTCGAGCGATTAGTTCCATACGGAGATCATTATGCTCATAATGTTGGTGAAGATAATGCTGCAGCACACATATGGAGACAGTTGATGGGACACCAGGTTGTGTTACCAATTACAAATGGAAAACTTGATTTCGGTCCTTGGGAACAGGTTTTCTATTTCGAATTCGATGGAAAAAGAACAAAACGCGTTTTGGTTAAGGTTATTGGAGAGTAGAATTGTATTTCTCAGCCATTTTTTCTAGATCATGGCCATAAATTCCACACTTTTCTAGCATATTGGCTATTGCAGTATATGCCTTTCTTGCAAGTCTTTGGTTATATCTACTGAAAATTCTTTCCAATGTCTGGATTTCTGGTATATCCAATAATCGTTGCATATACCAATTTTCTGGCGGATCGCAGGAATATCTAACAAAAACAGGTTTTAATTGTCCAATATTTTTTCCAGTTCTAAAACTGTCCGCCCTATCCGCACAACTCGTATGGTATAATTTACCATCATTTGTTTGATATGCCATTCCTTCCCAAATTTCAGAATCACACTCAATATATGCACATTTTACTGGTGCATCTAAAACAAGACAAAGTTCTGGAGAAACAAACCGTTGTGCCAGTAATCTGTAATCATTGATTCTTCCATTTCTTGTCCATTTATTTCCAAATGTTACATTAACATATATCTTTGCAAGAGCTTCATACATCGCTTTGGCATCTTGAGGTTCAAGTTTTGCAGCAACTCTTTCTAATGGTTTAATTGCAGGTAGTCTTTCTAATCTATATAATTCTGAATCGGATGGCAATGTGCACTTATATTCAATACGAACCAATTCTAACGGGCGTTCTTCATACCTGTGCCAGCATGCCATATTATCATGTATCAGTCCGCCCCGTGGATTTCTAAATGCGTAGCCTGGACCAACAAGTGTCTGACATTCGTGTTCATTACAAAATTGTGGGTTTCTAAAATTAAGAACTCGATGAACTTGTGACATGGTTATTCACTTATCGACATAACAATTAAAAACATTGCCAGATATATTACCGTTGCGATCAGGTGTTAAAATGGTGTTAACAATTCAATTCAAACCAGTTCAAACTCAATCAGCACAATTAGTTCTAGGTGGATCTGTTAAATCAGGTCCTCCAATTATAGATTTACGTTCTTCTGGGCCAACAGATTTCAGTAATTTGAAACCAATCTTTTTGCCTGGTCAACGAAATCCACAAACAACACGAGCTGCTGAATTAGCAAAGTTTAAAGACCAATAATCATTTTATCGTCCATCCATGTTTCTTTAACCATCTTCTTCTTATTTTATGTTCTGGCATTACTCTTGCAACCAAATCCCAGAATCGTTTTCCATGACTTTTGTATTTTGTGTGTGCGAGCTCATGAACTATGACATAATCCAAAATCTCAGTTGGCATCAGAAGTAGTCTAAAATTAAGGCATATTGCGCCTTTTGGAGACATGCTGCCCCAGATTGATTTAGTATCTTTTATTCTTATATGTTTTAGCTCTGCACTGAAATGCTGGTTATTGAGATGCTCTATCCTTTCCACGACTTTATTTTCGGTTTTTTTCAATATTTCTCTAATTACATATTTTCGTATTTTATTCTCTTTCTCAGGATCAAAATCCTTGTATCTTACTTCAATTTGGTTGTCTATAGTTTGGGCTCTGAAAACCAGTGCAGGGGTTAATGCTATTTGAAACTCCTCTCCAAGAGCAGTTATTCGTTGACCATGGTCAAAATTGAGTTTTCTATTTGATTCTGGATTCCAGGTGCCTTTTTCTATTGCTTTTATTGCTCGTTTTCTAAGATCTTCGGTTACTCGATCTTTATCCTTTTGTGACCATCTTGAAGGGATACTGATAACTATAACATTTTCCTTTAATCGTGCATTTGCATTTTTATTTTTACTGTATATCTGATGTATCTGAAACTGTTTTCCTCCAATATCTATACTTTCCACATTCATTTTCTCATACCAAAGTTTTTAAATTCTTTAAGCAGTGTTTCTGTTGCACAAATTCATGTAATCATTTCACTATAGGAGGCGTTATTGTGGAAACATCAAAATTAATATTTCATGGGGTTCTTGGTGCGATAGTTGTTGTCGGTGTTATAGCTTTGCTTTGGTTTGCTCTTGCGCAATTTTTGACTCCTGCAGATATCGAGCCGGCTAATTATCAGAAATTTGCCCAATGTCTGACTGATAATGGGCTTAAGATGTATGGTTCGATCTATTGCAGTCATTGTAATGCCGAAAAAGTAATGTTTGGAGAAAGTTGGCAATATGTAACATATGTTGAATGTTCTATTCCTGGTTCGCCTACCCAGGCACCTGCGTGTACTAATGCAGGGGTAGAAGCATATCCGACGTGGGTCACTGCCAATGGGCAACAAGTGCTTGGCAAACAGTCATTTCTTGAATTAAGTAAATTGAGTGGCTGTTCATTGGAGTAATAAAATGAGATATTTACTATTTTTTTCTTTACTCTTTCTTTTATTCTTGGGCTGCACTCAAACTCAGTACTCAATTTCAAATCATCCGAATCAAACTAACAATACCTTAATACAAGAAACGTCTGTTCGTTCGTTTTATCTTGGAGTTGTACCAACACCAAAATCTTTTCCAGAAACAACATTTGATGATATTACTGCTGCTTATGAAGAATCTGGAGAATTAGGTGAAGTAATGATGTTGTGGTCAAGTCCTTCTGGAATTGGACAATGCGAAAAACTCAGGCAGAATAGAGCTGTTGAAGGGGCAAGAGTTTATGGTCTTGAGCCTATAATTACCGTAACATTTTTTACAATAGCAGAAGTGCAAGGAGAAGGTCTGAAAATTGTAGTTGACGCGCCCGAAGGAATAAATGCAAATATCTCTAATTCTGAATTCAGACGGCTTTGGGTTGAGGAAGTAAAGAATATCGCGCAGGAATTCAAGCCCAAATATATTTCGCTTGGGAATGAAATCAACAGCTATTTTTACTATCATCCAGAAGATCTTGATCCATATTTGTCTCTTTATGATGAAGCGTATGCTGAAATAAAACATGTTTCTCCCGATACGAAAGTCTTTGTTGTGTTTTCATATAATCAGATGATTGAAAATGATCAATTTTACTTGCTCGGAGAATTTGACGGTCGTAGTGATCTGATTGGTTTGACGACCTATCCTTGGCATGAGTTTGATAGTCCTGCAGATATTCCATATAATTATTATTCTCGACTCAGTGGTTACACGACCAAACCGGTCGCGTTTACTGAAATCGGATGGCCATCTACATCTGAAGCTGGGAGTTCAGAAGATGAACAAGTCGAATTTCTCGAGCGGTTTTTGGAATTGACAGACGATAATGATGTTGAGATGATCAACTGGCTGTTTTTACATGAAATGAAACTTAAAGGAACAATGGCAGATATTTCCAAGGAAGAAACGGGTACGATTTCGTTGAAATATGTTGATGGGACCAAAAAGAAGATTTATGCTGCTTGGGAAGAACTTGGCAATTATGTTCTGGTTGTACCTGGTCAATAGCCACTATCGCATTGCAACTTTTCTCCATTCTGGATTTCCACGTTTTCTTTCCGCTGTCATTTCTCTTCTTATTCGTCTTGTCCTTGAAAGAAGTTCTACTACGGCTGGATTTCTTATGGGGGTTGTCATAACCGGTCTTTTAAGATATCTCTTCCCCCTTTCTATTGCTTCATTACAATCAAACAAGACATCAGAAATTCTTTTTTGTTTTTCATCATCTATGACAACAAGACCAATTTGCTCTAAGCGTTCATTACAATCGTTAACACTTGCCATAAGTCTTTCAATATACCATTCAGGAAGTCCATTAGGTCTTTCAAGAACCATACTACCATACTCTTTTATTGCATGGGCAGTTACAGCGTATCTGATTAGTGTTTCGAATAAGAAATAATGCAGTTCTCCTCCTTTTTCAAGTTTACTTATTGCTTCATATGCAGCCATTACACTTATTCTTGCTACTGGATCAAATGGTATTGATGTGAAATATAGATAAGTATAATCAGGATTATTTCCATGTGTTTTTATCATATCTCGATCATAATACGCTTCCATTTCGGTTGCAAATCTTTCATGGAACATCCGCACTATCTCAAATTCAGGAGTTCCAGGATAAGTTGCTATATATGGCATCCCACCAATAAATGATACTGCCATAGAGGGTTGTAGGTTCTGTGCCCATAAAAAGAAGTTCATACTTTCTTTAAGCTCTTTAAGTATATCATCAGTAGTGGTCGTTATATCTGTTGGAAGCATATCTATACTAACTCCAATTTTTGCCATATGCTCGATCATAGTGTCTGTTTCTTCACATATCCTCGATATTGCGATAAAAATTCGTTTCAATTCTTCATTTGTAAAACTGTTTTTTCCTATTTCTTCTCTTCTTTCAAAATTTAAGTATTCGACTCCGATTTCCATTTTCCATAATCCAGCGCGTATTAATTTTTCAATTCTTCGTGCATTTGCTTGTCTTTCTCCAAGTTCGCCCTTTTCAAGAAAGTCAGTTACCATAAATGCTCCATTGAATAATAATCCTCGTTCTTTTGCCATTTCAAATAAGGCGTTATCATTGAAATCAAATCTAGGGCCCATAGTATTTATGCTTATTATTCTTTCTGGATGTGTGAGTCTAGCTAACATATCCTCAAAAAGTTTTCTTTTAGTACTATGTCTCATAGGCGTACCTAAATGTTGATAATCACAGAATGAACATCCTCCCGTGCATCTTGTTAACATGGGCCATGTGAGGTATTGCACTTCCTTTCCTTGTAAGAATGCGATTAATGGTTCTGGATATAGCTGCAATTTGTGTGATATCTGTTTTTGTTCTAAGGAATGCGGGGCTACTATTTTATTTTGCAAGTTTCTATGGAATACTCCTGGAATATCCATTATGTTGGTAGTATCCACATCCCCATTTTCTTCAAAACGTTCACAAAACTTTCTGAAGCCTTCTAAACCCGAACCTGAAAAAAAGACATATGCTTGGGTGCTATGCATAAGTGCTTCTGCAAGTTCTGGTATTACTGGACCTCCAATAGCCATTACTAGATTTGGTTTTTTTATCATTGCTCTTAAAAAGATGTGATTAATGCTAGATTCCCGTATGTCTTGTATATGAGCAGTACATACAATCATATTAAATTTTGTCAGATCTATTAATTCAAGCTGACCTACATCACAGTACTGTACATCTCCAATTTTCCCCCATCCTAGTTCAGGTTGATCTTGAAGTACAGAATGCAATAAAACAGGAACCATATTCTGAACATTGAATTCTGATATGGCCTGACTGACATACAAAACTTGCATTATATTCTTTCAAACACATTAGTTATTTAAATATAACTATTATTTCCATTTTTCTAATCAAACAACAATGGTTTGAATCCAGTTTCTATTCTATACTCTATTGATTCAGCACCGTCCATTTCTACTTTGATCCATCTGACTGGTTCGATATTTGGGGTTACATCACCTAGTTCTAAATTCAAAACTCGCTTCCATTGTTCATACCTACCCAATCCGGGGATATCAAATTCAAGTTTTAGCACTCGTCTATCAATTGGTGGTGCACCATCATATACTAATCGATCCAACACGCTCATACTTATACTAACTAATGGTTTTTCATCTTCCTGTATTTGTTCCCAAAAGCGCGTAGTACTTTCTATTCCCCATATACCAGTTTTACAAAACCCATCACTGTCACTTTGACACCAACCAGTTACTAAGACGATTTCTGGATTTCGGAAAATAAATTGGCGTGCTCTTTCGTTTTCGGTATCTGTAGGAATGATTTCACGAGTATCAGTATCAATAGTTCCAAATCCACCACAACATCCTTCTAATATAGCAATTGAAACCTTTATCCCATCTGCAGCTAATTCTATAATCGAATCTTTTCCTGCCATCTCCTTTTTACATGCTTCAAGTCTTGCAGACAATGTTAACTCTTTGCGGTCTTCCCATTTAATGTGAGGTACTAAAGCAGGTACTTTCTTATATCCTGTTTCTTCAAGACAATCGTAACAGTTTGGTTTAAACCCAGGTTCGATTACTCTTTCTTCCCACAATTCTTTTGGGGGGATTATCCTCCTATTTTGTCTTGCATATATATCGTTTATTCGAACGATTTTTCCAACTAAAATTGGGCTGATTTTATCCAGTGCTTCTTGTGTAGTGCTAACTCTAATAGTTTTCATGATATTCCACCACACGATAATCTGGTTGACTTATTTTTTATTTCTTTCCAAGTTTTAATCCCATTTCAAACGCGTTCATATTCATCTCGAGTCCATGTCTTACTGTTTCGCTTATCGCTTTTTTCATGGTCTTTTCCCTGATTGGCAGGTTGCCAGTTCCTATTGCAGCTCCAATAAGCATTGTATTCCCTAGAATCGGTATTCCAAACGTATAAAGTGCTAATTTGTGTGTATCGAATATCATCACTTTTTTTGCAAATGGCAAAACTCGCTTTTCTATCTCCTTCATCTCAGGATAGGGGATGTCCAAGATATTGGCATAAATCGGCATATGTGGCCAGTTATTGATTATAAAAGTTGTTTTTTTCTTGTTTGCATATTGTGTTGCTCTTACTGCTTCCAATGGTTCAAATGCCATAATCAAATCTGCATTTGAGATCATCACTGTCGGTGATATCGCTTCATTTTTTTTCGTAAAACGAATAAATGCGGGTATAGTTCCTCCACGTTGCGCAAGTCCATGAAGTTGTAATCCACTGATAAAATAGCCATCCATTTGTGCTGCCTTTGCTATAATAGACTGGGCTGTCAATACTCCTTCTCCTCCAACTCCAGTAAGCATAAGATCAAACATCAGTCAGCACCTCCAGGCACTGTCTTATTACCCTTAACTATCGGTTTTATCGCTTTATGCGGGCATATCTGCATACATACTGAACATCCCCAGCAAAGTTCAGGGTTGATGTAATATACTGGCTGATCACCTTTTTTCTTTCTTATCTCCTGAATCGCAGGGCATGCAAAATTATTGGTGCAAATGCCGCATTTTTTGCACAAATTCTGATCGATCATGAATTTTGTAAATGTGCTTCCTGTGCTACTTAGTTTTCTTTTTGTAATAAGTCTGCATTCGCCTCTGCTAATTATGACTCTGAATCCTTTCTTTTCTTTCATCTCCTTGATTACGCTTACGAGTTGCTGGTAGTTGAATGCATTGACTATTTTAACTTCTGCGCCAAGTGCCCTAACTACATCTTCAATAATTATCTTTGGTCTTTTTTCACCCATTCCCGTGATTCCTGTGCCTGGATTTGGTTGATGACCGGTCATCGCAGTATAAGAATTATCCATAATCACTACAAGCGGTATATTTCCATCATTATATTGGAGATTTGCAAGTGCTGGAAGGCCGGCATGGAAAAAGGTAGAATCGCCGATAAATGCAACTATCTCCTGATTACTGACCTTACTTATTCCATGACTTACTCCTAGACTTGCCCCCATACTAACAACAAAATCTTGCATTTCAAAAGGTTCAAATATGCCGAGAACATAACATCCAATATCGCCAGCATATACTGCATTTTTACCATAAACCTCCTTGACAGCATAAAAAGTCGATCTGTGTGGACATCCTGGACAAAACACTGGTTTTCTTAGGGGCATTTCTTTGATTGAAACGTCAGCATGTTTCCTATGTTTTTCAAAATCAATATTGAATTTTTTTCTGAAAACTTTCTCAAATATTGGCATGAGGCCTTCAAGGGTATACTCCCCAACAGTTGGTAGCATGTCTTTACCATGAATGACGAGTTTTGGGTTAATGTCCTTTGCAATTGCCATAACCTCGTTTTCTAATATTGGTTCCAGTTCTTCGAGTATCAAAACTTCTTTTTTGTCTTTTATAAATCTCTTTATGCAACTTTCAGGAGTTGGATAGCTAAGCGAGATTTTTGCTATTGGTATTTTTATTCCAAGTAATCTACATATTTCCAGTGTATATTTGTAACTAACTCCCGATGTAATTATTCCAATTTTTCCATTCCCTTTGTGGATTTTGTTGAGTTTGAGTCCGTATTTTTTTTCAATATTTTTTAGTTTTTGATTAATTTTTGTGTGGAGCGTTTGAAGATTAGGTCTGATATTGTAATATCTTGATCTATCCTTTACAAATTTGCCTGTTGTTTTTGGTTTTTTTATGTTTCCCAAAGTTACGGTGCCTATAGCATGACTGACCTTTGTAGTCGTTCTAAGCATAAATGGGATTTCAAATTCTTCTGAAAGTTCAAATGCCAGTTTTGTTAGGTCAAGGCATTCCTGTGGGTCAGATGGTTCCAATATTGGAATCTTTGCCATTCTCGCAAAATATCTAGTATCCTGTTCGGATTGTGCGGAGCTCCATCCATATGGATCGTCTGCCACCATTATGACAAATCCACCTTTTACTCCAGCGTATGCCACTGGTGATACTGAATCACTTGCAACATTAAGTCCAAAATGTTTCATTGCCGTAAGTGCTCTAACTCCAGACCATGCCGCTCCTGCTGCTGTTTCAAATGCGACTTTTTCATTTGTCGAATATTCAAAATAAAATCCACATTCCTTTGCAATTTCAGAAAGTACTATTGGCACTTCTGAACTTGGGGTTCCTGGATATGCTGCCACAAGACCAACGCCTGCTTCCATTGCACCTCTTGCTATGGCAGCGTTTCCAAGTAGTACTACTTTTTTTCCAGGTTTTTCTAAAGTGTCATTTCCCATTAACTATCCCAAAAGACCTACGGAGGAAAGAATTAAATATACTCTATGGAATCATATCATTTACCAGCAGAGAAAACATCTGGTTTCTTGCCTATCCACACTTCGTAAATCGCGATATTTCCCTGTTCTTTTTTTATTATCCTAGTTTGGAATCCCTGCATTTCGTATTGTTTTGATATTGTTTCTGCTTCTTGTATGGTTTGTGTTCTTGCTATAAGTTTCATGTTTTCAAATGGTTTCATTACTTCTTTTCTATCTAATGATGGGCGTTCCATATATTTCTTTCATTATTAATCATTATAAATTTAATTTACATTTATTCAATTTGAATGAGATTGTATTTTTGAGATTCCATTGGATTGGAAAGTTCCATCAATTTATATAAGAATGAACCTATGGAGCATATTAAAAATAAATTGGGGTCGCTGTGAACAAGTTCACCTCTTCCCCATTTTACCTGAGGTTAAACTCGTAATCAATTAGACAATTAAATAAAAAATGGGGTCGCCGAGAAATTTGGCGTCTTCAGTTTTGTGTTTAGAGTTCTGAAGACACTTTCGAACTCAGATCACAGCCTCTTCCTGTTGCCTCTTGATTTAGTTTTTCCTCATGCCTTTTTCCCTGGGGTTTTTGGCATATGAAAGACCTAAGTCAAAAAGGCCACCCGAAGGCTGCAGCATACCAGGCAAACCTGCGTGTTCAGTTTTCAGTTTCGAGTCTTGCGTCTTGTTTTCAAAACTCGAAACCCATGACTGGAAACGCAATTAGCCCACGACCCCAAAAAAAGTTGTTTTGGGTTTTCAGTTTTGTGTTCTATTTTCTTTGTTATCATGTTCTGTTTATAATTATTCACAAACGAAGTGATTTTCTTGGTGGCACTGCAATACTCTTTGGTGATGGCATTCCAGATCGTTCTAGTTTTGGTCAGATTGCACATGGTAAAATCTATCACAAAGGAGTTTTGATTGTTGATAAATAGTTATTGTAGATAAAAAAATAAATATCTATTGATCAGGAACATAAAATAATTGTAGCATATCATAGTTAGCAAAAAATTCCTTTTTCTTCATGTTTCCTTCCCACAATCCGATGAAATAATTTTTTTTGCTTGCCAATACTCTAAATCTTGCAGGTTCTGGTAGCCAGCGATCAAAACCCAACTGTAAATCTGCATTTCTGATTGCCATGAATGCTTTATCCATAGTATTCGCACTTTTTAATAGTTTAACTAAATCTACCATAGTTTACACCTAATATATATTTTCATTTTAATTTTTAAAGTTTGTTCTAATTTTATGAAATATTTAATGAATCGATCTAATAATTAGTCATATAAGGGGGTTACCCCCCTCGTTGATATCATCATTCCGTAGAAAGAGTTCCCGGATGTCACGACCAGACCAATGTGTTCTCATTAGCAGCCAATTCTTAGGAGATGTGTCGACGGGTCGATACATCAGCCAAACGGGCATTTCCAACAAGAAAACTCATCTGGTCTTCTTTTCCCCCTTTCTATCAACCACACCACAAGCCTTGAACTTACGTTCAAGATTGGTGAAATCTTATTTCATCAAGATGTAGCTGGCGTGGTTAAATCTGGTATAAGACTTTGACATCAAAACTTCATTTTCCATTATTCCCATTTGCTACACCTCCATTTTTCCTTTGAAGAGATTTGTCCTCTCCAACGACATTTTATTGTCAAGTGATAACGCGTCGTTTGAAGTATTTAAATAGATGTAACAAAATTATTCAGCAGCTAAAACCCCCTGTCGTTTGAATTCGTCTGCATACACTAACCATTGTTTTTTGCCTGTCAATTCTTTTTTTAGTCTATCTATTCTGTCAGCACAACCTTCAATACCAATGACCGGAATACCTAATTCCCGCATATGCCCTCCTAAATGCGAACCAAATGCCCCAGATACTATTGGTGTGATTAAAACTACTGCCCCAGCATTTGAAAAAGATTCTAATCCCCATTTTCCTGGTTTGTTAAAATTCCGTATGTGTCTTATATATAATACCAAAAGGTAGTTAGATCTAGTTTGATTAAACACAATGTCTTCTTCGTTTGGTTCATCACCAGATGCAAATCTTATCTCGGTTCCTTTTGCGATTGATGTGCCTAACGCAAGATATGTTTCATGGATTTTATTTCCTTCTTCTATCTTCGGCCGTTGTACTATTCTAGGAGCAAATGGTGCTGATTGTGTAACTACCCATACCTGACCTTCACAATCATCAGCCACCATTTCAAGATATCTTGGGCCAGTTATCTCAAGTAGGTCTCCAATCATTTTGTTAATCCGTTCCCATTGTTCAAAACCACTATCAGTTTCAATATGTTGTCTGCACATGTCTAAATACTTGGATATATCGCAAGGCCAAATTGGAGTTTCTCTGTTTAGAGTTAATGCTGGCCAATCTGGTTTCCTTGCATGAAGATTTCCAAGAGTACCATTCAAAAAGATTCCAAATTCAATTCGACGTTTGAAAGCACTATGTGCAAAGGGTTCATTCGCACCGCCCATTCCAGCACCAACTGCAACAAGTGCCAGTTCGTTAATCCTACCAAGAAAATTTATCGATATTGGTGGGGTAACCATGTGTACCTCTTCATCGCGTCTGCTGTCATTTCCTATCTTTCCAAACGCAGGCATCAGAAGAACTCCTGGGTTTTCCACAATTCCCATTTTTTCTTTGAATATTCGTACATTTGATCTAAAGTCACTGGCCAAAACAAGTTTCATCTGTAGTTCAACTGAATTTGCCAACATTTTAAGTTGGTTGTTACTTATGTTTTCAGTGAATCTTATTGCAGCCCCTCCGGTGTGCCATAATCCTACTCCCGAGGCATAGTCATCTGATCTAACCATCAAATAAGGTCTTAGTAATGGGTGGAATGCCATTATTGCATCTCTTATCTGTTCCTTTTCTTTAGGAGAAAACTTTGCAGTTTTCAGTTTTTTTTCTGGATTTTTATCCTTCAGTGCTCCTGATTCCAATAAAATTCGACGAAAAAATCGTGGTGTAAATGCCACATGATCTGGAAAATAGAATCCGGCTTTTTTTATGGCATGTTCATCTTGTAACAGGGCGCATGTTTTTGGTCCTGGATTTCCGTTCCCTATTTTTAGTTGTATTGGGGTGTGACCCTGTTCAAGAAGTATATGTAATCTTTTCATTACGTAGGTATATGTCTGGGTTGTCTTAAAAAACTATTTTCAAACAAAATCAAGCCATTCAACGAATCTTCCGTCTTTTCCTTTTACTATTTTGAAAAAACTATCCCGTAGATTCTTTGTCATTGGTCCTGGTCCTTTGCTTATAATCCTATGATCAATCTGTATTACTGGGGTTATTTCTGCCGCAGTGCCGCAAAGGAAAACCTCATCTGCAGTATAAAGTTCATCTCGTAGTAGAGACCGTTCGCATGTTTCTATGTCCATTTCTTTTGCAACTTTTATCAGCGAATCCCTTGTGATTCCGGCAAGAATACCATCATGTAATGGGGGTGTAATGAGCTTGCCATCCTTCACGATAAACAGGTTCTCTCCGCTGCCTTCTGCAACATGACCGTTTTCAATTAGCATTATGGCTTCGTCATATCCTTCATCAATAGCTTCTTTTTTTGCCAGTACTGAATTCAGATAGTTTGCGCTTGCCTTGACATGTGGTGATAATACATTTCCTTGCATTCTTCTCCAGCTTGAAATACCGCATTTGATTCCTTTTTCTGCTTTATCTCCGAAATATTTACCAAATGGTATGGCACATATGCTGACGTGAAACGGACAGCCACGGATATCAAGTCCAATCTTTTTGTATCCTGTAAATACGAGTGGCCTGATATAACATTCCTTTAATTTATTGACTTTTATGAGATTTTTTGTTGCTTTGCATAAGTGATCTAGATCATATTTGAGTTCAAATTGGTATGATTTGCACCCATTTATTAGCCTCTGATAATGATCTCTCATTCTAAAAACAGCTGGGCCTTTGTCAGTATTATAACATCTCATCCCCTCGAATATCCCGACTCCATAATGGAGTGCATGAGTAAGGACATGGACATTTGCATCTTTCCAGTTTACAAGTTTACCATCCATCCAGATTTTCGGTACAGTCTGCATAAATATGCTAAAGATCTGAGATTTTTTAATGTTTGCAATCAGACATTCTTTTTAGCCATCTGAATAAGCAATGGTTTATTTTACTTGCTGCAGATTTCCAATAATGTACTACCGGGATTTCGCATATTTAGTTTTATTTCTGTTTATTGGTTTTTTTTCTTATGGTTGCGTGTATGATGAGTCACCAATTCAGCCAGTTTCTGACCCTATCAACATCTCATTGCCAAATCTAGTCAATAATTCGGATTTAGTTAATCATACAGTCCATGTACATGGTTTTGCAGGTTATCATGTTGATTCATGTACTGAGATGTTCTGCTTTTTTGATATGACTTGTTCTGAAAACGAGGAGATGGTATGCAATACCTGCTATGGCAATGCATATTTCAAAGACGGAGAAAGCGCTGTCGCTCTTTTGGATCAGAATGGTAGTGAATTCAAATGCAATGCCTACGAGGTTCTTGTTTGCAATGGCGAAACATATTACGATTTCAGCGATAGCTGTGATCTAGCAAAGGGAAAAGAATACGAACTTGTTGGTATTTTGAGATATTCTTCTGATTCCGGGTATTACCTTGAGGTCCACGAAATTCATGAATATATAGAAGATTAAATCTTCAATTATTTTTTAGCGTCGTGGTAAAAATATTCTCCTGCATCGCGTTGTTCAGTATCAAGTTGGCTTCCGGGTTTGTTTATTCTTGGCCTTCCATTGTCCTTATCCCTTCTCATTGTTATGCCGGCAACCTTAAGGAATCCATTCATACCATTACGTTTATTCAAAGGAGCTGAGGCATGGCCTTTTACAGAGCTTTCACCATCAAACACAATAAGACGATTGGCAATCGCATCAACAAATACGATGTCATGGTCAACCACAAAAGCGCTCTTGTCGCTTTCACTTATTACTTTTCTTAATAATGAGGCAAATTCAAAACGTTGTTCGATATCAAGGAATGCGCTCGGTTCATCAAACAGATATATATCTGCATTGGCTGTTATTGCCTTTGTAAGTGCAACCCTTTGCAGTTCACCGCCAGAGAGTTCTGTCATCTTCTTTTCCATGAAACCAGATATCTGTAATTTTCTTTTACATTCTTCAAATATTGAACCTCCTGATTTTTCCAGATATTCTGATACGAGCATGTCTTCGGCAGTTATATATTGTGGTTTGTATGAAACCTTTAGTGCTATCTTTTCACCTTTATCAGGTGTTTCAACACCACATAAAAATTTCACAAACAATGACTTTCCAAGGGCATTTTTACCAACAAGCCCCAATATTTCACCTTTCTTTATTTTGCCTTCATCACTTGAAAATACGAATCCTTTGAACTGTTTTTCCATTGCTTGATAGCTTAGAAGGGCCGGGGTTTTTATTTCGCCTTCACTGTGCCTGCTGAATTTTATTTCATGGTCTCTGAATCGTACATTTTCATCTTTGAGATACCCTTCAATATACTCATTTATTCCAGCCCTTACATTCTTGACTCCTGAAACTACACCATAAACGTTTTCTTCGCCATAAAATATATTTACATAATCACTGACATAGTCGAGTATGGTGAGATCGTGTTCAGCCATAAGCACTGGTTTTCTCTCAGCAAGATCCTTAAGTAAGACGGCCATTCTTAGTCTTTCTTCAATGTCAAGATAATTTGTGACTTCATCAAAATAGTAAATATCTGCATCTTTCATGAACGCTACTGCTATTGCAACCTTTTGCAGTTCGCCACCAGAAAGCTGAGAAATCTCCCTGTCTTTGATATTCCTTATCCTGAATTTTTCAATAGTTTCAGTAACATGTACTTTCTTTCCTGCAGTTGCAAGAAGCCTTTCTACCGTTCCCTCAAACACATTCCTGATTTTATCAATATGCTGCGGTTTTGAACTTACTTTCATTCCCTCGGCTGTCTTTGCAAAATATCTTCTTGTTTCTATAGCCAGATTTTCTTGTATTTCCTTTTCTGTGAGTTCTTTGTCAAACATAGCAAAATTAGGGTTGAGTTGTCTACTCAACAGTTTTATTGCGGTTGTTTTACCTATCCCATTTCTTCCAACAAGTGATACTGCGCCTTCGATTGGAAGCGGTATTCCATAAAGCCTGAATGTGTTTATTCCATATTGATATATTGGTTCTGTAAGTTCCTGGGCCAGATTTACTATTGATATGCATTGTGCCGGGCATTTTTTGACGCATAATCCGCATCCTATGCATAATGGCTCAGATATGACTGGAAATTTTGTCTGCGCATCAATTATGATACATTCGTCGCCCATTCTATTCGCTGGGCATACCTTAGCGCAAACATATCCACATCTCTCCTGTATGCAGAGATCCCTGTCTATCACTGCAACTCTTATTGTCATAATTGATTTTATCTAAAACAAGTGATTAAATATCTACTCTTTAGTCTTCTTGGGTTTTGCATTTTTTGCGCTTTTTGAAATTGGTTTAACGTTTTCACAATTTTTGTCTTCCTTGTCCAATATGAATACTCCAATTGTCGCAGCGATATTTGAAAATAATAGCACGCCAAGCACAAGTTCCTGGAAATTAGCTATTATGATTCCGCTGGTTATTGGGAGCGTTGCAAGGACTGCCGCGGCAAGTCCTCTTGGCATCATTGCCATTGTGACATTTCCATCTCTTTTTAGCATCGATCCAAGTACTGTTTTTTGTACGATGAATCTTGCTATTGCAAGAATACCTACCAGTCCCAATGATACGATTATTATGTCAAAACTAAAGTGGTCTATGGACAATAACAGTCCTATGTATACAAAGAAAAATGTCCTTACGAAAAATGTGACTTCCTCCTGAAACGACTTCATCATCCTGCTTATGGGATTTTCAAGTTCTATCCTTGTCATTTTACCGAGCTTTCTTGCATTTCCGAGCAAAAGTCCGAATACAAATACTGCTATTCCTCCATTTCCTTTTACGCTTTGTGTAATCGCAAATAATATGAACACTGTTGCGAGCATGAGCATGTATCCATAGTTTAGCATTGAGAATTTTTCTGTAATCCCTATCCAGAATATTGCTGCCAAAAGTCCGAATAGAATCGCGATGGTAAATTGAGACAAAAGCGTGTTTGCCACAACATCGAATGAAGGTACTTCACCACCAGCAATGATTATCTCTATCAGCAAAACTGCAGTGATAATACATAGTGCATCTGTCATTGTGGCTTCGACTGTAAGCAGCGATTTTGTCTCGTTTTTTACACCTGTTTTCTCTACCATTGTTATTACTACTGCCGAGCTTATGCCGCCTATAACTGCACCTAAGAGGGCACCATGTGTAAGTGGCCAGCCGAGTCCATATATACAGAAAACAGTTACCAGTATGATGCTGACTATGAAAACCACTAGAGTAAAAAGCATGCTTTTTGGTATTGCTTTGGCCATTGTGAATATGTCGAATTCCATTCCCCCATCGAACAGCAATATGATAAGCGCCAGAGTGGCAATGAACGGTAATATCGAAACAATCACCGATGTCGGGGAAACATCCATTATACCAAGTACAGGCCCTAAAAGAAATCCAAAGAACATCAGTACGATAACCTGGGATATTCTTGTTTTTTCAAATAATATACTCGCGACAAAACCCATGAGTATGGTTATGCCGATGATAATGAATTCATATGACATGGGTTGAAATCAATCATAAACAATTTAAAGTTGATGGCATGCAGCGGTCGTTTACATTGTAGGTATTCACCACACTATCACTTGGGTGTTTTTCGAACCATATAATTTAATATGTTTGTCAGGTAATTTTGATATATGACGAAAGTAACAGTTTATTCTGCGGAATGGTGTCCATGGTGCCACAAGGTTATTGATTTCCTTAAACAAAATAATGTCGAATTTGATATTAAGGATGTTGATCAGCCCCAAAATGCAAAAGAATTGGCTGAAAAAAGCGGACAAACCGGTATTCCGGTAACTGATGTTGGCGGGGAACTGATTGTTGGTTTTAATGTTCAAAAGCTCAAAGAACTTTTGAAACTCAAATAAACACCCTGTCGTATATGTTTATTTTTTTCCTCCGACTACATAAACATATCTTAGTGCGTTATTCGAAAGATTTTTGATATTATGCAGAGTGTTTTGCGGCACAAACGCACATTCATCTTGTTTTATTTTTTTGCTTTCATCATTCCCATTAAATTCGATTGTTGCTTCACCCTCAAGAATGATCAGAATTTCTTCTCCGCATTCTGTTGAATGAACACCTATTTCTTCTCCTGGAGCAAGACAAACACACCCTGAAGATATTTTTTCTCCTTTTACTATTCGTCCTGTTTTTAATGTACTAGAAATATGCATAATTTGTTATTTCGCGCATTGTTTTAATCCTTTTAGTTATATGATTCTTATATGCTTAAGCAAAACACTTCAATTACAAAAATTCAAGATGCTATTGGGAGATTACTTTCAGGAATTCCTTTAACTCCTAATCAATGGACACTTTTGTCACTTTTGGTCGCATTTGTGGCTGCTGGTTTTATTGCATATCTCAATGATCTTCTTATCGGATTACTTTTGTTTGCTTTAGCCGGTGCCTTTGATATGGTTGATGGCGCAGTTGCCAGGGCCAGGGGTACGGTATCAAAATTTGGTGGGTTTATTGACGGGGTTGCAGATCGTTTTGTGGAGGCATCCTTCCTGTTTTCATTTATGTTTTATCCTTTACCGACTGTTTTTATTGATCCAAAAATTTGGGTTGCAGCGGTCATGTTCTTTGGAACTTCAATGCCGTCATTCATCAGGGCATATGCTGACCATAAGGAAATTATAGAGAAAAAACGTGCACTTGCACTATCAGGTATATGTGAAAGAAGCGAACGCATTATCATTCTGGTTGTGGGTTTGCTGGCTGGAATCTCCTACTCGATGGAATTTTTTATATATGCACTTATGTTGATTTCGTTGCTTTCTCTCATCACCATTCTACAAAGATTAATCGAAATTAGTGGTACAATCAAAGAATAATTTTTATATCTTGCTTGTTTTTAGTTTGCTATGGCTGAATTATTCTCGTTTCTTTTAGTTATTGCAACTGGTCTTTTTTTTGCTCAGTTCTTCAAGTCATTTCATTTGCCATATGTTGTTACGTTGATCATAGGGGGAATTCTGATCGGACCTTTCGGCCTAGGTCTTTTCGTTCCTGATGATACCATCGAGTTCATAGGTGAAATCGGCCTGGTATTCCTTATGTTTATGGCAGGTTTGGAGATTCGTTCATCTGCCATTGCAAATATACAGAAAGGGGTTGGTCTTCTGGCAATGTTCAACAGTCTTATCCCGTTTATTGTTGGTGTTGCAATCTCTCTTTTTCTCGGTTATAACTGGATGACTTCTCTTTTTCTTGGTGCTATCTTCATATCATCCTCTATAGCAGTTATTGTGCCATCATTAGAGAATAATGGCCTATTGAAAACAAGGCTTGGAAAATCAATTCTTGGAGCTACAATCGTCGAGGATGTCCTAAGCCTTATTATATTTTCAATACTTCTCCAGACGATTAATCCTACCCACAACATTCCGTTGCCGTTTTTTTATCTGGCAATGATCATATTTTTGTTGTTCCTACGTGCATTCATCTATGAATTTAGGAAATTTTACAAACAGTTGCTTGTTGAGAAAAAGGACTTGTTTGAAAATGAGTTAAGATTTATATTTGCAATTTTGCTTGCCACCGTCATCCTTTTTGATCTACTTGGGTTTCATCCCATCATTGCGGGTTTTTTCGCAGGAATGGTTCTTTCAGAATCAATAAAAAAAGAGACAATGAAAACAAAATTACATACAATAAGCTATGGTCTGTTTATTCCTGTTTTTTTTGTCATCATCGGATCAAAAACTGACCTTAGTGTGTTCAGCAATGGTTTTGGTATTCTCTTTATTGTTGCCCTTATTGTTATAGGATCTATTCTCTCTAAATTTGTGAGCGGCTATATTGCAGGTAAACTTAGCGGATTCAATTCAATAGAAAGTTCAATTATGGGGGTTTCTACAGTTCCGCAACTATCTACAACGTTGGCAGTTGCTTTTACGGGTTTGGAACTTGGAATACTTAAAGAAGACGTAATAATAGCAATGACTATCTTAAGTATCTCAACTACCATTGTTGGGCCGTTTTTAGTTGGTTATTTTGTCAGAAAATTAAATGTGCCTGATCAACCAAACGTAAATGCATAAACCCTAACGTTTCCATTAAAAATGAGTTTAATCTCTTTTTCTTCATATTTTTTGGATTTGAACACATTATACATTTCTGCATCTTTCACATATACAGTTTTACTTTTTTTATCATCAATTTGTATTTCCATTTTAACATTTTTTTCCAATGGTTCGATAACAACATTGGCTTCTCTTGCATAAAATGCGTATACTATACTACCAGATGCTTTCCTGAGTTCAAGATATTCTTTTTCCTGTTCCCATTCTCCTTCTGGATATAACGTGTCTCGTATACGATACCCAGAATCCACATATGCTGAACATCCTTTTTTGTCGTACCGTAATCCAGATCCAAGCATGACATTTTTTGCGAATCCGGCATATATGTCCTGGCTTTGATCAAGCATATATTCCATTTTTTCTTGTTTTTCCAATGCTATTTTGCTTTTCAGCTTTTTTTGTATTGCGATTTCGATTTTTGATCGTGTGAAATCATCAAAATACGTAGATATCACATATCCATTTTCATCTATTAGATACATACTCGGGATATATTCATTGTCAAAGTTTTCTGCACTTTTGTTATCATTATCGAGTGCAATCGGATATGTTATCCCCAGTTTTTTTATCATATATTTTATATTTTTTGGATCTTTAGCAAAATCAAATTCTGGTTCATGTATTCCTATGATGACAAGGTTTTTTTTGCCATATTTTGCACGAATTTTTTTTACAAATTTTACTGATCTTATTGATTTTGCAGAAGTAGAATTCCAGAAATGTAAAAGAATTAATTTTCCTCGTAAGCCATTTATTTTCTGTGCGTTGCCATTTATCCAGTTTTCCATGTCAGCTAGTTCTGGAGATTTTATTTTTATGTCCAAACCTTCCATGTATTTCACTTTGTTGGAGTTGCTTTTATTCTATTTCTTATAAGTATGGCAAGGCATGCTATTATAACTATTGTACTTATTGATGCGATTAGCGTAGGTATTAGTCCATCTGGTTGTGCTCTGGAATTTGTCGTATATGTCACATTGTTTTCAAAATCTTCTTCTGTGTTTTGCGTTCTCATTACAGTTGCTGGTGCGGCATTTTCTAATTCTGATTGTTGTTCTTCAGTATCCATTGAGATTGTTTCTACTGTTGTTGATTCACTTTCAATTGTCAACACTTCATTACTGGCATCATTTGTAGTTTCTGATTCTATATCTGCTTCAGGTATTATCGCTTGTTCGGTTGTGTCTGCTCCAGCTTCGCTTTCAATCATCAAAGGTTCTTTGTCATCTTCGTACATATCTGCTGATCCTGTTTCATATGCTGGCATATTTGATTGTGGTAGCATATCTGTTCCAAATTCCGATTGCAATATTGGGTGTGGTGACATAAACATAATGAAAATAGAGGCAACTAATGCAAATGTTGATAATGAAAGCAAAATCCAGACCCTGACTTCTTTCGGTCCGATTATCTCCCTTCCTTTTTTTGTTAATTCATAATATTTCCATTTGTGACCGTCATCGATCTTGTCGATGAGTTCAACCCGCTCGAGAGTAGTAAGATGTTCTTTTATTCCAGATACAGACATCTTTTGTTCCTTTGCCAATTCTGTGAGTGTCTTTCTTCGTTCTTTTAATGATTTTAAAATCCGAATTCGCGTATCTACCGCTAAGGCTTCAAAGCTGCGACGATCAAGAACAATCTTGTCATCTCCCAAATCCGAACCATCGTCCATAGAAAATTCATGTTTATATATATTAATATAGATTATGTTATACTTCGGTTTGAACCATAATTTGCGTCGTGGGGGGGTTCTCTGGCGGAAGCTTTATAAATACCTTCATCTCTATATATGAACCATCGCATTTTGTGGCGTATTTTTCGCTTTAGATTGCGACATCTAAAATTATTTTTATGGAAATCTATTGCTTATAGGTTTGACTCACGCTTCAAGAGATTAACTGTGTAAGATTAAATGTCGATTCCTAAAAGAATAAATGGAATGAAATTTCTCTCCAATTTTCGTTAATAACGAAAGCGGATCAACTCCAGTTGATCCTGCTGGAGGGTACTGCTATCAGATTTCGATTAAGCCATGCAAGTCAGCTCACTCACTTGGGTGGGCGGCAAACGGCTGAGTAACACGTGGTCAATCTGCCCTAAGGACGTGAATACCGTTGGGAAACTGACGTCAACTCACGATAGATGCACTCTGCTGGAATGCTTGAGCATCTAAATGGCTGGTGAATTGGAGCCAGACCGCCTTAGGATGAGACTGCGGCGGATTATGGTAGTTGGTGAGGTAATGGCTCACCAAGCCGATAATCTGTAGGGGCCATGGGAGTGGTGGCCCCCAGAAGGGTACTGAGACAAGGACCCTAGTCCTACGGGATGCAGCAGGCGCGAAACCTCTGCAATGCGCGAAAGCGTGACAGGGGGAATCTGAGTGGCGATAGCATAGCTATCGTCTTTTGCCAAGTGTAAATAACTTGGAGAATAAGGGTGTGGGCAAACACATCTTTAGACAATAAGGAATGGTGTTTTTACAGTCTTAGGAAGTGGCCTATGACTGGTGGCAGCCGCCGCGGTAACACCAGCGCCTCAAGTGGTACCCACGAATATTGGGCCTAAAGCGTCCGTAGCCGGACTGTTAAGTCCGCTGTGAAATGTTGGGGCTCAACCCTAACGCGTGCAGTGGATACTGACAAGTCTTGGGAACGGGGGAGGGTCGGAGTACTCTCGGGGTAGGGGTAAAATAGTTTTCAGTCTCGTGTTTCGGGTTCTGAAAATATTATATTCCTTTGATCCTGGGAGGACTACCAGTGGCGAAGGCGCCGACCCAAAACGTGTCCGACGGTGAGGGACGAAAGCTGGGGGAGCGAACGGGATTAGATACCCCGGTAGTCCCAGCTGTAAATTATGCAGACTGTGGTGTTACATATGAGTAATCATGTGTAGTGCTGTAGCGTAGGTGTTAAGTCTGCCGCCTGGGGAGTACGATCGCAAGATTTAAACTTAAAGGAATTGGCGGGGGAGCACCACAAGCCGTGGATGCTACGGTTTAATTGGATACAACGCCGGAAATATCACCAAGGGCGACGGCAGTATGAAGGCCAGACTAAAGATCTTGCCTGACGAGCCGAGAGGTATTGCATGGCCATCGTCAGCTCGTGGTGTGAGAGCCTTTTGACTTCTACAAACTTAGGACAAAACCCTCGGGAAAAGTCCTGAGGTTTAAAAAGTCAATGGGCTGTACAAACTGTCCTGTTAAGTCAGGCAACGAGCGAGACCCATGCCATTAGTTACTAATTTCTTCTCCGGAAGAGATGTACTCTAATGGGACTGCCCGTGCTAAATGGGAGGAAGGAGTGGGCGACGGTAGGTCAGTATGGTCCGAAACCCTTGGGCTACACGCGGCATACAGTGGATGGAACAATGGGCTGCGACTTCGAGAGAAGGAGCCAATCCCCTAAACCCATCCGTGGTTCGGATTGAGGGTTGCAACTCACCCTCATGAAGATGGAATGGCTAGTAATCGCGCGTCACTATCGCGCGGTGAATGTGTCCCCGCTCCTTGCACACACCGCCCGTCAAGTCACCCAAATGTTTTCTCGGTGAGGCTCTGGTTCATGCCGGATTCGAACCGGGAGGGCGTGAGGGGGGCTAAGTCGTAACAAGGTATCCGTAGGGGAACCTGCGGATAGATCACCTCCAAAATTTCGAAATTGTTCACATATTATACAAATTTCGAAAGTGTGTTGGACTAAGTGTGCAAAGAGAGACGACCTTAACTACACAGTTCTCTAATAGAAGCGTGAGTTTTCCATTTCTATTTTTTGAAAACTCTAAAATTAATCAGTTGGCGTGAGCCATGTCTCACATATATTTCTCTGACTGTCTATTGGTACCGCACAAGGTTAATCAATGTCTATGCCTTATGAGAATATAGATAAGAAGCGATGAAAAACAAGAAGTTAAACAATGAAGAAATGCATCATGGCATAATTTTTGTCGCGATTGTAATAACTAAACTGATAACTATTACTGCTGTACAGATGTATGCCAGTTCATCCAGGTCTTTCAATTTTTTCAGCATGCTAATTTATTTAATATGTATAATAAAATACTTTCTATCAAATTTTCGAGAAATTTGCTTTTGATGTGTGATACTATGGGAGATTCAGAACAAAAAAAAGAATTCCAGAGATTAAGCGAGGAGATACGCCAATTTTTGGATCAAAAAATCGGAAAAGAATTCTATTGTCAGCTTGCATTTCATGTGAATACTGAAAACAATACAACAAACATCCATTTGATGCAGGTTACAAACATGAATTTCAGTAAAACTCCGTTCAACCTTGTCAAGAATGTAATGTTGACTTTCAGGAATGGATTTGAAGCCACGTTCAATAATCTATTTGGCATAAGGCCATTCCAAAAACCGCCTGAGGACAAGGACTATCAATAAATGCCAGATTAAAGCAAAGACACTAAAAGAGAAAAAAGAAGAAAAAAGATTACAAGAGTAGCTCGACATTCGGATCGCTTAGCATTCTATAAATGCTCATGTGAGACACGCCCAGGACTTTGGCAACTTCCCTCATGGAAAGCTTTTCAACAAAATATAACTGCACAACCGTTCCCAGCTGTTCCCTGGTTTGCAGTTTCTTTGGTCTGCCTCGTCTGACCGAATCGGCCACATACTCAAAATCTCCGTCCTCGACAACTACGTTATCTTCTGAATCCTGACGAAGATCCGGTACTGGAGCGTCAGGGCCCATAGGTTCAACTTCTTCAACAACACCATTCATATATAATCACCAATTTTTGATATTTCATCTTCTAAGAGTAAATTTACTCTTAGAGATTACCGATGTGAATACCGCCTCGTAGCGATAGTAATATCACTAATCTCAAAAGTTCCATCCGCAGGGTTTCCGGTTCTCACGGCTTTTCAGGCCAACCTTACTCCCTGTTAATTAAAGGCACCTTGCCAAATTCTCAAGGTGTAACAAGTGTGCTTTCTAAAAGTAGAGCATGGCATATTATGCATATTTCCAACAACGTTCGCCATTTCATTTTCCATTTGTTACACCTCCGTATCACTATATAATTTATTATATTCGCACATAACTTATATTTAAACCTTTGTATCGAAATTGCTTT
>Ga0180007_10002028_pt1 | contig 25177 bp, 10 predicted proteins | sample MM_PC_MetaG_FD_121122 | JGI IMG/M metagenome (GOLD analysis project Ga0180007, IMG submission 121122) | Groundwater microbial communities from the Aspo Hard Rock Laboratory (HRL) deep subsurface site, Sweden - MM_PC_MetaG | ecosystem: Environmental > Aquatic > Deep subsurface > Groundwater... | reverse complement strand
CGCCAGGTTCAGCAGGAGCGGTTTAGCCAGGATGGGATTCATACTAACGCGGAAATGAAAAACAAACAAATCGCGAAATATTGTGTTTTGTCAAAACCCGTAAAACAGCTGTTGGTTCAAGCCGGCAAAAGGTTTCATTTATCTGCCCGATCATACTATAAAATGGTAAAAGTCGCGCGGACTATTGCTGACCTGGACAAAGCAAGTGAAATCAATATTCCTCATATGGCGGAAGCTTTGCAGTACCGCTTGAGAATTAAATTATGACTACAAGTAGAATTAATAAATCAGAAACCGGCTTGATCGGCGAAATTCTAGCCAAAAAATTTTTGCGAAAAAAAGGATACACGATTATTGAGCAAAATTTCCGCACCAAGTATTCAGAGATGGATTTAGTTGTAAAGAAAAAAGATGTCCTGGTTTTCGTTGAGGTAAGAACTAAGACAAGTGAGTATTTCGGCTCTCCCGAAGAAACAATAAATAAACATAAAATTAACCGCCTTGTCCGAAGTGCTCAGGCTTATATATCATATAATCAATATTCTGGGAACGCTCGCATCGACGCAATATGCATTGTTCTTAACCCAGACGCCAGCCCAAACCGGATCACTCATTATGAATCAATAACCTTATAAAAATAATAGGGTCAGCCTGTGATGCCGCCCAGCTGAATTATTTTAATCCCCAGACCAGAAAAGCGATGCAATATGTTTTAACTGGTTTGAAGAATGCTCCATTGCTAAGTTTGCGAAAGGGGTTTGCGAAAGGCAGTCAAATAAGATATACTTTACGAAAAAGTATTTCTAAGGAAAATGAACTAAAATGACAAAATTTATCCATAAACTTATAGCAGGTTTATTAGTGCTCGCGATGGAATTCACTCTCTGTGCTGGGAGTGAATTTCCGGGTTTGATTGTTACCAGCCAAAAAACCTGTCTTTCCCCTAAAGTTTATCTGGGAGATGACTTAAAGGCAATTTATCTGGGTGCTTATCAGCAGTTCCAGTCCGGACAGACGAACATGGATTTGGCGGCAGAGGACAATGCTCCTGAGTTATTGCCGACCCCGGAAAATGACCGCAGAGAATTTCTGAAGTCCTTGGTAGCGGGCGCGGGGGAACTTATCGGGTTAAAAACATTAGCGCAAAAAAAAATCACCGCGGCTGAAAGGCTTAGCGAAAAATATGTTGAAAAGAGCAAGAAATTTAGGAGCGTATTTAAGGAAATGAGGGAAGCTATTATTACCCAGGTAGCTCCGCGTTTACAAGGCCTGACGCGGGAAAAAGACCCTGACAAGAATCGAAGTATGAACGAGGAGTTGACACAAGCCATAAAGACAAAATACCGTTTAGCAGAGATAGAAGGGGAAAAAGTATATGTGGTCGGGGTAAAAGGTTTTTCGGGAAAAATGGGGTTTAACGCTTATGCCGATGCCTCCTTTACCCCGTCTTTATTTAAAGAAAACATAATTATAGTTCTGGCGGATGATGAATTTGCCGCGGATAAGGAAGTGATCAGGCAGGCAATCTTAGAAAGAAATGACTGGAAAAAGGAGGAAAGTTTTAAAACACTAAAGTGGCTTGGTAAGTTCTCAGGATTTCTTGTGGGAATAGTGTTGGCAGTGCGGGCGGTTATCTATTTCAGAGAAAGATTAACAAAAGCCACGCTGCCGAATGCTATCAGGGCGATCAAGCAGGGCGCGGGAGTTAAAGTTGATAATAATGGTGATGTGCTGGTGCAGGCCGGAAATATCGAGATACGCGTAAATGAGGATAGTTTTGCGATTTATAACTTAAAGGGAGAAGAGAGAGTTGGATTTGAGCAACTCAGCGCCTATCCGGAAAAAGAGGAGCAATTGCGGAAAATTTTTTACGCGGTTTGTAACGCTGTTTTAGATAACGCGCGTTGGGATAATTTATTTTACAAGATAATGATTCTGTTATCGCCGGAAGCGCAGAAAAATTGGCCGCTTTTATTTCTTTTAGCCGCAGCCGCGGCTAAAAGGGAAGATGCTGTTTCTTTAGAGGATTTATTGATTGATGTTTTGCGGGATAACCAGGAAAATTATAGAGCGCATGCAGCGGCCAAAGAATTAGTGAACGCGTCAACAGGGGCAAGAACAAAACTTATGGCCATGCTGAGTTTGCAGCAATATGCCGGTATTTTAACCGCTTATCAGGGGAAAGAGCCGGAGCTGGCAAGGTTAATGGCCGAGCTTGCGCAAAGCGGAATTCATATAGAGGGGCATCTTCATAATTTGCTTTTTCGCTTTAATTCAAAGGATAACCCCCGGGGTTTTATCATCTTTTGCGCGGAAGTCGGCAAAACGCCTCAATTTGAAAAAGCGGTAAGACATTTGCTTATCGCCGAAAGTTTTCTGGGGCATGAGCGCAATGGCCTGGATTTATCCGCGGAGTATTTCCCTTGGCTGGGGTCGATACTTGAACAACAATTTTATGGCCAGAATATTAATCCGGTTTACAGAAAACCGGAAGAGTTGCTTGATTTGGTAAAACGATATCCACTATTGAGAGTAGCGCTTACGCCGATGTTGCTTTTTTATCACTTAAGATGCCGGATTATTACCGGAACACCGATAGTTGAGTTTCTGGCTCAATTGAGCGAAACGGAAATGGCGGAATTGGAAAAAAGGGGTATCCCGGGATTAATGGAATCTATCCGCTGGAGCAGGGAAAATGAGTTTATCAAAACAGACCTTGCGCCAACGATGTTCATAGGATTGTTGGCAAGCGGAGATTGCGATAAACAATTGTTCGCGTTAAGTTATTTTATGAATGATGGCAAACAGTATGCGGGGCGGGGATTTCCATTAATGGCAGAGGTTATGAATTCGCCAAAGACTGATGATAAAGTATCAAGGCAAATCAGTGATTTTTGCTACGGGTTTATAAAGAACGGTGCGGTGCAGTATGTTTTTGAAGGAGTTAATCCCGATCTTTCCCCCTATGCCGCGCAAATCAGCCAAGGCCTCAGTGCCTTAGGCAATCCTGAATTTTTGGCCATGCCTTTGCTGAAAGGGGCTTTAAACCGTTCGCTGATTGCGAACCAGGGTGATTTGCTTAAAACTATAGCGGCGGAGCCTGGACTGAGATCCGAGGCTATCGCGCACCTTAAACAAAATCCGGAATATTTTTTAGATAATGCGCAGGTGATTCTTGAGTCTTTTAACCCCGCGCTCAGCTCCGGCGATTGCATAGATAATATCCGAGCAGGGTTTGCGTTATTGCAGGGCCCGAAAGTGGTTTTGTCCAATGTGATGATGAAAGGGCAAGCGCCGCAGGTTTTTATCAGTTTAACCCAATTAAATTTTCTCATCCAGCCGCTTTTAACAGGCGAATTCAATGCCGGTTTAACTGAGCCGGAAGGGTCTTTGCTGAAGGCGGCCGGCGGACATGGCCCGGCGAGATCCGCGCTGATTGAGTTTTTTAGTAGTGATCGTAGCGGAGGAAGTAAAATCTTTCTTGAGCATACCGCGGAAATCCTCGCTGCTTTTAATCCGGAACTCAGTAATCAGGCGGATACGGTCAGGAAGCTATACGCGAATTTAAGTTCTCCTTCTGTTCTCACCGGTCTGTTGCTGGATGCAGGAAAACTTCAGTTTTTGTTTAATTCGATGATTATTAACTCCCAAGGCAATATTTATAGATTTGTAAAACAAATGTTAGAAAATGGAAACTTACCGGCAGATGTTAAAAAACAGATGCTGGATATTACTCCGGCCGCGATTATTGCCAAGGCCTTGCGCATCAATATTAAACTTGCCCGTTATCTTAAAGAAAGAAGCGGCGTTGTCACGACATCTTATGGCGGAAACGTATCTTATTTACAAAAATTAAGCAATCCGGACTTTAAGGAAAAAATAAACGAAATCGCCTATTTGCTGAATCGGGAAACCACAGTCCATCCCGCGGAAAGAAGACTGGGGGAGGACCAGAAGAACAGCCTGTTTGATTATTTATTTAATCTGGAGGATCTCACCCGGCAAAAAGCCGTGTTTGACGAGTATCATCGGAATGCTCCGGAGCGTTACCGGATTGAAATTTCCGCGCTTAGGGGGTTATTACAATACATAAATATCGAGCAAATCAAGACACTTATAAGAACGGTCATTGATGACCCTAAACAATCCCTGGATGAACTGACCGCGTCCTTAAAACAGCAGGTTCAAGGCCGGCCTAATGCCGATTATCTGGTCCGGCGTATGGAATGGCTGCTGTCGAATTTATTTGTTTTGCAGGACAAAATCGAACAGCTTGAGCCGCTGGTGCGCTCCTTTCAAGAGAGGGGTTTGAACGCGGAGGATCTTTCGCAGGTATTAGGGGAGATTGATACGGCGAAGAAATTTTCCCAACTAGTTGAAGCGGCGGCAAACAATAATCTCGGCTTGGTTGAAGTGTTTAATCTTAAAGTCGAGAGTGTTAGCCAGGAAGCGACAGAGGATTTATTGGCTGAGGGGCTGCGGCAAGTGGATTTTCTGTTGCTTGAGCCAACGGAAAAAGAAGAATTATTTAATGAATTAATCGCTTGTCTTAATTCTCAACCGGCGCAGAGCCGTTTGAGAATTTATTTAAAATTACTTTTCAGCTTGAGCACGGATAACGAAGTAGTATTGAGGGTATTGGAAGAAATCCGCGGCAGCCGGCCAATCAGCGGCTTGAAAAACTCGTATTACTCTTGCGCGTTTCTTACGGCGCAAAGAAGTTTGATTAGCGGCAATAATTTGTTTTTCGAATATTTAGAGCAGGCGGATAAGGCCGCGGATAAATCCTTGCGTAAAGAAGCATTGAAACAGTTGAGAAGTTTATGCCAGAACCGGCAATACTCAGGCAAAAAACTAACGCGGGAATTTATAATCAGCCTTGAGGGATTACAAGGACAAATTGCTTTTCCGCGCAAGCCGGCAGTGCAATTGCCGCATGCTTACTATGAGCCTTTGTTGAGATTAAATCCAAGCCAAGCGGCACTTGAGCATTTAAGAGCATTGATTGCTTCTTTGCATAGCCGCAAAGCCCTGCATGACCAGCTGGCTACGCTGAAAAATAATCTGTTAGAGAAAGTAATAGCGCTGGCCGGCCTTGATTATGAACAAAAAGGCGGGATTGTTTCAGGGCTTTTGGAAATATTAAATCAGCGGCACAGCCAGGACGCGGAAAAGTTTTACAGCGAACTGATGCTGTATTTAGAAGATTATGCTTTGGTGATAGATGTTTATTTTAAAGCGCAAAAACGCGCGTTGCCGGAGCATCTTAACGATAAATTGGAGGCGCTGGCCGGAGAAATACTCGCGGCTTTAATTTCACGCAAGGAGATATCCCGGCCTAAAATAGAGGAATTAAAAACAGAGATAGCTGCTTTGGAGGCGGAGTTTTTATTGGCGCGTTTCAAGGCCAAGGCAGCCATAAGCGATGAAGAAGTTCTGCGCGAGCGTTTGAAAGAATATTGTGCCGCCAATCCGCGCTTTAACTGGCGGGATCACCAGGGAAGAAATATCTATAAACTGATCGATGTTTATCTGGCGACGATAGATGAGAGCGAAATATATGATAATCTGCTGGCTGGTTTGGAACGGGAAATGCAAGGTGATTTCTCCAGTTTTAAATATGAGAGCAGTGATTATCAGCAGACGCTGGGAGAGATTATCGAAATTGAGACGGAAAAACTTCCTGAGCAGGGAAAAATAGAATTGCGCGAAGCTTTAAGCCGGGCGCAAGGGGATACTCCTTATGAAAAATTACAGGCGGTAGAGGGATTTGAAAAAATAAAAGAAAAAATCGCGAAGATAAAAAACGGATGGGAGCAATTACTGAATGAACCGCTGGAGGACGGCGAAACAGCGGAATTCAGCGATGACTTTTACGTTTTGTTCAATATTGGGAACTATCCCGGTTCGACCGCTTGCCAGAGCTGTACTTACGGGAATAATCTAAACCGGGGATTGCCCGGATATGTGCTCAACGGTACCAACAAAGCCGCGGTGATTTTGAATAATAACAGACAGGTTATTACCAGAAGAATCGTACGCTTGAGAATAGTGACTGACGAACAGGGAAACCGGCAGCCGGTAATTTTTGTGGAAGAGAGCACGCAATTTGGAGTCAATAAAATAGACGGGATTTATGATTTGCTGGAAAAAGTTGCTCAGGACACGGATTTGCCGGTGGTCGCGACAACATATCGGCCGGCGCAGACTCCTAAAGTCCTCGCGGGAGCGCTTAAAGATTACAGCATTGAATTATATCGCGGCCGTTCAACCTTTGATTATTCCGATCTTTACGGCGGTTCTGTCCCCGGCAAGATAACCGCGGGTTTGTATCAGCAAGCCGAGGCTAAAGTAACTACCCCTGTTTTTAAACTGCTGGTGAAATCCCGGACTGTTTCAGGGATCGTAGAGGAAAGATTTGATTTGAGAATGCGCGTGTTTGACAAAGAAAGCAAATTCGAAACAATTTTCGGCGCAGAGGCGCAGCCGGGAGCGCATATGGTGCGTATAGATGATCCGGTTAAAAGCCAGGTGGAAGCATTGACAGAGGCGGGATATTTTTATAAACCAGGCAAACTTGTTTATGAATTGGAAATTCCACAGTTAAAAACAGGGGGAACGCTTGAGCAGGCGATGGAAGAATATTATGGAGGCTTTGCCAGTAAACGGAGAAATCAATTCAAAAAAGACGTAAGAAAAATTGATGAAAATATTTCGACTGGTGCGCTGGAACTTGTTTTTGATGAGGGAGAAAACGGTCAAAACAATATTGAAGAATTTCTTGCGCTCTATGAAAAAGAAATGGACGCAAAAGCCAGAGGCAGAAAACCGTTATTGGATGAAATTAAAAAAAACGGCGGAACGGCGCGGGATTATCTTAAGAATAAAAGAATGGGTGTTTACCTTAAAAAAGACGGCAGAATTATCGGCGGAATAATCGTGCGGAAGTTTAGAGATAGATATTCTATTTCTTTTGCGGCGACGGACAGCGCGGCAAGACAAGAGATAAGAAGTATGCAATTTTTTCTTATGCAAAGCATGATAAAGGAATCAATAAAAAAAGGATTTGCGAGATTAGGTTACGGAGTTGATACGAATTTGTACGGCCATCATCTGAGCACGGGATTAATGCAAGCAAAAATAAATTCCGGCTTTGTCCCGAAATCAACAGGAACAAGCGAGCTAATGAAAATAACGGATTTTAACGTCTTTGATCTGCCGGTATTCTTTTTTAATTTTGGCGCAAATAATCAGTTGGAGTCAACATTAATCATAACTGAGGAATTATTAAGCCAAGTAAAACAGTTTAAAGGCATTACGCCAACATTAAACATTTATATTATGAACGATGGCAAGCTGGTTAAATTTATTGAAGAAAAAGAAATCAGCAGCCCTGCTTTTAGAGTTATTGATTACGGGCAACTTATTGAGCAAGCGATTTAAGGAAGAGAAATGGGACACAGGTGATGCCGCCCAGCTGAATTATTTTAATCCCCAGACCAGAAAAGCGATGCCGGGTGAGCTATCGAAGGCTGCATCATTCTGTGACGGTGTGCGCTGCGATATGGCGATGCTTATTTTGAAACGCATACAAAAACAAATCTGGAAAGAAACGCTTTAGATTTATTGAAAACCACGATGAAGGCCGGGTTGTAGCGGTATTTGATAATGAATTTAAAAGAAAAAATAAAACTCTCTATATAGCTTGCATTAGCGGATACTGGTTCTTCAAAATACTGTGCCTTGAACAGATCATAATATCCTGGTTTGTTAATTCCTTTGCCACAAGCAGTGTTTCGTTAACTTGTTCAAGGTCTGCATCAATGGTGACAAAAAATCCGTTTACAATATTCGCGAATTCAGTCTCTAGGTTTTTCATGCTGCGTACAGGAAGTTTTTCGAGATGATTATCATTAATAAACTCTTCAAACCAGGTGTTAATCGTTTTAGTGATTTTCTCATACCCAGGTTGATTGCAAAAGGCATAAAACAATCTGTTTGGCTCAAGAATTCCTTCATTTTGGAAATAAGACCTAAAAACCTTTGTCCCTTTACCGCGAAGACCGCGGATTGTTTTTTCACTGCTTGCAACAAACTCAGGGTTCTGATGTTCTGAGGCATAGTAAATTTCGTGAATTCCTATTAAATCAAGCAATTCCAAACACGAGGAACACGGCTGTAATGTACTGTAGATAACGGTATCTTTAAACGGATTACCGCTTTCAAGAGTAATCCTGCTTAATAACTCTACCGCTTCCGCGGATTTATTTAATTCGCTGGTATAAGCCAGAAATTCAAGCCTCCTTAATTGATATTGATATTTGCTATGCAGCCCTTTCTTGCGTAAATGCTCATCAAGTACTTTTAAAACAAGGTTTACTTCGGCATGCCGATATCTGCCAATTGAATTTGTCGCGATGCTGTATGGTTTTTCATTCCAGCTATTTGAAATGCCGCAAGCAACTTTCGCCAAAGGATAAACAACATCAATTTTATTCGCTTCTTTTAATAAATCTCTAAATATTATTGCTTCCCGAAGAGGAATATAATAAAATTCATTACGCCTGTTTATAATTTTATTATCCTCCAACATGCTCATAAATGTTTTTACTACCCGCGGCCCGTAAAAGGAATATACATTGCTTTCAATTTCCCGCACTGCTTCTTGAAACGATTGCCGCAAAGCCCGAGGGTCTGGACGCTTGCCCAGCATCGCGCTAAAAGAATTCGTTACTCGAATAATTTTTGCTTCAAGCGGGATAGTTTGTCTTGTAATCGGATCAGGATATCCGCTGCCGTCCAAGTTGGCATGATGATAAAAGACAATATCTAATATATGCTTGTCTTTTATTCCCGCGGCTTTTAAAATATCTTTAGAACGCGCTGTGTGTTCAGCAATTTCATTGTCAAGAGTTCTGTCCTTCCGGGTAAAAACTGACGGATTTGAAAAAAAACTATCAGCGTTGTTTGCTTGCTTATCTACTTTGCATTTTCCTATATCATGAAAGCGCGCGGCAATCGCAAGCTGGGTAAGACGGTGATTATTAAAACCAAGTATCTTCCCCATACAGTAACTCATAAGCAGTACTTCTTTTTCATGTTCTAGTATCCATCCTCCATTATTAATCGCATGTTTTTTTTCTAACTTCTCTAATAAATCGATCGGTTCTGAAAATTCAGCAACATCCTCTTTTTTTATACTTTTTAATAATTCATCCGCTGTTCCCACTTGATTAACAATCTTGTTAATCAACCGGAGATAAAAACCGTTGTCTTTATGCTGATTGAGGTCTGAGTCTTCAATATTCTCTCTCTGGCGTAAAATAAAATATATTTGAGATAGGTCTTCTCTGCCAATCTGGAGCGCGGGAGCAAGACAATTTTTCAAAGTCTTATTATTAGAAGTATCGCCGTAAACCAAACTGGTATTTACCAAAATAAATGCCTGGATCAGAAAATAGGTTAGCAGATTGAATAGATTGTTTGTTTTTCTCATACAGGTTTAGCCTTCTTAACCAAGTGTTTTAATTACCGCTGTTTTAACTTTTAAATAATATCTTATGCAAGCTGTTGTTATCTCAGCTTGCGGCATATACAGTGTTTAATTCGCGTGTTATTTTTAAAAAAATCTTCGCGAGTTCCGGGTTGTAAAGACTGCCTCTATCATTTCTCCCTAAGTTCATATATAAAAAAAGGTGATTAAGTGTACCATATTAATGCTAGTATTACAAATCACCAAAAAACTTTTGTCACCAAAAAACTTTTGTGTCACCAAAAACTTTTGTCAACGAATACTTTAAAATTTTCTTTCGGTAACATTTAATGTGAGTCAATGCGGGAATTCGATATTTTTTGCAAAAAATTAGAGCATCAGGTATACTTAACTGGATTTTTAAAGGAAAATTAGATGACCCCACAATGAGTATGCGAAAAAAATGGAATAAGTTATTGGCAGTCATGATCTTGCCAGCAGTGCTGTCCGGGCCGTACCCCGGCATTGAAGCAGCGCGCTGTGCTGGAGGCATTGAGCCGGCTGCTATTGATTGCCTGTCTCCTCATCTGAGCCTAGACTCGGCGCGCTGGCAAGATGTCTACGCGCAGTGGTATGTCAACAGCCTGATGCCTACATCCCTAGACGGAAGATTTGCCCAAATGAAAGAACGCATTTTGCGTGATTACCGTGACAAGGTTATTGAATTAAAACTTCTTGTGGGTGATGAGGATACGGTTGACCATGTTAACGACCGTATCCTGGCCGATGTCGAGGCAGGAATTGAAGAAAATTTTAGCAGGGCCTTAAGCGATAAATCCGTTAAATTTGTTCCGCCGTTTGTTATTCTTATCGCAGGAAAAGGCGGTTCGGGAAAAACCACGGCCGCGCGCGAACTTGTCCGCTATATCCAGCGCCATATCGGCAAGTATAACCCGCGGCTGATGTTTTTGCGGAATATCCCAATTATTAGCGAACGTTCCACTGACAATATCATGCTTCAGGATTCTGACCGGCCAAATCCGGAACAAGGCCAGCAGGAAATCAGAATTGAACAGAAGTTTCCTTATGTCGAGCATAACCAGTCTGTTGAGGCATTGGTTAAGCAAGGTATTGTCATTTGGCAGAAGACATATGATGATGTCAGGCGCGGAACGCCTAAAGCTGAAAACCAGGACGGGAATCTGGTGATTCATATCGGTCCTAACGACAATCCCGCAATCGCGCCGCATTCGGAGGTCAGGGTTGAAGAATTAGGCCATCACGAAGTCTACATTAGCACTTTGATAGTAAATGAATTACTGCTGGACAAGGAGAATAATCCGGTGCAGCTGGAAGAAAAAATAGTAAGGGAAGCGATTGTTGGCAAAACTCGGTTGAGCGTGCGGAATTTATATTCATGGGAAGAAAGTGCTGGAGCGGTTCTTCCTGTATATCCACGGCAAGATAGCAAGAATCCAGCTGTTTTGGGTTTTAACGATACTGAATACATTATTGATCGCCGCGGGGATCAAAGGCGTGATCAGATTACGCTTGTCGCTGATGAACCAACAGTCAAATTAAAATCAGATATTATGGAACTTGCGGCTGGGGAAGAACGCGTTGATTTTGTTATACAAAAGCAGGGAGAACAAACAAAATGTCTATTGGCGTATCACGATAAGGCTGATGGATTACAGAAGCCGGTGCGTGCCTGCGTGCTGCGTACGCTGAATCTCCGAGTGGAGCAGTCCGGGGAATGGGTCATGCTCTATGTGAATAAAGAGCCTCCTTTGTTTATCGCGCGGTCAAAATGGGAACAGCAGTGTTTAGTTGTTGGGGAAAGGAAAATTTTTGTGCCCAACCGCGACAGCAAGGGCATCTTGACTCAGCCGCTTTATGAGCGGATCATTCCCGGAGCGCTTGTTCGGGAAATGGAAGGAGTGGTTGCTACCTTTGATCCCAAGCTGAACGAAATAGCGTATACTTACGGGATTTCCGCGGAATTTCTTTATCGTTTGCGCCGGATTATAAAACGTGAAGTGGAAAAAGGCAGACCGATAAGTATCGATGATCTTGCTGCTAAACGGATTGATCTTCAGGGAAAAGAAGAGCCGACAATCGTTCAGCAGGGAATGCAAAATCTTAAGGTGAAGGCAACCAGCCTTTCTTTGGCAGAGCTTATACATTACCATTATGTGCGGGGAACACTGGAGAGCGAAGAATTCGCCCAAAAAGCAGGAGAGATGCTGGCACAAGTGCTTGAAATTAAGGTCAAGGATATCCAGGAGGAGTTGGTTGATATCTGTGCCGGAATTGTTGAAGAGATGATAAAAAATTATCGGCTATTAAAAAACAATTTGGCGCTGGTTAATCAAAATAGAGCTTTTTCCATAGAATTGTACACAAAAGAGCGCAAGAACCAGGGCGGGGAAGTATTGTCGTTTCCGTTAGTGGGAAATGAAGCGTATTTTACCGAGCATTTCGTTGGTTTTTTCGAAAATGTGCTCAAGGCACACGGTGGCGGGATCATTGTTCCATGTATGCTGAGTCCGAAGATTTCTTCTGTTCGAATTCCGGTCGGGCTGCCGAATAAATCCGAAATTAAGTTGAACAACAATCCGGTATTAGTGAAAAGCGCGGTGGCCCGTTCTCTGGAACAGTCTTTGCGTGATCTTTTTCAAGAATACAAAAAAACAATTGCTGCCGGAGAGCAAAGCAAAGCGGCGGAAATTCTGGAAAAAGCTAAACAAGAGCTTAGGCACTGGCCGCCTTTGATCCTGGAAATGGCGCGGCGCGGTATTATCGATGCCCAACCGCAGCTGCGTAAATACGCGTTTGATCTTATCCGCGACGAAAACGCAAAAGAACAGCTTGTCCTGTATCATTTGTTCATGCTGACGGCTGATTCCAGCCAATATGACCCCGCATTAGTTACTTGGGACAAGGTTGTGAAGAATAAGGATCTGCTTTTGTGGAGCGAATTGGAGGAATTTTTCACAACAGAGATTGCCCCCCAAATGCCGGACCAGGCTGCGTTAATAAGGGACTATTTTGATAAGGGTAATTATCAAAGGGTAAGCGATCCGCTTGGTTATGCCATACTAAATCCGCAGCTTTCCGGACTGGAACGTCTTCTGCGGGATGGCAAGCGCACGCTGTTGCGCGCGCGCTATATGCGGGAGCGTAACATCTATAATTTGGATGAACAAGAATCGTTTTTGCTGTGGGCGGATGTGTATAAAGAATGGCTGCGGGAACACAAGTGTCCGCAGCAGGCTGATGTTGTGCAAAAATTAATAGAGCTTGTTGCCAAGGACAGTTCAGTTATCGAAGAGATTAAGAACTATCGGTTAAACCAGGTATTAGCCCGGATGGTACTGCCAGGCAAAGAGATAAATGCCGCGGATAAGCTGGAAAAAGCTTTGCGCGCGCGCTTAGGCAGTATTGAATACGGCTGGACCATCGATGAGTTGAAATCATTGGCGACTTTGGGTACGGAATTGAAATTGTTTTTAAGTAATGAAACTGAAAAAAGATGGATTGAACGTAAATCTGGCACAGAAACTACTCTGCTTCAGGCTGCGGATATCAATAACACGATCCTGAAACCTTGGTTTGCAGGGCTTAAGCAGCAAGGCATTGAGCCGGTTATATCGCGAGCAGCGTGGATGCAGGCCATGCTGCAGGAGCATAATTTCATGCTGTATGTTATGCGCTGCGATTCGGGAATTAAAGGATTATTATTATGCTGCCGCAATGCCGATAATTCTGTTTTTATCAGAACCATGGAAGTCAGTCAGCGCGGACAGGGATACGGACAGCAGTTGTTGGCTATGGTGGAGCGCGATAACATGGGCAGGCAGATCAGCGCAAAGCCCCTTAAGGAAAATGAGTTCTTTTTTAATCGTTATGGATTCACAAAGAATTCAGAAGGTGTATTTGAATTAGGGGCGGGGTTTGCTCTTTCTCCGTTTACTCAGCAGTATGTCCGGTTTAATGTTAATCCGGCCATGCGCCTATCGCCATCTTTGGATATTGATTCGGCGATTTGACGGATTAGCTTGGTTGGCTGTATTCTGGAAACACACGCTTTCCCTTCCGCTATTTATCCAGGAAAAAGATGTTGAGCATACCCGTTGTTGGCAAAACGATTTTTTCTCAGAATAAAATATATGAATTATTGGCTTGGCTATTAGGGACCAAAATAAGATCCAAAGGATCCTCCTTTGCTTAAAAAGAACCAATTTTTCACTTTTGAACTTTAGGTGCGGATATTAAAGGGGCAATACATGATTTGAATTAAATATTGTGTGCCAGAAATATCGTTTCTGGAATCTTCTGAATAAATAAGTGATAATTAATTATCTTGTGGCAGGAATTTTCTATTGTATAATAGGATTAATTAAAAAAATAGGACACACTACATTTCAAACATTTTTATTTAAACCATATTTATACTAGGGGTATAATGGATCTGCTTAACTTCCTGCTAAAAAACGTATCGCAATTTCTTAATGGACAAACTGATTACATCTATTTTTTTTATGGGTTTTCCTTTTTCTTTTTGGGCGTCATCTGTCTTGCCTCTGAACTCAGACCCCATAAGCTGCCATGGTTTTTACTGGGCTTATTCGGCATTATCCATGGGGTAAGTGGATGGCTGCAACTTTTTATCATTATCGTTGGGCCTGGGGAAGCTTCATATTTTTTGCGCAATGCTCTTCTGATAGCGTCTTATTTTTTCCTTTTTGAGTTTGCCCGTAAGGGGTATTTTTATATAAATAAAAAACCCCTGGTGAGGACCTGGATTTATTTCCCAATCGTGTTTATGATCTTTGTTGGTTCGCAATTTGCCATAAAAGGGCTGCCTGTTTCTATTCGTTATGTTCTGGGATTTCCCGCTGGACTTTTGGCCGCAATTACTTTTATTTCTGCCGCGAAAACCGATAAAAAGCAGCAGCATTATCTTTGGATAATTGGCGCGCATTTTGCTGTTTACGCGGTTTTGACTGGACTCGTTGTTGATAAATCCGAAATTTTTTTCTCGGCTCATTGGAATACAGATACCTTTGCTGAATTTTTCGGATTTCCCGTAGAGTTCTGCTGTGGAGTTTTGATAACCTCTCTGACAACTATGCTTTTGTTTTTTTTCACTACCTTTTCTTCCGCGAATTATCATATGAGAAAAAATTTTTTGAACTTAAAATTTTCGCGTTGGTCGATCGTTCTGTTTATTATTATCCTTATTGGATCAGGCTGGGGATTGACTAATTTTATGGATTATTATGCTAATATCAAATTGATCAAAACAAGCACGGATCTTAAAGGATCGCCGCTGCAGCAACTCCTAAAAGAATTATCCAATCTTGAGAAAATATCTATTTCGCTTAGCAAATCACCGATTATCCGGTTGGCGGTTGATTCTGTGGCGGAGAAAGAGAAGGTGCGGGAGCTTCTAGAAAATACACTGGCAAAAGAAAACTTGGTAAATTGTTATTTTGTTGACAAAGCCGGGGCTGTTATTGCGTCAGCAGGAAAACCCTTGCCGGAAAAAGTTTATGAACAACGATATATCTCCAGAAGATATTTTTGTGATGCGGAGTCAAACCAGGTGGGATATCATTTGACCCCGGTTTCGGGTGACCGTGAACGGATTTATTTTGTTAGTTATCCGATTAAAAATATGGAAGGGGCTATCGTTGCGTTTGTTATATTGTCTAAAGCGATAAAAGTTAAATTGCTTTTGGAATATCGTGTTTTCGGGATATTGATCACGTTATTCATTTGCTTGGCTATTGTTATTATATTTGTGTCAATGCAAAAAAAAGAGGCGTTGATCAAATATGTTCAGGAAGTTAACACGAAACTTAAAGCGGCGGATCAAGTGAAAACGGATTTTTTGTCTATTGTTTCTCACGATTTAAAAACACCATTGACCGCTATTAAAAACGCGGTAACGATCCTTATTAGGGATAAAAGGAAGAGTGGATTTTCCAGCGCTCAGGAGAAGGAATTGATTGAGCTTATTCTGAAGAACACGGAACGTCAAGCAAGTATGGTTAGTAATCTTTTAGATGTGACCAAAATAGAATCCGGAGTGTTGCCGTTAAATATTAAATATTACGACCTCTGGATTTTAACCCAGGATACCTTGCAGATTTTAAATCCTCAGGCTATGGAAAAAAATATTTCTATTGAACTGAAAGCTAGCGTGAAGACACTTAATGTTCCTGTCGACATTGATCATACTGAAAGAATCCTTGGGAATCTTATCAGTAACGCGATTAGATATTCGCCTGAGAATAGCCGTGTTATTGTTGAAATCAGAGAACAGGAGAATGATGTTTTGCTGTCGGTTACTGACCAGGGTCATGGCATTCATGATTCAGAATTGGACAAGATTTTTAACAAATTTTATCGATCCCCAGATGCTGAACTGCGTCAAAAGGGAGGCAGTGGTTTGGGATTAGTTATCACAAAGGGGCTTGTTGAGGCACAGGGAGGTAAAATCTGGGTTGAATCAAAATTGGGGGAAGGAACGGCATTTTATTTCACTTTACCAAAATGGCGAAGTCGTTAGTCCCTAAAGTAAGATGTAATTAGCACTAACGATACATAATAGGATAATTAAGGTGTTCTGAAAGGAGGGTTATCATGGAAGAAAAAAAGAAGATCCTTATTGTTGAAGATGATAAGGATATCAATCGGACTTTGGAGATTTTTGTATCCATGTTGGGATATGAACCTCTCATTGCATACGATGGAATGGATGGTCTTAATAAGGCTAAAACGCAAAACCCGGATGTGATTATCCTGGATTTAATGATTCCTAAACTTCCCGGAGAAGAATTATGTCGGGAATTGAAGTTGAGTGAAGAATATAAACATATCTCTGTGATTATGCTTACTGCCAAGGATACTGATGTTGATCGGATTGTCGGACGGGTTATCGGAGCAGATGTCTATATGTTTAAACCGTGCGACTTGGATAAATTGGAACGTAATATTTCAGAGGTGTTAAAAAAACAAAAAGACGGGGAATCTTTTCCTGCTGTTTAGAATATCTTATTTATATAAATGATAATAAACTGAGGCAGGATGAATGATACAGCAATTAATCGTTCAAACAAATAGAGAACTTTCTGCGGGCAATAAAGATATTTTAGGAGCAACGATAACCGCTGAAGGTGTAAATTTCGCTGTTTATTCTCAATTCGCGGCGGAAGTGTTTTTGCTGCTTTTTGATAAACCTGTCGGCAGTCCTACAGATATCATCAAGATCGAAAATAAAACAGATAATGTTTGGCATGTCCATGTCAAAGGATTGAAGGCCGGGCAGCTTTACGGTTACAAGGTGAACGGTGATTATAATCCGGGTGAAGGCAAGCGGTTTAATCCGCATAAGCTGCTTATTGATCCTTACGCAAAGGCGCTGACCGGGAAGTTTAAAAATCAGGATAATCTCATATTTGCCTACGATTTGAACTCCCCAGAAAAAGACCTGACTTTAGACGAACGGGATAATAGCGATCTCATTCCGAAATCAATTGTCGTGGATGATGCCTTTGATTGGCAAGATGACAAGCCTCCGGCTGTGCTCTTGAATAATTTGATTGTTTATGAGACGCACATAAAGGGTTTTACGGCACATGTTTCATCGGGAGTGAAGGATCCAGGCACTTATTTGGGTTTTATAGAAAAAATTCCTTATTTAAAAGAATTGGGAATCAACGCGGTAGAGCTTATGCCCGTCCATCAGTTTTTTATACGAAGCGAACTTATTGATAAAGGATTAACGGATTATTGGGGCTATAATACGATTGGTTTTTTCGCGCCGGAAATTTCTTACAGCACTCAAAAACAGACAGGTTGTCAGGTCGAGGAATTTAAAACGCTTGTCAGAGAACTTCATAAAGCGGGTATTGAAGTTATTATGGATGTGGTCTATAACCATACGGGTGAGGGTAATCAATTGGGGCCTACATTGTGTTTTAAGGGAATTGATAATCCGACGTATTACTCGCTTATCCAAAACCCTGATGACCCCAAACAGCCGCATCGCTATTATTTAAACGATACCGGCTGCGGCAACACGTTTAATATTGAACACCCGGTGGTTATGCGGCTTGTCCTTGATTCACTGCGTTATTGGGCGGAAACAATGCATGTTGACGGTTTTCGTTTTGATTTGGCCTCTATTTTAGCCAGAGTTAAAGGAGAATTTAATAAAAATTCAAAGTTTTTTGAAGCAATTTCTCAAGATCCAGTTTTGAGCAAGATCAAAATGATCGCTGAACCCTGGGATTTAACCACATACCAAGTCGGAAAGTTTCCTAAAGGATGGTCAGAATGGAACGGAAAATTCCGGGATACCGCGCGACAATTTCTCAAAGGCGACGAAAGACAGGCCGCGGAAATGGCAAAAAGATTAACAGGTTCCGCTGATCTTTATCAGGAAGACGGCAAAAACCCTTATAACAGCATTAATTTTATTACTTGCCATGACGGCTTAACATTGCATGATCTTTATTCGTACAATAGCAAATATAATGAAGACAATCTGGAAGACAATAAAGATGGTGCTGATGATAATTATTCATGGAATTGCGGCGTGGAGGGTGAAACGTCTGAGCAAAATATTATTCAATTCAGGAAGCAGATGATGAAAAATGCCCTTTGCGCTTTACTGCTTTCTTCCGGAATTCCGATGCTTCTTTATGGTGATGAAGTCGCGCGGACTCAAAGGGGGAATAACAATGTATATTGTCAGGATAATGAATTGACCTGGTTTGATTGGGGCGCTTTACAGAAAAATGCCGAAATTCTCAATTTTTGCAAAAAAATTATTTCGTTTAGAAAAACATATCCGATACTCAGATATAAGAGATTTTTTACCGGCCAGGACGAAAACAGCGATACGATACCTGATATATTGTGGTTTGGTAAGCATCGTGACGATCCAAATTGGGCTAGCCCTAAATTAAAAACGCTTTGCTATTTATTGGCGGGTAACGAAGCACCCTCTGCTCAGGGTGATTATTATTTGTTTTTTGTGTTTAATATTCATAATCGAGGTGTTGTGGTTGATTTGCCCCTGTATGAAGGCTTGAAGTGGTATAGTTTGATTGATACTTCTCGTAAATCCGGAGAGGATTTTAGATCAAACAAGAAAGAAAAATTAGTGCGTAATCAAGATAAACAGCATTGCAGCGCTTATAGTGTAAATGTTTTTTTAGGAGAAAAATAGCAGGATGAACAAAAAAATAGGCGCTAACTATATAGATAATAATATCTGCGAATTTTGTGTATGGGCTCCGTTGAAGGAGGATATCTCGCTGCATATCCTTTCTGATAAGCAAAGAATTATTCCGCTGAAGAAAGACGCGGCAGGATATTTTAGCGTTATTGTTGATGAAGTTGTTCCTGGCACAAAATATCTTTTTCACCTTGAAGATAATATCGAGTATCCGGATCCCGCGTCATTCTATCAACCGGACGATGTAATGGGTCCTTCAGCTGTTGTTGCTCATTCGGAATTTACATGGAGGGATAAGAATTGGCAGGGCCGGCCGGTTGAAAGAATGATAATTTATGAACTGCATGTGGGCACATTTACGCCAGAGGGAACATTTGACGGAATCACTGAGAAGCTTGCTTATTTACAGGATTTAGGTGTGAATACAATCGAAATTATGCCGGTGGCTCAATTCCCCGGCACAAGAAACTGGGGATATGATGGGGTTTATCCTTTTGCCGTACAGAATTCATATGGCGGCCCTGCCGGGTTAAAAAGGCTCGTTAATGAGTGTCATAGACGAAAGATAAGCGTTATTCTTGACGTTGTCTATAATCATTTTGGCCCGGAAGGAAATTTCCTGCATCAATATATGCCGTGTTTTACAGATAAATATAAAACAGCGTGGGGCAATGCGATCAATTTCGATGATGCTTACAGTTATGGTGTTAGAGATTACTTTATTCAGAATGCCTTGTATTGGTTTGAACACTTCCACATGGATGCTTTAAGGCTGGACGCGGTTCAGGGTATTTTTGATATGAGCGCGAAACATATTCTTAAAGAGTTATCGGAAAAAGTGACGGAATTCTCACGATTAAACAGGAGAAAATATTACCTGATTGCTGAGAGTGATTTAAATGACAGGCGCGTCATAGATCCCGATTCCAAAGGCGGCTATGGGCTGGACGCGCAGTGGAACGATGATTTTCATCATTGCCTGCATACGCTTTTGACCAAAGAACCTCAGGGATATTACGAAGATTTCGGACAGCTTGGACAAATGGCTAAGGCGCTAAAGCAGGGGTTTGTCTATTCCGGGGATTATTCGAAATTCAGGAAAAAATATCACGGAAGCTCATCAACTGATATTTCTGCCGGAAAGTTTATTGTTTTTTCTCAAAACCACGATCAAATTGGCAACCGCATGAAAGGCGAACGGCTTTCCTCGCTGGTTTCTTTTGAGGCTTTGAAGGTTGCCGCAGGGACTGTTCTTCTGTCCGCGAACATTCCTTTATTATTTATGGGAGAAGAATACGGCGAGGACGCGCCGTTTTTATATTGCGTGAGTTTTCATGATAAGCAGCTGATCAAGGCTGTTCGCGCGGGGAGAAAAAAAGAGTTCGCGTTATTTAATTGGCAGGGCGAACCGGATGATCCGTATAATGAAGATACATTCTTAAAATCAAAATTGCAATGGGAAAAAATCAAGATGGATAAGCCCCGTGTTTTATTAGAATTTTATAAGAAGTTGATTCAAATAAGAATCTCCGCGGACAGCCTGTTCGAAAAAGATATTTTTAACCTGGATGCCGATGAAGAAACCAAAGTGATTTCCATGACGCGTTTCCAGGAAAAGGCAGGACTTCATATTGCCGTAAATTTTAACGAAAATGATATCGCGTATAAACCGCTTAAGCTTGAGGGGCAATGGAAACGAATCCTTGTTTCTTCGGATGTTAAATGGTTAGGGCCCGGGGCTAAGGCTCCGGAAATGATTCACAATAGAAGCGAATTTATTTTAGAACCTTTTAGTTTAATAGTATTTGAGAAAGAACAATGAAAGTACCTATTACAACATATCGAATTCAATTTCACGCCGGCTTTACGTTTGAATCGGCTGCCGGCATATTGCAGTATTTGAAGGAGCTGGGAGTATCGCATATTTACGCGTCGCCGATTCTTAAAGCTAAGAAGGGGAGCCTGCATGGTTATGATGTTATTGATCCCCTTCAGATCAACCCGGAATTGGGCGGGGAAGAAAAATTTAACCGGCTTATTGAGCAGGTTAGAGCTCTGAATATGGGGTGGCTTCAGGATATTGTTCCTAATCACATGGCGTTTGACAGTGAAAACAAACTGCTAATGGATGTTTTTGAGAAAGGTGAGGCGTCTCAATTTTTTGACTATTTCGACATTAACTGGGAACATCCTTACGCGAATTTAAAAGGAAAGACATTGATGCCTTTCTTGGGTGATTTTTACGGAAACTGTCTCAAAAAGGGTGAAATAGTTATTGGTATACGCGAGGATGGTTTTTATATTAAGTATTACGAGTTAAAATTACCCATACTTTTATCATCATATCCAAAAATATTAAAGCACTGTTTCGACCTAGCGCAAAAGGTAGAGAATCCTCCTGTGGCAACGGCGGATAAATTCAGCCGGATGATCAGGCTTTTTACTGATCTGAATAAACGTGATGATCAAGCTGTAATTTTTACTAAAGCAGACCTCTGGCGCGTGTTTACGGAAGATAAAAAAGTTGAAAAGGCTATCGTTAGTTTCTTGGAGAAAATGAATAATGGAAAAACAGATTCATTAGATCTGCTTCACAATCTAATTTCTGATCAACTCTTTCGGCTCTCTTTCTGGAAAGTAGGCAATGACGAGTTAAATTACAGAAGATTTTTCACAATCAATTCCTTGATATGTTTGAGAGTGGAAGAATTCAGTGTCTTTAATTTTCTGCATAAGCGGATATTAGAGCTTGTTAATAATGGGCAAATAGAGGGTATCAGGCTGGATCATATTGACGGTTTGGCTTCTCCGCTTATTTATATGCGGCGGTTGAGGGAAAAAATAGAAGATCGGTATATTGTTGTGGAAAAAATTCTTTGTAAAGATGAGCAACTACCCGAGAATTGGCCGATACAAGGAACGACGGGGTATGATTTTCTGAACTATGTTAATGGGGTTTTTGTTGACACCAGCGCTGAACGGGCAATGGAAAAAATGTATATATCGTTTAGTGGTATGCGTACGGGTTTTCAGGCGCTTGTCGCTGAAAAGAAGCGGTTGTTTATGGGTAAACACATGGCCGGCGATATCGACAACCTCGCGCATTTATTGAAAAATATCTTGAGCGGTAACATGTATGGTTCTGATTTTACAATGTACGGGTTGCGACGGGCTTTGGTTGAAATTATGGCGCATTTTCCGGTGTACCGAACATATGCTTCGGAGCTTGGGATAAGCGAGTCAGACAGGTTTTATATTAAGCAGGCGCTGGATAGAGCCCGGCGGACAGGGCAAGACCTTTTGTATGAATTAGACGCGATTGAAAAAATCCTCTCGTTGGATTTCGCGCTTAATATAAGCGATGAGGAAAAGGAAAAATATTGTCATTTCACGAAAAGATTTCAGCAATTTACCGGTGCTCTGATGGCCAAAGGAGAGGAAGATACCGCGGACTATATTTTTAACCGTTTTATATCGCTGAATGAAGTAGGCGGGTTTCCTGAAAAGTTTGGTTTATTGTTAAGAGATTTTCACGAGTTTAACATTAAGAGACTTAAAGATTGGCCATATACGATGAGCGCGACGGCAACGCATGATACTAAAAGGGGAGAAGACGTCAGAGCACGCCTCAATGTTCTCTCGGAAATTCCGGAAGAATGGAAAAATACCGTAAAATTATCGCACAAACAAAATAGGAAGCAAAAATCGAAAATCGGTCAGGAGCTTGCGCCCAGCAAAAATGACGAATATCTTATTTACCAGACGTTTGTTGGTGCTTTTCCCTTTAAAGAAGAGGAAGAAGGCGATTTTAAGGAAAGGATGAAGCAATATATTGTTAAAGCTGTTCGTGAAGCTAAGATTCATACAGCATGGCTGAAACCAGACACACAATATGAAGAGGCCTGCGTCAAATTCATTGATAGAATTTTAGATTCTTCAAATGGAAATAAATTTCTGAATAATTTTATTCCTTTTCAAAGAAAAGTGGCATATTTTGGGATCTTTAATTCTTTGTCTCAGACACTTCTTAAATTAACAGCACCGGGCACTCCTGATATATATCAAGGTAATGAATTGTGGGATTTAAACCTGGTTGATCCTGATAACAGAAGGCCGGTTGATTTTGAGAAACGCAAGAAATTTATTAATGAGATTCAGGGGGCAGAGAGCGATTTAGCAGCTCTGATTAAAGAATTGCTTGCTCACAAAGACGATGGAAGAATAAAGATGTTCACTCTCTACCGTCTATTGAAGGCAAGAAATGAATTCAAAGAATTATTCCAAAACGGCGAATACATACCTCTTGCGGTAACAGGGGCATTACAAAACCACATTATTGCTTTTGCCCGAAGAAAGGACAATGTCTGTTGTGTTGTAGTTGCTCCGCGATTTTTATCAAAGATTGTTAAAGAGAATGAGTTGCCCTTGGGAGAAGCGATCTGGAAGGATACAGCCATTCTTTTACCCAAAGGATTTTCGTCAGAATGGAGAGATGTTCTAACTGGGAAAAGCCATGACCTGGGAGCGATGAGCAATATAGGAAGGGTTTTAGATCTTTTTCCTATCAGTTTATTGGTACATAAAATATAAATCAATTTTTAATAATTTTTTGCGCATTTTCCTTACGGTGGTATAATATTTCATATCTAACAAAACGCTAAGGAAGGTATCCACGGCGTTTTTGGTTTTATTGGGGGTTTTCCCAGGGAAGCATTCTTCCCGACAATAAAAAGACTGGTGTTTAATAATATGGTAAATAAAAAGCAGTCTAAACTTAAGTTAAAAGCAACGATTCCTAAAAATAAAGCGAAAAAACCTGTATCTAAAAATAGCGTTTTTAAGTCTGAGCGGCGTAATTTTTTAAGCCGGGATACTGACAAAATCTTCCTAAGCTTTTCACGAGTAAAAAGGATGGCGCATGACTAGCAGCAGTCCGGTAATTTATGTTGTTGATGATGATATTTCTGTGTGCAGGGCGCTGAAATTATTGCTTAAAGCACATGGTTTTAATGTATGTATGTTTACGCAGGCAGAAGATTTTTTATCTTTTAAGCATCCCAAGGTACCATCCTGTCTTTTATTGGATCTACGTTTACCGCAGATGAACGGACTTCAGCTGCAGGAGAGAATGACGGCGCAGGGAGTTTTCATCCCGATAATTTTTATATCCGGACACGGAGATATCCCCAAGAGCGTCAAAGCGATCAAGGCAGGAGCAATGGATTTTCTTCCTAAGCCTTTTACCCAGAAGAAATTGCTTGATGCCATCGCGAAAGCTATTTCAAAGAGCAATGTCCAGACTAAAGATCAGGCGGAAATAGCAAAAATAAACAAGCGGATCAAATCTTTATCCGCGCGCGAACTGGAAGTTTTCAGGCTTGTAGCCAAGGGGATGCTAAGCAAGCAGATAGCCTATAAGCGCGGAGTTTCTTTGCAAACCATCAAAGTGCATCGCGGCCGGGTAATGCATAAGATGCAGGCTAAGACCGTGACTGAGCTTATTCGTTTTGCCCAAAAAGCGGGAATCACACCCCCAGCGTGTTAGTTACCTCCCATCATCTTTTTAAGATAACGTTTGCTCAAGCTTATTATACCTAGGTACAATTGATTTAATTCTGGATCTTAAGCATAATAATATTATGATAATGGAAAAAATTGCTTTTGATTATTCAATACCCCAAACGCTTCTAGTTAAATTAGGCGGAGATTGGCAGATTTCTGCCGGGTTTCTTCCAACAACGGAAATTACCGCGCAGCTTACCAGCCATCCTGATATCAGTCAAATCAATCTTATTGTTTCACAAGAGTTACAGTGGGACAGCGGACTTATTGCTTTTTTACTTAAGTTGGTTAGGGAGTGCGAGCAAAAGAATATTCAGGTTGATCAAAAAAAATTACCGCCGGGAGCGCGGAAGCTTCTTGAACTGGCGTTAAAGGTACATGAAAAAAATATTTTACCTCAAGAGATACGCGAGCCGTTATTTGAAAAAGTTGGAGACAAGGTTTTGCAAATTTACCAAAGCTTGTGTTCAATGCTGGATTTCTTGGGGGATATTATGGTTTCTTTCTCCCGCGTAATTACAAGTAAGGCATATTTTCGCTGGGATGATTTTATGATTATTGTCCAGAAATGCGGGGTTGATACATTAATGCTTGTTTGTTTGATAAGCTTATTAGTCGGAATGATTCTGGCCTTTGTCGGCTCAATACAGCTTAAAATTTTCGGAGCGCAAATATTTGTTGCTGACATAGTCGGGATCGCAATGGTCCGCGTATTGGCAGCAGTGATGACCGGGATTATTATTTCCGGACGCATTGGGGCGTCTTTCGCGGCAGAGCTGGGAATGATGGAATCAAATGAAGAAATTGACGCGCTTAAAACATTAGGTGTTTCGCCGGTTGAATTTTTGGTTATCCCGCGTGTTTTGGCACTAGTAATTATGATGCCT
>Ga0180007_10002027_pt1 | contig 25182 bp, 18 predicted proteins | sample MM_PC_MetaG_FD_121122 | JGI IMG/M metagenome (GOLD analysis project Ga0180007, IMG submission 121122) | Groundwater microbial communities from the Aspo Hard Rock Laboratory (HRL) deep subsurface site, Sweden - MM_PC_MetaG | ecosystem: Environmental > Aquatic > Deep subsurface > Groundwater... | reverse complement strand
GACGCCGCGCTGGCCTCCGGTGACGCGAGCCTGGCCTTCGACTATTACGGCGAAGGATTGGAGATCGACGGCAAGACCTTCGGCGGCGTCATCCCCGGAGACACGCCGACCTTCATGTCGGAATGGGGCCTCGCGCAGGAGGCCGCCGATCTGAAGATGGTGCTCGACTTCATCCCGGAGGATCGGCGGAAGTCCAGCGTGATTCTCATGGGCTTCTCCCTGGGATCCCCAGTGATCAGCCAGTTCGCCGCCTGGGACTTCGATGGCAAAAAGGCGTCGGATTACCTCGCGGGTGTGGTCATGCTCGATGGCGGCGGCCTCCGCAGGTCACTGACAGAGGACCAATATCACGAGGAGGGCTGCGTGGGCTCCCTGGGGCTCAAGGTCGGACTCGATCAACTGCGCGAGGCCGGACCCTACGTGCAGGAGCTCGGCCTGGACTCCGGGATCTGGATCGCCCTTGATCTGGCTGCCCTGCGGGCTTCGGGCCGTTTCAACGACCCGCGCGACGAGATCCAGGACCGCGTGTTGAAGAACCTCATCGGCATCTTCCTCGACAAGCCCGACCTCCGCCTGACAGCGCGCGCGGCCCTCAGCGTGCTGGCCGATGATCATTTCGCCCCGGCAATCGTGATGCGCGCGGGTCTTGGCATGATCGAGGGCGGCCCCGTCGAGGAGTACCACAGTGAGCTCGCCGGGGAGACGCTGCTGCGACCGGCGTCAACCGAAGTGCTCTACTCCTGGCTGGATTATGACCAGACCGATCCTCCCGAACTGTCCTCGGTCGAGGAGATGGCCGAACTGATCCTGTCAGGTCCCACCGGGGCGATGGAATGGTACTCCCCGGTGCGCCTGAACCTCGACGTGTGCGCCTGCGACGGCCTCGACGTGCGGCCGTCCGACGACGACTACCGCTGGCGCATGGGCATGCGCGTCACGCGTAACGCGGAGATGGACGCTCCGGTGCTCTTCTTCTTCGCCGAGTACGGCGAGATCTGGGACCTGTCCTTGGTTAATAATTACATGAACAGTTTACCGCCGGTGGGCCCGGGCCGTCCCAACGCCGGCGCGGAACGTGATCCGGCGCTGCCTCCCCACCTGACCGGATTCTCCCGCATCATCGCCCCGCGCTACCACCACATGGACTCGATCCTGGCCGCCCCCGAGACCGGCAATGACTACCTTTACGAGCCTCTGCTGGACTTCATTCTGGCCAACACCGAGGGCACGGTCAGTGCGTCACTGCCCTGATTCGGCGCCACGCATTATCAGCTTGCCCATAATCCGCCATGAAGTATGATCATCGGCACCGGGGACCCGTGGTCTCCGTCCTTCAAATCGAAAGGATTGCATCATGAAAACCTTCCTGAACCTGTTGGTCATGACCCTGACGATCGGACTCGTACTGGTCGCCTGTGACGAGGACAAGAAGACCACCAACAACGTCAACAACGTCAATAACCTCAACAACGTCAACAATGCCGTCTGCGGCGACTCCACCGTGGACGAGACCGAAGACTGCGACGATGGCGAGGCCAACGCCAACGAGCCCGACGCCTGCCGCGCCGACTGCACCCATCCGGTCTGCGGGGATGCCATCCTCGACGTATTGCAGGCCTACGGCGTCGAGGAATGCGACAATGGCGAGGCCAACGCCGACGAGCCCAACGTCTGCCGCACCAACTGCCTCAACCCATTCTGCGGAGACTCCATCCTCGACGATGAATTCTTCGAAGAATGCGACTACGGCGACGGCAACGCCGATGCGCCCAACGTCTGCAGGCAGGGCTGCATAAACCCTGCTTGCGGCGACGGGATCATCGACTTCTCCTTGGTGTGGGGCGAGGAGACCTGCGATGACGGCGATACCGACGCCGAAGATGGCTGCAACGGGTCGTGCAAGATCGAGCTCGGCTGGTCCTGCCAAGGTCAGCCATCGGTCTGTACGGATGGCTGCGGCGATGGACTGATCAACGGCTCCGAAGAATGTGACAACGAGACCGACTTCATACCCAACAGCGGCGACGGCTGTTCGGCCACATGCCGCGTCGAGGTGGGCTGGGCCTGCTCTGGGGAGCCCTCCAACTGCACACCCATCTGCGGTGACAACCTGCGTGTGGGCCCCGAGACTGACGCGCTCAGTTGCGACGACGGCGACACCGAGCCCAATGACGGCTGCGACGGGAACTGCCTGGTCGAAGAAGGCTGGACCTGCACCGGCACCCCCTCGGTCTGCATCCAGAACTGATTTGATTTGATCTCAGGACAACAGAAGTGATTCACACAGGGAGACGACCGCCGAGGCCGACGGTGCAAAGCCATCACAGCCGAAGCGGTCGGCAAGGTCGGCGTTCATCGAGGCGCCACCGGCGATGAGACGGACCCCGAGTCCAGCCTCCCCGAGGGCCTTCTTCACGTCCTCGATGCGGCCGACGGTGGTGGTCATCATCGCCGAGAGACCCAGTATCTGGGGCCTGTGCTCGCGCACGGCGGCCACGATCGATGCCGCGGGGACATCCTTGCCGAGATCGACCACCTCGAAACCGCCGCTCTGCAGCACGGTCCCGATGATGCGCTTGCCGATGTCGTGGACGTCGCCCTCGACGGTCGCCAGCAGCACGCGGGCCTTGTACACCGGCGCCGTGTCCATGAGTCCGTGCAGCCGGTCGAACACCGGTCGGGACGCATCCGCGGCCAGCAACAGGGACGGCAGATAGATCTTTTTGCGGCCATAGAGCTCGCCGATCTCGCGCATGGCCGAAGCCAGCAGGCCCGAGCCGATCTCCACCGGGGTGACGCCTTCGGCCAGCTTCGCCTCGATCAACTTCCACAGGCCCTCGGTGTCCCCGCGCAGCAGCGCCGCGACCCAGGGATCGCCGGGCGCCTCCTCCCCCGAGGAGAAGGCCGTGTCCCCGCGCAGGGCGAGGGCGCCGTGCAGTCCGGCCATCACCAGATCGTCTCCGGGATTGCAGATCGCCGAGCGCATGCCGAAGTGCACGGCCTGGGCCATGAAGGCCGCGTTGATGCGCGAGCGGTCGGGAAGGCCGAAGCTCAGGTTCGACAGGCCGCAGGTGGTGGCGATGCCGCGCATGGAAAGCTCGGCGATGGTCTCGAGGGTGACCTTCGGATCCTTGCCTGCCCCGAACGACAGCACCAGCGCGTCGGCGATGACCCGGTGGGAGGGAATGCCGGCGTCGGCCAGCCTCGACAGGCCGTCCTCGATCACGGCCACCCGGCCCGCGGCGGTCTCCGGGATCTCCGAGCCCATGGCCAGCAGCAGCAGCATGCCGCCATACTTCTTCAGCAACTCGGCGCGGCGCGGCAGGTTTTTGTCGGTCACGCGCGCGGAGTTGAGCAACGGCCGTCCGACGACCTCGCGCATGGCCTTCTCCAGCAGCGACGGGGTCTGGATGTCCAGCGACAGCGGCAGGGCATCGTGTGCGTCAAGGGCACGCACGGCGGCGACCACGACCGAGGGGTCCAGCGTCTTCTCGATGCCGAAGTTCACGTCGAGCAGGTGGGCGCCCTCCTGATACTGGGCGTTGGCCTCGGCCAGCAGCATCGTCAGATCGCCCTGTGCGAGCTGGTCGGCGAAGACCTTGCGGTTGGCGGGGTTGATGCGCTCTCCGATGATCGCGAACGGGAACAGCGGAACGGTCCGCGTGCGCGTGCAGAAAACGGCAGCAGGCGACACCTGGCGGGTCACGGGCTTCTTGCCGCGCACCAGGCGCGAGAGCACCCGGATGTGCGCGGCCGAGGTGCCGCAGCAGCCGCCCACGATGTGCGCTCCGGCGGCGACGAAGTCCTCGGCGACGGCGGCGAAGTCCTCGGGGGTGGTGTCGTAGTGGAGATGCTCGCCGTCGAAAATCGGCCGGCCGGCGTTGGGTTCCACGCTCAGGCAGTGGTGCGTGCAGCGCGCCAGCTCGTGGAACACCGGCAGCAGGTCCGCGGGCCCAAGGGAGCAGTTGATGCCCAGCACGTCCACGTCGAGATCGCCGATGGAGCGCGCGAACACCTCCACGGAGGTGCCCGTGACCGAGCGGCGATCCGCCTCGAAGGTCATGTGCGCGATGAGCGGAACCTCGGAGGACACCTCGCGGATGCCGACCACCGCCGCCTTGAGCTCCTTGAGATCGGTCATGGTCTCGACGATCAGTCCGTCGACACCGGCCTCGATGAGCACGCGGGCCTGCTCGGAGAACGCCGCGACCGCGTCGTCGAAGGCAGCCTCCCCAAGCGGCGCGAGCATCCAGCCCGTGGACGACATGTCGCCGAACACCAGCGCACGATCGCCGGCGGCCTGGCGTGCCAGCGCCACGGCAGCCTGGTTGATGCGCACGAGGTCATCTTCGCAGCCGAGGGTCGCGAGCTTGGGACGGTTGGCCGAGAACGTGTTCGTCAGCAGGATGTCCGCCCCCGCCTCGACATAGTCGCGATGGACCGCGAGAACGATGTCGGGACGCTCGAGGTTGAGCACCTCGCCGGGCCTGCCGCCGGAACCGCGGGCGAAGAAGCTGGTTCCGTAGGCGCCGTCGAGAATGTGAACGCGCGAGGTGATTCGTTCGAGAAATTCTTTTCTGTTCATGATATCGTCCTGTCGACCCGTGATTCTGCGCAGGGTCTTGGGGCCATGACCCGCCGCGTGCCACGGGTGTAGCGCGTTCGTGCGCGCGCGTCCAGTCCACTTTTGGAGTGACCTGCGTAGAAGACTATTTTATCCTTTACAATGTCTAATTCCAGGTACAGGCTTTGGCCCATCGTGACTGATCCGTCGAGCTGGACCTGCGTTTATTTCCACCGCTGACAGGAGTTCTCCCATGACGAAAATCTTCGTGCTGGCTTCCACGCTGGCCTTCACCATCCCACTATTGTCCGGCTGCGCAGGCAAGGGAGACGACGAAAAGAACAAGAACTGCAAGGCACTGCACAAGCGGCTCGAGTTGTGCAACATGCAACTGGAGGACGATCAGAAGGTCATGAAGCGCCAGGTCGCCGCCGGAAAGGAGAGCTTCGTATCCTTCTGCAGGGGTAATTACACGAAGGGACGGACCGTGAAGATGATGGAATGCCTCACGAAACCCGCGTGCAAGGATTTCCTGAAGTGCATCGAGCACCGCCCGGGCGGCGGCATAAGCCCGGAGACCGACGACACCATGCCTGATCATCCGGACAGGGACATGGCCACGCCCCCCGCGCCGTCCGGAATGCCCGTCGAAGAAAAACCCGCCACGCCGTAACTCCTCCGGATCAACTATTTGCCTTCCATCGTGATGACGCCGTTCCATGAAGGCGCAGGAGGCGTCTCCATGCAGGCCTCACAGCGCCCCTTGAGCCAGGTGGAGGGGGCGTCGTCGGGGGTCGTGGCCAGCAGGTCCTCCAGCCGTTTCACGGCCCCGGAGAAGTCGCGCCGGAAATACAGGTCCAGCGCCGCCTCGTAGGAGCGGACGACCGCCTTGCGATCCTCCGGCACCGAGGAGACCTCGCCGATCAGTTCACTGACCGTGACGGGTTTGGTGCGACCCACCACCGCCACCTGGGCGAGCCGGCGCAGCACGAAGCGATCCGAGACGAGGGCGGCCGAGTCCTCGCTGAGCATGACCTGGGTGCCGAAGACCTTGTTGAGGCCCTCAAGACGGCTGGCCAGGTTGACACCATCCCCGATGACCGTGTAATTGAGCCGATCCTCGCAGCCGAAGTTGCCCACCACGACCGAGGCAGTGTGGATGCCGATGCGGGTATGAAAATCCGCCAGAAACGGCTTCTCCGGTTGCAACCGATCCAAATCCGCCAGGGCCTCGAGGATCGCCGAGCACGCATGGAACGCATGATCCGGAACTTCGTGGGGCGCGCCCCAAAAGGCCATCACTGCGTCGCCGATGTACTTGTCGACGGTACCCTGCCGGTCCTGGATCCGGCGCGTGACCACCGAAAGGTAATCGCCCAGCTGCCGGGCGAGCTCCAGCGGTTCGAGCCGCTCGCTGATCGAGGTGAAGCCCTTGATGTCGCTGAACAGGATCGTCAGCGTGCGCACCTCGCCGCCCAGCGCCGGCTCCTGCCGGCCCTCGAGCAGTTGGCGCACCAGCCGGATGGGCACGTACTTCTGGAATGCCCGCAGCCCCACCTTCATGGACTCGAAGGATCCCAGCACCTCGTCGACCTCGCGAAACGGGGAGCGCCCCGGACAGGGCTCCAGGTCCATGCGGCGCACGCGGTCGCTCTCCTCGACCAGGTTCTGCAGGCCCCGCGAGATGACCCGCGCGATGATCAGCCCCGCAATCAGTGCGAAGAAAGCCAGCAGCAGGGCCATCAGCAGCGTGTTCCGGTTCGCCCGACGGGCCGAGGCCAGGAACTCGTCCTCGCGGGCGAGCACGCCGGCGACCCAGGTGCGCGATGCGCCGACCTCGATCGAGAGCAGGGTGCAGACCCAGTCGACGCCGTCGACGCTGTAGCGCAGGATCAGCGGAGCCGTCCCCGGACGGGAGAAGACCTCCCCGAGGTAGGCGGTGACCGCCTCCTGACGCGCGAGCGCCGCAATGGGTGCCAGGGGGCTCTCGCCGAGCTTCCGCAGGCGCCGTTTCCCGTCCGGTCCGGTCAGCACCAGCGAGGCGCGGTCCCGCACCGCGATGATCTGCCCGGCCTCGTCGAGCAGGAAGGCCTCGCCGGAGGATCCCACGCGGATGTTCTTCGACAGGAACGCCGACAGGTCGACCAGGCCGACATCGACGCTGAGCACGCCCAGCAGCTCGTTCTTCCCGTTCAGGTGCGGGATCGCTGCGGTCACGCCAGGCAGGCCGTCGCTGTGGAACACGTACACGCCGGTCCAGGCGAGCCCGCCTGCGGCAACGGCCCCCTTGTACCATTCGCGGGTCCGCACGTCGTAGGGATCGTCGGGATCGGTGATCGTCTCGCGCACGGCCTCCAGCGACGCCCCCGGGTCGCGGTGCTTCCACTGGACGATCCGCGTGCCCTCCACCCGGATGCGCTTGGTCGAGAGGGAGCCGTCGGGCTGGCGTTTCACCATCACGAAGTTGCCCGCTGTGTCCCCGAAGTTGAGCATGGCCACGGATGGATGCACCCGCAGGAAGTCGAAGAAGTACTCCTCCGTGCGCGCGAAGTCCTCGGTGGACACCATGCCGCGCCGGACCAGCGCCAGGGTCATCTCGGCACCGCTGCGGGCCGGGCCGAGATAGCCCACCACCTGCTCCTTGACGACCCGGGCGTTCTGGTCGATCAGGTCCTTGGAGAACTGCAGCAGGGTGTCCCGCGTCGAGAAATAGGAAAAACCCGCCAGCAGCAGCGAGGTGATCAGGATCAACCCGGACAGGGCCAGTCCGATGGTCAAACGGAGGGTAGGACGATACCGGTTCATGGATCCGCATCATGCATGATCCTCGCGCTGATTTCCAGCCCTGCGTTCCCGGCATCCTACCCCGGTTAAAAAAACTGAAAAAGAAGGTTGCGAAGTCTTCGTCAAGGCGCTAGTCTAACTATAGGGACACAGGTTCCAGCCTTCCATCCGGGAGCGTTGGAACGAATTATCTGGCCAAAAGAAAAGTTCAGTCGGGATTCTGAGGCCAGGGGTTTTTTGCGGTTTTTTTTACGAGAATTCAACTGTTCACGGGGTGGCACATGAAATTTCCCAGGGTTTTTCGCGGACGCTAGTTTACTGTATACTTTTATATTGGTTTTTTGCGTTTCGACAATTGCAATTTCACAGGAGGCTTGCCATGAAAACGTCATTTCACCATGTTTTTCGCATTTTAACCATTGCGCTGATTGCGGTGGCCGTCAGTTTCTCGTGGGCCTGCATCGAGCGTCCGATGAAGGTCGCCGATCCTGCGCCCAACGTGATCTCCGACTTCTCCGCGCTGCAGAGCACCACCCGGGACGTGGATCTGATCTTCCTGGTCGACACCTCCCGCTCGATGGAGGACGAGCAGATCCTGCTGCGCCAGAACTTCCCGAACCTGGTCCGCGTCCTCAAGGACATCTCCGGAGGCCTGCCCAACCTGCACCTGGGCACCATCTCACCGGACCTGGGCACCGCCCCGTACAACAGTGCCGGCTGCGATCACCCCGACGGCGACGACGGCCGCTTCATGAAGGGCGTCAGCAACGCATGTGTCAACCCAATCAACCAGAACTATGTGGTGGACGTCGAGCCACGCGGCTGCACGGTCGAGAAATTGACCGCCGAGGGCGAGGCGACCACGTGCCCATCCCATGATTGCGCGCAGGCCAACTGCGAGCAGGCCGCCTTCACCGATCTCGAGGGAAACCCCACCGAACCCGCCGGTCTGATCTTCGCCGTGGACGAGAACGGCTGTCCCCGCTGCCGCAACTACAGCGGCGAGAGCCTCGAGGACGTCTTCTCCTGCATGGCCAACCTGGGGACCGAAGGCTGCGGCCTGGAGTCCCAGCTCGAAGCCGTGTACAGGGCCGTCACGGACCGCTCCGGAGCCAACTCCGGCTTCCTGCGCGACAACGCCTACCTGGCGATCTTCATCATCTCCGATGAGGACGACTGCTCGGTCAAGAACACGGAGTTCTACAACCCCATCGGCGACATCAACTCCCCCCTGGGCAAGCTGGACAACTTCCGCTGCACCGAGTTCGGCGTCAAGTGCGACGAGCCCTGGCAGCGCGTGATGCCCGCAGGCTCGATGACCTACCACAACTGTTCGCCTCGCGGGTCCAACGATCCATTGAACATGCTGCAGCCGATCGATCGCTACACGTCGATGCTGCGCCAACTCAAGGACGCGAACATGATCCTGGTGGGCGCCATCATCGGCCCCTACGGGAACCAGTTGACCATCGGCCTCGACGGCACCAACTACCCGAAGATGGATCCCTCCTGCGGCGTCGCCCCCAACGGCGCGGACCCGGCCGTCCGAATCGAAGCCTTCGTCCGGGAGATGCTGCTCGACGAGGACGACGTGTCATGGGCCCTGACCGGCATCTGCTCGGGCGACTACTCCCCGGCCCTGGTCGGTCTGGGGAACCGCATCAAGGAGATGGTCGAGGTGCAGTGCATCACGACGCCCCTGGCGGGCTGCCCCGATCCGGCCGCGGCCAACGGCGCGCTGCCGCTGACGCACCTGCCGGCCGGGGATGCGGGCGTGTGCACGCCGCTGTGCTCGGTCCAGGACATCGACGCCGACGCCAACGTGACCGAGATCCCGCAGTGCCCGGTGGATTACCAGGGAGGGCACCCCGCCAAACGTGACCTGAACCTCCCCGTGCCAAAGTGCTTCCATGTCACCTTCAACCCCGAGTGCGCGGTGCCTTGCCCGGAGAACTCCACCCTGCGCGGCTGCGACCCGGTGAACACCCCGTGGTTCGGGCCCTCCCGCGGCGCGGAGATCATCATCTCCCGCCGGGCCGACCCGACCCCCGGCACCCGCGCCAAGATCGCCTGCGCGGGCCTGCCGCTCACCGAGAAGCTCTGCTTTGACGGCAAGGACAACGACGTCGACGGCCTCATCGACGGCCACGATCCGGACTGCTCCAACTGATCCCCTGTCCGTCCCTCTCCAGGCTCATTTTTTCCTCGGATTCCCGTTCAACCCCGGTTTCGCTTCACTCCAAGTCCCCCATGGGCGGCGCCCCGTACATCTTGGGGCCCGGCGGCGGAACGCGGGGACCGGCATAGGCCGGCTTGGGCGTGTCGACGGTCATGGACCGCAGATGGGGCGGGATGCCATACATGGGCGCATTGTCGGGAGCCGGGGACTCGGACTTCATCTGGATCTTCATCTGAACCGGCTTCTCATCGGGCGGTTCCACAGGGGGCGCGCGATACTCTATGGACGAATCGGGCACCTGCGGCGGTATCGCGTCAGGGGGCTGGGCCACACCATAGGGCGGAATCGGGTCGGGGGGCATCGCCACGGCGTAGGCGGGCACCGGGTTCATGTCCGGCGGCATCGGATCCCCAGGAGGCATCGGCCGCCCATCATCGGCTGTCATCGACATTGCATACGCGGGCACCGGCTGCGGTCCCTCGGATCCCCCACGATCGCACGCGGCGCCCGCCAGCGTCAGGCCTGCGCCCATCAGGGCGGCCACGGCCCAGCGCGGCATGCGCACCGGCGGCGGCACGGTGGGACGGAAGCACTCGTTCCTCAACTTCTCCATCATCAGATCCCATTCCATGGCTCTCTCCTATTCGCCGAAGGGCGATTTCTCCAGGACGCGATCCATCGAGAACTCCGAATCGTCCGACCTGTGCGCCTGGGCATGGACCGGACGGACCACCAGCGAAACCTCGCCGACCTGCAGTCCGACGCTCCCCAGCTCCTCGTCGAGGTGCTCCCGAAGCCGGGCCTTTGCCTGATCCGGCGCTGAGAGGGACCGGTCCACGGGCAGCGACGCCAGCACCTGGTGCGTCCCGTTCTCGGCGATGATCCGGACGATCCGGACGATCTCCTCGATGCCCAGGCCGCCCAGGGTCTGCACGAACCGGGTCAGTGGTTCGGGCTTCCTGATCAGTTTCACGCGCAGGGTCAGCGAACAATCTAGCAGGGGATTCCCCAGATGGGTGATCCGCAAGGCCTCGTTTTTGATCTCCGGGAACTCCGATGGATACAGTTGGCCGCTCTGGAACAGCGGTATCACGAGCATCCTGCCCGAGTGCGCGAAGCCGAGAGGCCCTGCGGCCGGATCGGCGGAGTTCGACCGCTGGATGGCGAGGAAATGTCCCGGCGAAACCCGGACCAGTCCCCGAAAGATCAGCAGCCCCCAGACCAGCGTCGAACCCAGAAACAGCCCAATGGCCAGGCCTAAAATGATGTTCTGTCCCATCTCAGGCCTCCATCCGCAACGACGACACCGAAAGATGGACCAGCTCCAGGCCCAGCTTCCGGAAGGACTCGGCGGTCGCGTCGGCCATCCCCGCCAGGAACGTCAGGTCCCCGACCTCCTCGGCGGCCAGCGTGGAGAGCACCTGCCTGGCCGCTCCTTCCATCGTCTCGGTGGACACCTGTGCGATGTCCCCGGTCGGGCGATCCAGGAAGCGCTCGATCCAGCAGGCTGCCAGCGCAGGATCCGTCGAGAGCCGGACCAGCGCGAACAACGAAGCCTTCACACGAACGCCGCCCGGCAGGTACGCGTTCCGAACCTCGATCCTGCACGGAATGCACGAGCCGTCGATCTCCCGGCACTGCTCCACCACAGGGATCACGTACGTCAGTTTCCGCGCGATCCGGAAGCCGAGGGTCTTCCCGCCCCGGTTGTGCCGGCCGCCGGTGACGACCAGGAACCGGTGGGGCAGCGGCACCCGCAGCAGCCGCCCGATCATGAAGGTCTCGATGACGATGAAAAGAACCCCGAGGACTCCCCCGAGGACCCATCCCATGATATCTGGTTGCATCATTGCTCCTCTTTCATGGATCCTGTCCATTCACGTTGAAAGCATACCGACCCCCAGCTTTTCTGGCAATGCACAATTTCTGCATGCATTCTTCAGGCTGACAGGGTATGAATTGACCTGTTGGACCCTGCGACACCGCATCATCAGGAGTTTCGAGCCATGAAGACCACCTTGATCGCCACCCTTCTCATCTGCCTCCCGCTCTTTGCCGCCTGCGACGACGGCGAGCCCGCGGGCTCCGAGTACAACGGCTTCTACCAGGTCACCCTGAGCCAGGAACGCACCTCGTGCAGCGACCAGGACGCCTGGACCGACCTCGACATCATGGAGCCGTACTTCAAGCTGGCCGCCCAGTCGTTCTTCGGCACGCCCATCGTCGGATGGATCTCATGCACCGGTGAGACCGAGGACACCTGCGACGACGAGACGATCGATCTCATGGGCATCTTCGTGAAGAAGGACGGCACCTGGCAGCAGTACATGACCACGTCCTCGTCGGGCGGCGGAGAAACCATCTGCTACCTCACCTACCGCCAGGGCATCCCGGCGCTCACGGAGAGCGGTCTATCCATCACCGTCACCCGATGGGAGGGCGAGATCACCCTGGAGGCCGGCGAGGAGTGCGACCCGGATCTGGTCGACAAGTACTTCGACCAGATGGACTGCACGCAGATGGAATACCTGGAAGCCACCCGACTCTGAGCAAACCGTCGAACCGTTCTGACCGCTGGCAGCCCGCACGCGCGGGTGTCATGCCTTCCGGAGGCCAAGCATGGACCTGACCCACCTCAAACGGAACCTCAAGGGTGATTTCTTCGGCGGACTGGCCGCGACGCTGGTGGCCCTGCCCTCGGCCATCGCCTTTGGCCTGATCATCTTCGCGCCGCTGGGCGTGGAATACTCCGCGCGGGGAGCCATCGGCGGCATCCTGGGCTGCATCGCCATCGGCTTCCTGGCCCCGCTGCTGGGCGGCACCGCACGGCTGGTCTCGGCGCCCTGCGCGCCGGCCGCGGCGGTCCTGTCCGTCTTCGTGATGGAGATGGTCCGGCGGGACAACTCCCCATCGGCGCTGGCCCTGGTCCCGGCCTACCTCAGCGTGGTGATCCTGATCTCGGCGGGCCTCCAGGTCCTCGCCGGGACCCTCAAGGGCGGACGCATCATCAAGTACATCCCCTATCCCGTGGTCGCAGGCTACCTCAGCGGCGTGGGCCTGCTGATCTTCACCGCCCAGCTGCCCAAGCTCGCGGGCATGCCCAAGGGAACGACCTTCTTCGCCGCCCTGTCATCGCCTGCCTCCTGGCAGGCGGGCCACCTGATCGTCGGGGGCGTCACCATGGCCGCCATGATCCTGGCCCCGCGCCTGATCAAGTCCATCCCGGGCGCCATCGTCGCGCTGTTCGCCGGCGTGCTGGCCTACTTCGCCTTTGCGCTGACGGATTCGAGCCTGCTCACCACGGTGGGAAACCCCGCCGTCATCGGTCCGATCCTGCCGAAAAACGTGTCCTTCGCCGACATGCTCTCGGCGCACTTCTCCTCCTTCGGCGGGATGCGCCTCTCCGATCTGTCGATGCTGCTGGTGCCGGCGGGCACCCTGGCGGTGCTGCTCTCGGTCGACACCCTCAAGACCTGCGTCGTCCTCGACGCCCTGACCCGCGGGCGCCACGACTCCAACCGCGAACTCATCGGCCAGGGCGTGGGCAACTGCGCCTCCGGGCTGGTCATGGGCATCCCCGGCGCGGGCACCATGGGCGCCTCCCTGGTGAACGTGACCTCCGGCGGCACCACCCGCCTCTCGGGCTTCTTCGTGGGGGTGTTCTCCCTGCTGACCCTTTTGTTCTTTGCGGGCCTGATCGCCTGGATCCCGATCTCGGCGCTGGCCGGCATCCTGATGGTGGTGGGCGTGCGCATGGTGGACACCAAGAGCCTGAAGATGCTGCGCTCGTGGACCACCGCCTTCGACTTCTTCGTGATCCTGGCCGTGATCGTCTCGGCGCTGACGCTGAGCCTGCTGGCTGCCTCGGGCGTGGGCATCGCCCTGGCCATCGTGCTGTTTCTGCGCGACCAGATCCGCGGCTCGGTCGTGCGGCGCCGCGCCACCGGCGCCCAGATCTCCTCGAAGATGAAGCGCCTCAAGCACCTGCGCGAGGCCCTGGAGACCAACGGCGCGGAGATCGTCGTGTTCGAGCTGCAGGGGCAGTTGTTCTTCGGCACCACCGACCAGCTGCTCAAGGAGCTGGACCCGCACCTGCCCGGCGCCCGGTACATCGTGCTGGACATGCGCCGGATCCTGTCCATCGACTACACCGCCGTGAACATGCTCCGGCAGGTCGAGGCGCGGCTGGCCGAGAAGGACGGCTACCTCATCTTCTCGTCCATCCCGGCGCACCTGCCCACGGGCAAGGACGTCAAGGGCTACTTCACCGAACTGGGGCTGTCGGCGGAGCTGCGCAACGTGCGGTTCTTCGACAACCACGACTCGGCCCTGGAGTGGGCCGAGGACCAGCTGCTCGCGCGCGTCTGCCCCGACGAGGCCTGCGAGGCGGACCGCACCTTCGATCTGGGCGAGATCGAGCTGCTCTCGGGCATCGACGCGGGGAAGATCGAGAAGCTGCGGCTGTTCATCACCGAGAAGGAGTTCAAGGCCGGTGAGACCATCTTCACGCGCAAGGATCCGGGCGGCGAGATCTTCCTGATCCGCTCGGGCGTGGTGAAGGTCTTCCTGCCCCTGTCCGGCGGCATCTCCTACCACCTGGCCACCTTCGGCGCCGGCGACTTCTTCGGGGACATGTCGTTCCTCGACCAGGGCCTGCGATCGGCCAACGCCGCAGCCCAGACCGACACCGCGCTATACGTCATCGAGCGCGCCCAGTTCGACCGGCTCGCCGAGGGACACCCTGAGATCAGCGCCGTCGTCTTCGAGCGCCTCGCGCTGGCCCTGGCCCTGCGCCTTCGCCAGACGGACTCCGAGCTCAAGGCCCTGCAGCAGGTGTAGGCGCGCCTGCAACCGGAGAGGTCACCCCGCCATGAAGCACATCGAATCCTCTTATCGCGACGACCGCGGCAAGCTAGTTGGTTTCAAATACAGCATCAACAGCGTGCTCCGTCTCCACCTCTTCTTCCGCATGCCTTGGCTGCTGTCAAAGCACGCCGCGATGCCCGAACGCTGTGATTGAGCGTCCATCTTCTAACGCAATGTATTCCTACGTCATCTCTTACACGAGCCTCTGTAGTAGACCCAGCCATAAACCCAAAGCAGCAGCGCACAAACCATCAATTTCAGCATGAAATTTGAACTCACACCAAACACCCAAAACGGCCAGAGAAAGAGCAACATGCCCACCCCCATCCACGGCAAGATGGCTCTCCATGGCACACGGACACCAACCAGATTCCTCGCCTCCATCACTTGCAACACCGAAACGATGGTCCCGGATAGTGCAGTGGCTGCGGCCGCACCGATCAGGCCGAACGACGGGATCAGAAGACAGTTGAAAAGGAAATTCAGGCCACCTGCGAGAAGCGAGTTCAAGAGATTCCAGCGCGAGAAGCCCGACATCACGAGCACATTTCCGGACATACCGAAGGCGCAGGAGAGAAATGGGTTGATCAGCAATAATAGCATGAAGGTCGGATCTTCCGTAAAACCCGAATCAAAAGCCCGCAGCAACTCTGAACGAAAGAATGAAACGAAAAAAATCACAGGGATGCCGAGCGCGATGGACCAGCGAGATACAACGGTGAGCGTTTCCCGAAGTTCGGCGAAACGCCCCTCATGGTAGTAGCGTGCTATTACCGGTCCATAACTTCCCGAGAAGACCATCTTCACCTGCCGAACATTCTTGACGATCTGCGCACCGAGCCCATAGAAGGCAACTTGTGCGGGAGACGCACCGAGCGCGCCAAGCATGATAACGTCCATCGAAGAGATGAACCTGCCAAAGGTCTGATTCAAGCCCTGCGGAATCACGAAAATGAGTATTTCACCATAGGCCGACTCCATGGGCTGCCGCTTCCACAACTGCCGATAATCAATCCAGTTGCGCAACAGAAATATTGCATATACCAGAGTGAAGACATATGTCAGGGAAAATGCCGCGGAGATCCCTGGCGTACTCCATCCGAGCATGTAAAAAACAACCGCAAAGATCATGGTCAGCACCGGTGCGACGAAATGAAGCACCAGCACTTCCGGCCCCATCCTCAATTGCGCCTTCGGGAATGCAGTCGCCAGTCGCGTCAGACTCTCGAAGGGCAGTGTGAAAGCAAGAATCTGCAGGACAGAACCCAATCCGTCATATTCAGGGTAAAACCTCAATGCCACCCAGGGCGCGCCGAACCAAACGAGAACAAGCATTGCTGAGCTGGTCACAAGTGTCAGCACCACAAGCGATCGCACTGCCGAGTATAACCGGGGAGCCTCCTCAGATGAGTGCGAGTGCCTGGATGCATACAGAATCCCTCCATCGACGAACCCGGAGGTACCCAGAGCACCTGCGACCTCAAGCAGACTATAGGCCACAAGGAAGGTACCCAACGGCACCTGTCCGTAGAGACGGGTCAACAGGATGTACAGCAACGGTGTCGTGACTGCTCGAATCGCAAGTCCGAAGGAGTTGACCGCTGCGCCGCGGGCTATCTCTGAAATGGTGGAAGACATTGGATCTCTACCGGATTTCGTTGAAGAACGATCTCGCCAACCCACGGAGGACTCCCGGTCTGAAAGCCTGCAATATGGGTGGATAACAACCTGGTGTCCCAGTGACAAAATCTTCCAGAAAACCGGTGATCCTCCCGCAGGTGTGGCCATCGCACTGATGCATGTACGTCTCGAGGAACCTCTGCGCTCGGAACTCGTCACGCCGCGGATTATCCAGCGCTTCACGCACCTGGAAGATCATTTCGGCAGGCTCCATCGCCAGGCTCCCGCCGTTCTCCGTCAATTCGAGCTTCCAGAGGTTATGACGTGTACCAGCATCCGTTGAAGCCAACCCCTCACACTTAAGCTTTCTCCACACGGTCTGATCCAGGTCCCTCTCCAGCGGATACCAGTGCACGGTGGGCTTTCGCGAGGCGTAAAAGGTGTTGGCGATCGACGAGAAGTTCGTCAGCAGAACGCTCGAGATCATCATGTCCACCGTATTATCCACATTTTCATCCTGGAATTTCACCATCACATGCGGCTGCATACGCCTCCACTGCTGGATCCGGTTCACGGTACCTGCGGAATAGCGGAGGCGATCATGCATGCGAAGGATCATGTTGACACCCCATTTCCTCAGGGAATCCGCGAGCAAGGTCAGGACCTTATCCGTGCCGCCCCAATGGTAAAACGGATCGCCGTAATGCCAGGTGGGTGCGACCAGCACCGTGGGCGCGACCGGGTCGAACGGGTAAAACTCCCGGACTGCTGATGGATCGACATCTCGCAGGAAGAAGTCGTCTCCCGCAGCCATTCCAAGTTTCACAACATTTTCCGGCGCCATTCCCATTTTCTCGATCCGCTGTCTGCGGTCGAACTCACCATAGGCCTTCCAGGCGAAGCGTGGATTCGCCTTCACAACGGGGCCGACCAACCGCTCGCTCTGCCGCAGGAACGTGTCCATTTCCATCCGGTCCTGCGGCCCCTTCCAGCCGAAGCCGTGCCAGATGACGAACACCCTGGAGGCGACCGGAAATGGCGGCAGGAGATCATCGACCAGCGCGACATCGGCGCCGAACTTCTGAATCTCGAGTTGACTGCGCCAGTCCAGGCGCGGGATGACGCGCACCGACAAAGGCCACAACCGCTGGCAGGCCTCTTTCTGGAAGCTCTCCCAGTGGTCGTAGGCAACCAGGATTTCATGCCGGTTCTCTCCGATTGCATGGCGCAGATGGGCCAGTATTTCGCCATTCAGATGGGTTGTCCAATAAAGTAGTTTCATGATACGACTCCTGAATGCGCCCGATTGAAGAATTCTGGAGGGCAGTTACGGGCACCGAAGTGTAGAATTGAATAAAAAATACAAAATTTCAATTTAATTCGTTGACTTTGTTCGCAAGGATGGCTAGAAAAGGCTCAGGGCTACGGTTGGCATCGTTTCAGCATCGAGGCCGAGGTCTGTTTGGAGTATGGACGCAATGGACAATAGGCAGAAAAAACGAGATATGATTCTGGATTCCGCTTTAAAAAATATCAGCAAACATGGAATCAGAAAGATCACGCTGGATGATATATCCAAAGATATTGGAATGAAGTCAACGGCGCTATATCACTACTTTAAATCGAAGGATGAGATGCTGCTCGCCTTAATCGATCGTACTTTAAACGAAATGTCCGAAGGGGAAAAGAAAATCTTCCAACAGGAAAAACCGATCCACCTTCGTTTTCTGGAAATCATCGACTACCACGAACAGGTGCGCGACAATATCGGCATTCTATATACCAACTTCCTGGATGATTTACTGTCTACCGCCCCTCTATTTCGTGAACGAATTACCAAGTTCGTCCATTCCTCCATTCAAATGTACAGTGAGGCTTTCTCGGAAGCATTCAAGGATCAACCCAAGATGGTCCTGAATCCGGCGGCGTTCTCGACCATATTCGTTTTCGGCCAGTTCTTGCCTCACATGAACTTTTTTCTCAATCTCAATACTCCCCAGATCATCTGCTCGCAGGAGGCATTGATCGCGGAATTTCGGAATCTGATTATTCGATCATTTGCTGAGTAAAAAAGGATTTTTACGCGATGAGAAAATATATGCTTCTATCTTTAATTGTATTTATGTCTAATTCTAATACTGCATTTGGAGAATGCAAACCACCCAATTGCAAAGCCGAAGGTGCACATGATCCTCCCGGGGCTGCGGTGACCCAGCCAGCACAACTAAAAAAAATCCCTCCCTCGGAAGCGCCTGACAAATCTGGTGACATCGAAAACCTGACTTCGATGGAATTGTACAGGTCCCTCTATCCTGATCTCTTCCTCAACCCGCCCGAGGTCCGGAGACTTTCAATTCAGAACGCAATCCACAGAGCGTTCAAGCGCAATCCAGAGGTTATCGTCGCCAACCTGAAGCGCAAAGATGCCGAACTGCGCTACCGGGCGGAAAAACGCAACCTCATGCCCCGGGTGAACCTGGAAGCAACCTGGCTGCGCTGGGACTCAGCACTGCCGCTGGAGTTGGGCATCTCGGCTGGTGCCCCTCCAGAAGACTGCCCTCTCTCCTGCCTGGTGTTCCTGGGAGACATGTTTTCCAACATGGGGAACCTGCGGGAACAATACACACAGAATTACAAGGTCCAGGTCGTGCAGCCACTGACTGCTACCTGGGCGGTTCTCCAGTTGGTCAAGGCACGGAAAGTCGACATGGACGTTTCCAGTCTCGAAAACCAACTGAGCCATGAGACACTGAAGTACAAGATCGTCGTCGCATACATCAACGTGCTGCAAGCGCAGGCTTATGCTGAGATCGCCGAAAAATCCGAGAATCTGATTCGCTCGCACCTGACAAACGCACAGGCATTCAACACCGCCGAAATGCTGCCCAAGGTCGAACTCTCGCGACTGAAGACCACACTGGGAAAAGCCCTCCAGCAAACAGTCTCGGCCCGTTCTTCAGTTGCCTTGGCGATGGACGTCCTGAAAATGCACCTCGGCGACAACGGCAGGGACACCTTCGAACTGACGAACCGGTTTTCTGAGCCACTGAGTCTGGTGCGACTGCCGGTAGCAACGGCTTTGCAAATGATGGAAAAGAACCGGGTTGAACTGCTCAACATCCGGAACAGGCACCGGATGCTTGACCACGCCATCCGGGCGAGCACCATTGCCCAGCTACCGAACGCGAATATTATTTTACAATACGACCACAACGAGGGACTTGGCTCGCTTCAGCCGAAAAACGCATGGTTCATCGGTGTCAATCTTTCCTTTCAATGGGACTGGAATAAGAAAAACATGGAAACGGACCTTCTCCGTTCTCAAAAGTTGCAGTTGGACGCCGTTTACCGGCAGACGAGCGATCTGCTTGGTCTCAGCGTGAAGAAGCAATTCGATCAGGTCCGGTTAGCATGGAACAAGATCCGGATCTCGAAACTATCGTTGAGCGAAGCCGAGGAGGTCCTCCGGCTTGAGGGACTCCAGTTCAAGTCCGAGATGAAGACAACCATCTCCCTGCTGGACGCACAGACCCGCTGGGATGCGGCTTCTTTCGATTATACAAATTCAGTATTCGAGTACTACCTCAACCTCGCCGGCCTGATGTACTCGATCGGTGTCAGCCACCTGGAGGGGAGCGAACTGTCATGGTAAAAAAAATAATTTCCATCTTGATTTCACTGGGAATCTTCGGCGGAATCGGCCTGCTGGTCTATGGCAACGTCAAGGAGGGAATCTCCAAGCAACGTAAACAGGAAGCACACCAGAGTGAGCTGGCGAAGATCGACCGCCGCATTTTCGTAAAGACCCAGGCCGCTCAAAAGACCGATCTGTTCCTCTCCGTCGACACCACCGGAACCATCGCATCGGCGCGTCAATCCACCGTGTTCTCGATGTTCCCGGGGGAAATCGTCAAATTGAAGGTCAAGGAAGGAGACGAGGTGAAGAAGGGTGACATCCTGGCGCGTCTCGATGCAGGGAAGGTCGCCCTTGGATACCACCAGACTGAACTGTCCGTAAACCAGGCCGACATCCGCCTGGCCACGGTGAACACCAACTATAACCGCCTGAAACAACTCTATGAACAGGGTGTCATCCCCAAGACCGACTTCGAAAAGATCGAGACTGAAAAGAAGATGACCGAGCAGATGCTGGAACAGGCGAAGACGGCCAGACAGTTGGCCTCTGCTTCCTGGTCCGACGCCACACTGAAGGCACCCATCAATGGAACCGTCATCATCAAATCCGTGGAGGAAGGCGACCTGCTCTCCTCGGCCCAGGCCATGAAGAACTCCCCGCTGGTGGTCATCGCCGACCTGGACCGGATGAAAATCCAGTTCACGGTTCGTGAGCAGTACATTCCCTTCATGAAAAAAGGCCTGACCGCGATCATCCGCGTGGACTCGTACCCTTACGACTTTTCCGGGGTCATCGACACGGTCGACGAATACCTGGATCCGGTTACACGTTCTGCGAAGGCCACTGTGGTGATTGAAAACAAACCCATCACCGTTGACCTGAACGGTAAAAAGCAGGAGGTCCGCAGGCCCCTGAAGATCGGAATGTTTGCACGGATGAACCTCCGGCTCGACACGCTGGGGCAGCGGCTTTGCGTGCCCAGGCGGAGCGTCATCGCCGCTGGAGGCATGAATCACGTCTTCGTCTACCGGGACGGCACCGTCCTCAAGAAGATCGTGAAACCCGGGGTCTCCGACGACGATAAGACGGAAATCCTCGAAGGAATCCAGCTGGGCGACTTGGTGGTCGTCAAAGGACAGCGCGCCCTGTACGACGGCCAGAATGTCCGGCTGCTCGAGCAAGAACACTCGGTCGAATAGATGAAAGGCTGAAACACCATGATGAAACTCGTACGCCTCTGCGTGGCCCGACCGATTGCCACGATCATCATCTTTCTGGCGGTCTCCCTGCTCGGCGGCGTCTCGTATACGATGCTGAAGCTGGATCTGATGCCGGATATCAGTTACCCGGTCCTGACCGTCATCACTCCCTACCCAGGTGCAGGACCCATGGAGGTTGAGAACAATGTGACTGATCTGCTTGAAAACATGCTCTCGTCGGTACCCGGACTCGAGAAGATCAGTTCAAAATCCGAGGAAAACGTCTCGATGATTTCGCTTACGTTCGACTGGAACAAGACCATCGACGAGGCGACCAATGATGTCCGGGACAAGCTCGATCTCCTCAATCGCAAGCTGCCCAAGGAGGCAGAGAAGCCGACGCTGCTGAAGATGGACATCTCCCTGATGCCCATCCTCATCCTGTCCGTAGACTCCTCCCTGGAGCGTTTCCCGACCCTGATGCAGTTCACGGAAGACAACATCATCAACCAACTGAAGCAAGTACCGGGTGTAGCACAGGTGCAGGCGATGGGTGGAGTGAAGCGCCAATTCCGGATCATGATCGACCGGAAAAAGCTGGAGAGTTTCAAGCTCCCATACGAACAAATCGCACTGGCGGTCAATGCATACAACATGACGATTCCGGGAGGCAAGATCGTCGTCGACAAGATCTCATTTCTGCTGCGGACACCGGGTGAGTTCACCTCCATCGATGAGATCCGCAGCCTGATCGTCGGCATCAACCCGACCACGGGTAGCTCCATCCGCCTTCGCGATGTCGCGCTGATTGAGGACACCGTCAACGAACAGGAATTGTTCGTGGAGACGGCTAAGGGACCGGCTCTGGCCATCATCGTGATGAAGCAATCCCAGGCCAACACGGTGGAAGTGACCGAAGCCGTGCTTGCGCGGATCAAGGAGGTGGAAAAAGAGCTGCCCCCGGACGTCCACGTCACGATCATCCGCAACATGTCCGAGCAGATCGTCAGCACGATCGACAACCTGAAGGGCGTCGTGATCACCGGCGCCCTCTGGGTCGTGGTCGTTATACTCCTGTTCCTGAGAAACCTCCACGCGGGACTCATCGTAGGCGTCACCATTCCGCTATCGTTGATCCTTACCTTCCTGCTGATGTACTTCAACGGCTACACGCTGAACATGATCAGCCTCACGACGATCGCCATCGCCATAGGGATGATCGTCGATAACGCCATCGTCATCATCGAAAACATTGTGCACCACATCGAGCGCGGCAAGCGTCCGGCGGATGCCGCAGTTGAAGGCACAAGCGAAGTGACTGGAGCCATCATCGCATCCATCCTGACGACCATCGTTGTCTTTGTCCCGCTGATCTTCGTAGGAGACATGGTTGGCATCATGTTCAGGCAACTTGCCTTCGTCATCACGGTCGCCCTGGTATCCTCCCTGATCTTCGCAATCTTCCTGGTCCCAACGCTGTCCGCACACTTCGTGAAGCGCCAGAATCTTTCCGGAATCGTAAAGTATATCCATGACGCCCTGGAGTGGTTGTTCGTCAAGCTCGAGTCCGGCTACTCCCGTTTGCTGGGAATCACGGTACGCCACAAACTGATCAGTTTTTCGGTAATCACCGGACTGAGCATGTTTTCGCTGGTCCTCGTGCCCTATGTAGGAACGGAGTACATGCCGAAGATGGACGATGGCATGATCTCGGTTTCCGTCACGATGCCGCCGGGAACCACCCGTGAGGAAACGGGCCTCTTCATGAAGACGCTGATCAAGAGGCTCCACCATGAGGTACCCGAAAAGTCAGCGGACTTCGCCGCATGGGGCAAGAGCGATGAGACTGGGATGGCAAGCAGCTTCGGATTGGGCGAGTTCAGCGATAATCAGGGGATTCTCTTCATCACGCTCATCGACAAGGCGAAACGCAAGCGCTCCGATCAAGCCATCTCCGATTCCCTGCAGCACATCGTTCACGATTATCCGGGTGCCGTCGTGCATATCGCAGCCATGAACATGCTGACATCCGTCATGTTCGGCGGGGACAAACCCATCGACATCCAGATCTACGGCGCCAACACGGAGGTGGCCAAGAGCCTTTCCGAGAGCATCGAAAGCGAGTTGAAACGGATTGACGGGATCGTCAATGTCGACAACAGTTTCAAGCAGGGTTCCCCGGAGTATCTCGTGGAGGTGGACCGCGAAAAAGCCTCGAACCTTGGGGTTAACCTGGTGACCATCGGTATGACCCTTCGCGCCGGATTCAACGGGTCGAAGATCGCCAAATACCGCGAAGAGGGCAAGGAGTACGACATCTTCTTTCGTTTGAGGGAGGAAGATCGGAAGACTCAGCGGGACATCCTCGATCTCAAAATTCCCACGGCTGCGGGCGGCTTTGTGGAGTTGGGCAGTATCGCCAAGATCACCGAGGCTCAGGGGCCGCTGCGGATCGAGCGCAAGAACAAGGAGCGCGTCATCCGCGTGACCGCCGAGATCCAGGGACGCGACCTCGGGTCCGTATCAACTGACGTGAGCCAGTTGCTCAGTAAAATTAAAACACCGCCAGGAATACATGTCAAACTCGGTGGGGAGAGGGCAGAGCAGCAGAAGAGCTTCGACAAGCTTTTCCTTGCCCTGATCATCGGCATCATTCTGGTCTTCATGGTCATGGCCGTTCAGTTCGAGTCCCTCGTGCAGCCACTGATCATCCTCACGGCCATACCTTTCGCGATGATGGGTGCGCTTTGGGCCTTCGTCATGACGGGAAATTCACTCTCCCTGCTCTCATTCATCGGATTGATCCTGCTCGTGGGAATCGTCGTGAACAACGGAATTGTACTGATCGATTACACGAATCTGCTCCGGTCACGCCACTACTCGATCGTCGATGCAGTCATGGAGGCGGGCCGCTCCCGCCTGCGGCCGGTCCTGATGACGACGATCACGACCATCGTCGGCATGATCCCACTGGCGCAGTCCACCGGCCAGGGGGCCGAACTCTGGAACTCCATGGCCACCGTCGTCATCGGTGGATTGGTTGTCTCGACCTTCATCACTTTGTTCCTGGTGCCAATCCTGTTCGCAGCAATCGAGGTCATGGCAGAGTGGTGGGCGGCCCGGAAGAAACCCATGAATCAAGAGGCTGATCTGAGCAAGGAATCCGCCTAGGAGGTTAAATAAAATGCTGGCAATACTTCAGGACAAGGTCATGGTTTCGATCGTATACGCATCCTCGCTCGACTACTTCGTCATGGGCGAACTGCGCAGCAAGGACATCCAACACTACACCAAGTGGGAAGAGGTGTTTGGCGAAGGACAGCACTCGATTCCCCACCTGGACAGCCACGTCTGGCCCGGCATCAACTTCATGCTGGCGCTGTTCGTGGACCTGCCACAGCAGGAAACCATCTTCAGGATCGTGGAAGATCTGAAGGATCAATTCCCTCAGGATGGGATCAAGGCCTTTGCCTTTCCGCTGCTGAAGAGCACGTGATGCCATTGTCCGGCCTGGCCTGCGTCAGGCCGGCACGGAGGCTCTCTGGAGTGCATCATGAACGATACAAAAGGCGCTCTGAAAGTAGGACTGTTCGTCGTGATCGGCGCCGTTGCGAGCTGGTATGTACTGCATACCGTCACCGAGGGTTTAGCAGGCGCGGATGGTTACACGGTATATGTACTGCTGCACGACGCCACGGGGCTCGTGGACAAGTCCATGGTGCAGATCGCAGGGCTTCGTGTCGGCCAGATCAAAAGCCGCAGGCTGCAGGACAACCTGGCTCGCGTCGACATCTTCATCGAGAAGCGCGTGGTCCTCTATGAAAACGCGATGGTCATCAAAAGGAGCGCAAGCATGCTCGGCGGATTCTACCTCGAGGTAGATCCCGGCACACCGGAGAGCATCGACCCCGACACCCGCTGGCTCCGCAAGCACCGGCGCCTTCGGGACGGTGATCAGATCAGGCTGGTGGAGGAGCCCGTCACCACCGGCGACATCATCGACCGCGCCGGCAACATGATTCCAGAAATCCGGAAGCTGGTGCTGGAAGTCCGCGCGCTGACAGCCACCCGCATCAACCAACTGGTGCGCAACTCCGACTTCGCCATCACGAGCAACTCGAAGGCCCTCAACAAACTGCTGCTCAAACTCGATTCGATCTCCGCCGACGCGAAGTTGGTGACCTTCGGTGCGCCCGCCAACGTGACGGTCATCCTCGCCAACGTGCGAGAGCTCACCCGGGAGTTGCGCGTCATCACCGCGTCCACGGGCAACAAGCTCGGCGGTCTGGGCGCCACCGCGCAGGCCTCCCTGGACCGTGCCAACGCCCTGCTG
>Ga0180007_10002026_pt1 | contig 25199 bp, 25 predicted proteins | sample MM_PC_MetaG_FD_121122 | JGI IMG/M metagenome (GOLD analysis project Ga0180007, IMG submission 121122) | Groundwater microbial communities from the Aspo Hard Rock Laboratory (HRL) deep subsurface site, Sweden - MM_PC_MetaG | ecosystem: Environmental > Aquatic > Deep subsurface > Groundwater... | reverse complement strand
TTTTGAAAAAGCGCTTTGTGAAAAAACCGGTGCCAAATATGCTGTGGCAGTCTCTAATGGTACCGCGGCGCTTCACTTGGCTGTTCTGGCGCTCGAGATAAAAGCTGGCAGTGAGGGGATTACCAGTCCGATCACTTTTGCCGCCTCGGCTAATTGTCTTTTATATGGCGCTCTGGTGCCAAAATTTGCCGATATTGATCCGCTCACTTGCAACATTGATCCAAAAGAAATCGAAAAACAAATTACCAGAAAGACCCGCCTTATTATTCCGGTGCATTTCAGGGGACTTGCTTGTAACATGAAGGAAATTCGCAGGATCGCCCGAAAACACAGCCTTTATGTGATCGAAGATGCCTCTCACGCAATCGGTTCAAATTATGCCGACGGATCAAGGGTTGGAAATTGCAAATACTCTGATATGGCTGTTTTTTCTTTTCATCCGGTCAAAACAATTACTACTGGTGAGGGTGGGGCGATCACCACAAACAGCAAATCTCTTTACGAAAAACTTTTTCTTCTTCGGACGCACGGCATCACCAAAGACAGCAAAAAACTTTCTAAAAACGAAGGCCCTTGGTACTACGAAATGCAAAAACTTGGTTTTAATCACCGGCTGACCGATATGCAGGCGGCCCTCGGAGTAAGCCAGTTGAAAAAATTAAATAAATTTAAAGCGCGCCGGCGGGCAATCGTGACCGCCTACAACAAAGCTTTTGCCGGCTTACATAATATTACTTTGCCTTATGAGGCGAAAAATCAAAATTCCTGTTTTCATCTCTATGTCATAAAGATTGATTTTAAAGCGATTAAAAAAACTAGAGCGGAGGTTATGCTAGAGCTTAAAAAAATGGGTATTGGTACCCAAGTTCACTACATTCCCGTTCATTTTCAGCCCTACTACCAGGCTCTTGGGTTCAAAAAAGGAATTTGTCCCGAAGCTGAAGAATTTTATGAACAAGCTCTTTCTCTCCCGCTTTTTGCGGCCATGAAAAAATCACAGGTTGATTTTGTAATTAAGAATTTTCTCGAGGCGATTCGTGGTTAAAAAGAAAATTATTGTTGCAGTTCAATTTTTACACTTCAAGCTTTTCGGTCATCAAATGAGCGATCAGATGAAACAGTTTTTAAAAAATATGTCCTGGTCGTTTTATGCGGGTCTTATTGCTCTGCCTCTGATAATGATAGTCGGAACTTTGGCCGGTAGATTTATGGGTCCGGAAGAATTTGGAAAGTACTCCTTGGTTGTGCTGCTTAGCTCCTATGTCTTGATTTTCGTTTTTTGCGGGTTAGACATTGCCTTAGTCAAAGCGATTGCTAAAGCCAAAACCGTCAAAGATCAATCCCGACAATTTTTTAGCGCTTTTAGCTTTGTTTTGCTGATGCTGACAGTATTATCCACGCTCGGGTTGCTCTCGGCCGGCCAGATTAGCGCTAGGTTTAATATCTCCAAGGAACTAATTACTTTGCTTTTTGCCTATAGTCTTATTGCCTCAGTAAAAAATGTCTTGGATTTTGCCATAAGGGGGACGGAGCGTTTTAAAGACCAGGCAATCGCCAAAATACTCGAATCTGTCACTTTGGCTGTCGCCTTTGTCGCAGTGGTTATTTTGTTAAAAAAGATTAATTATTCGATCTTTCTTGGCATCATAATGCTGGCTGCTTTAGCGCTGATTCTTTTCTATTTAACGAAAATTGCTAAAATGTTTAAAAACTTTTCCTTTACCGCTCTTAAAATACAGTTACTTGAAGGAAGATTTTTTATGCTAAGCACGTTGCTGGGGACGATCTTTGTCTCGTCCGACCGTTTGTTGATCGCCAAATTTATTAATCTCGAGACCCTCGGAATCTATAGCGCTTATTATTCAGGGTCTGTGACTTTAACCGCCGTACTTTCCTCGATGCTGACTAATGTTTTATTGCCAGCCACCGCAAAATCCAGGGATAAAACTTTTGCCAGTAAGATGGATAAGCTCTTCATCAAGGGCTTTATTCCGGTTTTTATTACAATCGGCCTGATTCTTGTGGTCTTTATGTTCATTTTCGGCCGAGCTTATCCATTAAGGGCTGATTATGTTTTGTTGTTTACTCTCGTATCAACAATTTATTTTTTCGGCAATATGTACAATACAATCATACTTGATATCGACCGCCGGAATTATATTCGATATCTCGTGATGATTAACTCTATAAACCTGTTAACCGTCGCCTACTATTTAGTCTTAATGAAATATTATGCAAAACCCATAAACTTAATCTTAGTGGGATATGCAGTGAACCTATCTATCAATTTTATATTCCAAAAGTATTTTGTAAAAAAAATGAGCGAAGGGAGACAGTAATGAAGAAAAAATATTATCGAATGGTGGCAATTATTCCGGCTCGGGGCGGGAGCAAGCGAATTCCCCAAAAAAATATCAAAAAGTTTCATGGCGTACCTATCATCAAATATTCAATTGATGTTGCTATCAAGTCAAAGATATTTGATTCTGTTATTGTCTCAACGGATGATAAAAAAATTGCAAAAGTAGCCAAAGAGTTTGGAGCGGAAGTCCCATTTTTCAGATCAAAGAAGAGTTCGTCTGACAGCGCTAGTTTGACGGATGCTATGATCGAAACGCTTGAGAGGCTGGCCAAGCTAAATTGCCGTCCCAAATATTGCTGTATGATATTTGCCACGAACCCGACAATCTCGGTAAAACGTCTCAAGGCGGCCTTTGATCTATTGACCAAATATAATGCCGATTCGGTTATCCCGGTTGCTGAATATCCATCTCCGGTACAAAGGGCATTGAAAATAAAGCGCGGAATCTTAAAGCTCGTTGATAATAAATATGAGTTTACCAGGAGTCAATATCTCCCCAAGAGATATTATGATTCCGGCAGGTTTATCTTCTTTAAGACTTCTTCTTTTTTACGAAATAAATCGTTCTTTATGAGAAAAACTCGAGCTATGATCTTACCGCATCTTTTAGTTCAGGATATAGATTCGGAAGAAGATTGGAAATTAGCCGAGTTAAAATTTGACTTAAAAAACTTTAAGTCTGATCGGCTAGGGAAGGAAAAACTAAACTGATGGAGCCCAAAAATTGGCTGGATCGTCTTGCTCTTGGCACCGTTCAGTTCGGCCTTGATTACGGGATTGCTAATATAGGCGGCCGAATCTCTCGGTACGAATGCAAAAAAATATTGGCGCTGGCTAGAAGCGCCGGGGTTAGAATTTTAGATACTGCCCAAGCTTATGGCGCTAGCGAGCAGGTTTTGGGTCGATTGGCGAATAATTCCTTCAAAATTATCACCAAGATTGCGCCTAGCATTAGAACGGAGGAGGAGCTTAAGAAAAGCTTGTGGCAATCTTTGCGAAATCTTAAACGAAATAAAGTTTATGGCTGTCTTTTCCATGATTTTAACTGCTGGCGCAAAAATCCCGAGCTTATCGACGAGTTATTCAAGGCCAAAAGCGCTGGATTGGTCGAAAAAATCGGTTTTTCTTTATACCGACCGAACGAACTGCAATATCTTCTCACCCACAAAATTCCAGTCGACTTGGTCCAAGTTCCCTACAGTGTTTTTGACCAGCGATTTGCTAAAATTTTTGCGCGCGCCAAATGTCAAGAAATTGAAATCCACACTCGCAGCGTTTTTCTGCAAGGGTTGGTTTTTATTAAACCCGCCGACTTAAAGCCGTACTTTATACCGTTCAAGAAAAGGTTGGAGAAACTCAATCAACTGCAGAAACAGTCCGGTCTGACTCTTTCGGCGATCTGTCTGAATTTCGCATTGCTTAACCCAAACATTGACCGAGTAGTTGTCGGAGTTGACAACGCAACGGATTTATACGAGAATATCAGCGATTTAACATTAGTTAATCTGAATAAAACTAAAGCCATTCTTCCGGCGCTTAAAAAATTGCACTGCCAAGATGAAGCGATGATTCTGCCGATGAACTGGAAAAAATCATGAGAGTGTTAGCGATCATTCAGGCCCGTATGACTTCGACTCGGCTCCCCGGGAAGGCCTTGATGCGGTTTTCTGGCCAATCGATGCTTGAGCATGTCGTCGATCGGGTTGCTAAAAGTAAATTAGTCGACGAGGTCTTGGTAGCGACGACGATTAACCGTAGCGATCTGCCCATTGTAGCAATCTGTGCCAAGAAAGGAATCAGAGTTTTTTGCGGCGCCGAGGATGATGTGCTTGATCGTTTTTATCAAGCCGCCAAAATTATTAAACCCAAGCAAATTTTAAGAATTACCGCTGATTGTCCGGTTATTGATCCTGAGATTATTGACCAAGTGATTGCCAAACACTTGCGCACCCACTCTGATTACACCGCCAATACTGTCGGCGCCGAAACCTTTCCCGATGGTCAGGACGCCGAAATTTTTACTCTCAAGGCGCTCGAAAAATCATGGCAAAAGGCACGCCTTGCTTCCGAGCGCGAGCATGTTACTCAATTCATCAAGAAGAATCCCAAGATTTTCAAGATCAGCTCGATCATTTCAAGAGAAGATTTGTCGAGTTATCGCTGGACGGTCGATGACGCTGATGATTTTCAGTTGATTAAAGAGATCAACGCTGCGCTTTATAAAAAAAATCACTTCTTCTCGATGCAGGATATTTTTAAGTTTTTAAAACAAAACCCTAAACTAAATAAAATTAACAGCCATATCGGGCGCAACGAAGGGTTGAAAAAGTCGCTTGCAAAAGATAAAATTATTAAAAGAACTGAGGGTTAAAATGGGCAAAGGACAAGACCTATACAAAAAAGCCAAGAAAATTATCCCGGGCGGGACGCAGCTTCTGTCGAAAAGGCCAGAGATGCACTTGCCGGATTTGTGGCCGGCTTATTACAAAAAAGCCAAGGGTTGCGAAGTTTGGGACTTAGACGGTAAAAAATATATTGATATGAGCTATATGGGAGTTGGCGCCTGTGTTTTGGGTTATGCCGACGAAGACGTGAACCGCGCGGTTTTGCGCGCGGTTGAATCCGGCAATGTCTCGACCTTGAATGCACCCGAGGAAGTCGAGTTGGCGCGGAAACTTTTGAAACTCCACCCCTGGGCAGAGATGGCCAGATTTGCCCTCTCCGGCGGCGAGGCGCTGGCGATCACGGTCAGAATCGCCCGCGCCGCGATAGGCAAAGATAAGGTCCTGTTTTGCGGCTATCACGGCTGGCACGATTGGTATTTGTCCTCAAATCTGGCCGACGACAAAGCTCTCGACGGGCATCTTTTGCCAGGACTTGAGCCGAAGGGCGTGCCGAGAGCCCTCAAAGGGACGGCCATTCCGTTTGTTTATAACGATACCAAAGAATTCTTACGTCTGGTGAGAATTCACGAAAAAGAGCTGGCGGCGGTTGTATTGGAGCCGATCAGAAATCATTTTCCGAAGGGCGATTTTTTAAACGTTATCAGAGAAACGACTTTGCGCAAGAAAATAGTTTTGATCGCCGACGAAGTCTCGAGCGGCTTTCGCCTTTGCGCCGGCGGGGCGCACTTGAAGCTTGGGTTCAGCCCCGATATGGCTGTTTTTGCCAAGGCGATGGGCAATGGGTTCCCCGTCGCGGCGATCATCGGAAAATCCGACGTCATGAGCGCGGCCGAGACGACTTTCATTTCATCGACAAACTGGACGGACCGGCTGGGCCTCTCTGCCGCCTTGGCCGTGATCAAGAAGTTCAAAGAAGAAAAAGTCGAAAATCATCTCGAGCGCGCTGGCCGGATGGTCCAAGACGCCTGGCAAAAATTGGCCGAAAAGCACGGCCTTAAAGTCCACACCTCCGGTATCTATCCGATCTCTCACTTTGATTTCGATTACTCTAAACCGCTTGTTTACAAAACGCTCTACACCCAGCTCATGCTCAAAGAAGGTTTTCTCGCTTCAACCGCCTATTACGCTTCGTTTGCGCACAAGCAAAAACACCTTGCAAAATATATCAAGGCAATTGACAAGGTTTTTGCCCAAATCGCCCATTATCATAAGGCGGGAAACGTTGAAAAGTGCCTTAAATCTAAGGTTTGCCATTCCGGGTTTTTCCGTTTGACATAGTTCGTAAAAAGTTTAACCATACAAAGAATGATAAAAAAAAATACTCGCGTAGTTAAAAACAGGTTTGGGTATTTTGAGTTAGCCGTCAAGCCAACACAGCAAGAACTCGATAGTTACTATAATAATCAATATTATCAGCAAACCAAGGGCGCATATCAAAAGGATTATTCTAAGGAAGAAAAAGAATATTTTAATTTTAAAATTGAGCAAATCTATCAAATTTTAAAACAAATCAATCAAGCCGGTAAAGCCGGCAAATTTTTAGATATCGGTTGCGGAGAAGGGTGGGCTCTAAACTTCTTCTGGAAAAAGAAGTGGCAAGTAACTGGCCTTGAATACAATCGCTATAGTTGCAAGAAATTCAATCCCCAATGCCTAAAGACCTTAAAAACGGGAGATATTAATAGGAATATTGAAAAGCTAAAAGCTTCCGGTGTTCGTTTCGATCTGATTTGGTTAAACTATGTTTTAGAACATGTTCTTGATCCATTGGCTCTGTTAAGTCAATGTTCACAATTACTCACAAAAAACGGGATTCTTGTTGTAAAGGTTCCCAACGATTTCTCCCAGCTTCAGAATATGTTGTTGAAAGAGGGTTATGTTGATAGGATGTACTGGATTTCAGTACCTGATCATATTTCATATTTCAATAGAGGAGGTCTTGTAAAGCTATGCGAGGTAGCAAGTTTAAAACCCGTGCGCGTAATATCAGACTTTCCCATTGACTTTAATCTATTAAATAAAGAATCGAATTATATTTTGAATCCCGACAAAGGAAAATCTTGTCATCAAAGCAGAGTTAGACTGGAAAAGTTCATCCATTCTGTCTCGATAGAAAAAACAAATCAGCTATATGAACTGCTAGCAGATATGGGTTTGGGCCGTGAAATAATCGGAATTTTTATAAAAAAATAATGGATTGGATTTATGCAATATAAAATTCTTCATAAAAATTTATATTATCTTAATGATTACGCCCTAATTCCTTACCGAGAAGAAGATTTGTTTAAAATTAGGCGGTGGCGCAATGAGCAAATCAACATTTTGCGCCAAAAAAAACCGTTGACCGAAAAGGAGCAAAAAAAATATTTTGAAGAAATCGTCAGCCCGACATTCAATCAAAACAAACCGCCGATGATGCTTTTTAGTTTTCTTAAAAACGAACATTGTATCGGCTATGGCGGATTGGTCTATATTGATTGGGAAGCAGGGCGCGCCGAAGTCTCATTTCTTCTTGATCCTCAACGGGTTCGAAATAGCGAGCAATATAAAAAAGATTTTAGCGCTTTTTTGACAATTTTAAAGCAAATAGCTTTCACCAAACTGAAGTTAAATCGCCTTTTTACGGAAACTTTTGACCTTCGCCCCTTCCATATCTCTGTTCTCGAAAAAAACGGTTTTATTTTAGAAGGCAGAATGCGCGAACATGTTAAAATCAAAGGTCGGTTAGTCGATTCGTTGATTCATGCAGTTTTAAGGAGCGACTATGAAGCTTAAGGGAAAAAGAATTTTTGTCTCCGGAGCGGCGGGCGTTATTGGCAATGAATTAATTCAAAAACTTAGCAGAAAAGGGGCAATTATATTGGCGGCTGATCGCAAGAAAAGGCCGGCCAATTTTCCTCAGTCAATCCTTTATCGCCAAGGAGATTTAAATTATATTACCAAGGCAGAGCTTAATGCTTTTCATCCAGAGGTTTTCTTTCACTTAGCCGCCTCCTTTGAACGCTCTACGGAAAGTTATGAATTTTGGCAGGAAAATTTTCAAGATAATATTCTGCTTTCACATCACCTGATAACGCTTGTTAAGGATGCTCCCTATTTTAAAAAAGTAATTTTTCCTTCGAGTTATTTAATTTATAACGAGCAGCTTTATAGCTTTGATAAACCTCAAAAAAATCCTAAGAAGTTAATAGAGACGGATCCGATTTACCCGAGAAACTTGACCGGAAGCGCTAAATTAAATCATGAAATAGAGCTTAATTTTATCAAGATCTTTAAGCCGAAAGTCCAGGTCGTCTTAGCCAGGATTTATCGCGGCTATGGCCGAAATTCTCGCGATGTCATCTCCCGCTGGGTCAGGGCACTCTTGTCTGGCAAAGCAATATCCGTTTATCACAAAGAAAATATATTTGACTATATTTACGCTGAAGACACCGCCGAAGGGCTAATGCGCCTCGCAGAATCTAATTTTAATGGTGTTGTTAATCTTGGCACGGGGAGATCGCAAAAAATAGAAAATGTGATTAGTGCACTTAAGGTGCATTTTCCCAAGCTCGAAGCTAGATACGAAAATATTGATTTGCCATATGAGGCCTCCGAAGCCGATACAACAAAACTAAAAAAAGTGATCGGCTGGGTGCCAAAACACACTCTGAAAATGGCAATTTCCAAAATAGTAGAATTTGAGAAAGGTCGCCAAATCGTTGAGGAAGAGCGGGCAAAAAATGTTCTGATTACCAGCATTTCCAAGAAGGTGCCGATGATCGAGGCGGTTAAATGGGCTGGGAAAAAAATATCCCCTGAAATCAAGGTTTTTGGTGGGGATATAAATAGTGAGGCAATTGGGCGGTATTTTGTCGATCGATTTTATAAGATGGATCGCCTGGGGGACAAAGGCGTTGGCAAAATTGTCAATTACTGTAAAAAAAATAACATCGGATCAATTATTCCTTCTCGAGATGGTGAGCTTGCTTTTTGGGCCAAGCATCAAAAAACTCTTTATAAAAAAGGAATTTCGGTCATGGTTTCAGGAGATATTACCGTTGAAACTTCTCTTGATAAGCTGAAATTTTACGAGGAACTTAAGAAAAAGAATTTCCCAGCGATTGTAACTTCAACCGATATTCAGTCGATAAAATCAAAAAAATATGTCGTTAAAGAAAGATTCGGCGCTGGTTCGGAAAGTATCGGGCTAAACCTAGATTACAATCAAGCAATATCTCATAGCCAAAAGCTCACTAAACCGATTTTTCAACCTTTCGTCAAAGGACAGGAATACAGTGTCGATGTCTATGTTGCGCTCACGGGAGAAGTTAAGGGCGCCATTGCCAGAAAGAGAACACTGGTAGTGAAAGGCGAATCCCAGATAACGGAAACACTAACAGATGAAAAATTAGAAAAGATTTGCAGTGCTTGCGCAAAAACACTTGGGATCTACGGCCACGCGATTTTTCAGATAATTAAGAATAATTCCGGTTATTTCATCATCGAATGCAACGTGCGCTTCGGAGGGGCCTCGACTCTGGCGATTTCAGCCGGCCTCGATAGTTTTTATTGGTTTCTACTTGAGGCCTCTGGCGAGGATATCAGCTCTTATCCGTTTATCAAACCGGCCGGGAAATTAAAACAAGTCAGATACCCGAAGGATTATTTCTTATGCGAGAAAAAATAATCGTTCTTGATCTTGACGATACGCTTTACGAAGAGATGAGTTTTGTAAAGGGCGGATTTTTAGCGGTTGCTTCGTATCTTCAGAATTCCTATAAAGTGCCGCGAAAAAAGTCATTCGATTTTATGCTCAATGAATTAAATAAAGGCCGAGGCAAGATTTTTGACGATCTACTCAAGCATTTTGGGCTTTTTTCTAAAAATAAAGTAATAAAATTAATTTCCGTTTATCGCTCTCATCGGCCGAAAATTGACCTTTATCCTGACGCTAAGCGCTTTTTAAAAAGATTTACCGCCTCTTCTAAATACATCGTGACTGATGGCAACAAACAGGTTCAATTAAATAAAGTCAAAGCACTTAAGGTCGAAGATTCGGTTAAAAAAGTTTTTATTACCCACCGGTTTGGTCGAAAAAACGCTAAGCCGTCGCTTTATTGCTTTCTCAAAATTGCCAAGATGGAAAAAGTTTCGCCGCCCGAGATTGTTTATATCGCCGATGATCCTCAAAAGGATTTTATTGGTATAAAAAAGTTGGGATTTAATTCGATCAGAGTTTTGCGGGGAAATCACAAACTGCTTAAGCTAGCGAAAAAATTTGAGGCGGATCTTGAGGTCAAAAATCTGGATGAGATAGATAAAAAAATGCTAAAAGATATCTAATGAATAGATTCAAAATCGGAAGTCGAATTGTAGGGGATGGCGCGCCGGCCTTTATCATTGCCGAGATGTCGGCTAATCACCTGCAAGATTTTGCTTTGGCCAAAAAAACCCTTCGAGCGATTAAGCGCTCCGGCGCCGATGCGGTCAAAATCCAAACCTATACGGCCGACACCATGACGATCGACTCGGACAAAAAGTATTTCCGGATAAACCAGGGGACGATTTGGGACGGAAAAACCTTATATCAGCTTTATAAGGAGGCCTACACTCCATGGGACTGGCAGCCGAAATTGCAGGAACTGGCCAAAGAGCTCGGTTTGATTTTCTTCTCCTCGCCTTTTGATAAATCTGCGGTTGATTTTTTGGCTAAACTCAAGGTTCCGGCCTATAAAATCGCCTCGTTTGAAATTACCGACCATGGCTTAATTGAATATGTGGCTAAAAAAGGTAAACCAATTATTATTTCAACCGGTATCGCCACCGAGAAGGACATTGTCGAGGCGGTCAAAGTTTGTCATAAGGCGGGTAACGACCAGGTTGCACTGCTGAAATGCACCTCCGCTTATCCGGCAGCGATAGACGAGATGAACCTTTTGAATATTCCCCAACTTAAAAGAGATTTTCAAACCGTTGTAGGGCTTTCCGATCACACGCTTGATTCCGTTGCTCCTGTCGTAGCCGTATCGCTTGGAGCAAAAATTATCGAGAAACATTTTATTTTAGACAGAAAACTTGGCGGGCCTGACAGCGCCTTTTCTCTTGAACCAGAGGGATTTTCGCAAATGGTCAAAGATATAAGAACAGCTGAAAAATTGATGGGCAAAGCGACCTATTCACTTTCAGCGCGGGCGAAAAAATCCCGCCAGCATTCTCGGTCGCTTTTCGCGGTTGAAGATATTAAGAAGGGCGAAATGTTTTCTGATAAAAACATCCGCTCAATCCGTCCGGGCTTCGGTCTTCACCCAAAATATTTACCGAAAGTTTTGGGCAAAAAGGCGGCCAAAGACCTCGAGCGCGGCGAACCGCTCAAAAAAGAACATTTTTAAAATGCGAATAAAACAACTCATCAGAGTAAGGGGGATTGGCGACGTGACTTATTTTGCCGGTCATTATTTTATTAATAAACTTCGGTCTTTGCGTAAAGCCACAAACTACCAAGCATTTAGAAAAAACTTCAAGGGGAAGTCCGGGCTAGAAATCGGAGGGCCGAGTAAAATATTTACCGCAAAAGGGCAGCTGCCAATTTACGATACAATTAAGGGTTTAGATAACGTCAACTATTCAACTTATACTGTTTGGACGGGAAAAATTGTTTCTAGCGAGGGATTCAAAGTCGGGCAATTGGTCGTTGGCAAAGAATTTATTCTAGGGGCAACCGATTTATCTAAACTAAAAAAAGGTTTGTATGATTTTGTGATATCCAGCAATAACTTCGAACACTTGGCCAATCCCCTACAGGCTATCAAACAATTTGTACGTGTAACTCGGTCGGGCGGATTACTCTTAATTATCACCCCGCGCAAAGAATCAAACTTCGATCATCGCCGTCAAATCGTCAGCTTCGGACATCTGCTGGATGATTATAAACACAAAGTGTTAGAGGATGATCTGACTCATTTTCAAGAAATAATCCATAATCATGATTTGAAACTGGATTTGGCCGCTGGAAATAGAAAAAATTTTCTAAGAAGAAGCCGGAAAAATCTTAAATATCGATGTCTCCATCATCATGTATTCGATTTGGCAGTTTTAAAGAAGATTTTTCGTTTTTTCGGTATAAAAGTTATTTTTACAGCGCAAACCCATACTGACTACATAATCCTAGGACGTATTCCGAAAGGCATAAAATGAAGAACGTAGAAACTAGAAGTTACGGAATTAATTTGATTTTAAGGAAGTATGCGCGATTTCCATGGTATTTACCGTTGCCTGCTCACATGGAACACGGCTGGACGGCTCTTGCAAATGCTCTGGTGAGTGATCTGGCGGCTCACCAACCATTGATGTTGGTATTCTCAAAGCGGCGCAAAGCGGCCTGGAAAAAAGCCAGCAAGGTTCCGGTTGAAATTATGGGTGCGCCCTTTATTCTATATAAAAAAATTCACAATATTAAACAAAAAAAGGATGCTAAGGGTACGGTTGTTTTTCCAGGCCATTCAACCTATGATCTTAAGAGCCGCTATTCAATCGAGGATCTTTGTTTGGAATTAAAAACCCTGCCAGCCAAATTTCAACCGGTTACGATTTGCCTTTTTTGGCTTGATTATATCGACCCGAATGCCAATATCTATCGCAGGCGCGGTTTTAAAGTCGTCTCGGCCGGGCCAAAGATTTCCAATAGTTTAAGATTTGTCAAAAATTTTTATAGTATTTTATCTCGCCATAAGTACGCGGCTTCAAATGAAATCGGTTCCCATACAGTTTACGCAGTCGATCTAGGCCTGCCTTTTTTTATGGTCGGAAAAGCCACGGTTTTAGAAAATCTAGCTAAGCGCGATGTGAATGTAGCCAAAGTGACTAAACAGCAAGACTTTCTGTGTGCGCGAAGAGCGATGAAGCTTTTTTCGACTGGTCCGAGCAGTAAAATAACTTCGGCGCAGAAAAAGTTTATTGTTCAGGAAGCTGGAATATGTGATCGACTGACGAGCGACCAGATGAGAGACTGCTTTTTTCACTATCTGAAACAAGACGGATATCTAATAAAAAAAATTATCCCGTATTTTTTCGACAGTATTGTCCACGCTTTCCTCTTTAATATGCCGTGGGTGGGTTGGCTTATGAGGTGGCGTAAAAAGTTGGCTGAACCTAAGGGAAAGAAATGAAAACACACGATGTCGTGATTGTCAATTACAATGGAGAAAAAATAATCTCTAATTGTCTTAAATCTATTTATGGGTCGACTGTCAAGCCCAGCAAAGTTATTATTTATGATAATGCTTCAGTTGATAAATCGCTTAAAATAATTCGCCAAAAATTTCCCCAAGTAAAGCTGATTGCCGGAAAAACCAATATCGGATTCGGGCGGGCTAATAACGCGGGGATGAAATACTGTGACGGTGAACTGATCCTTTTTATGAATAACGACGTGATCCTAGATAAAAACTGTACTCAAGAGCTTTTGGGTGGGTTTGAGGATGAGCGGATCGCCATTATAAACCCGATTATTTACACAGGCTGGCAGAAGCGCGCCAATGCTCCGGTCTATTCTTTTGGGGCGCAGATGAATACCAGCGGATTTGGCTATGGGCTTTTCGATCAGGGCGATGACAACCAAGACCTAAATTGTTTTAGCGGTGCCTGTTTTATGGCGAGAGCTAAAACGATCAAAAAGCTTCAGTTTGAAAAGAGATTTTTTCTTTATTATGAAGAGCCCGAATTGAGTACTAGAATTCTAATTGCCAACCTTAAAATTGCCCGAAAAAAAAAGGCCAAATCTTACCATTTGGAAAATTATTCTTCGCCGAAGAAAAAGGCCGCCGGGATTTGTTTCAGGCAATTTTACGCGATCCAAAATCGCTTCTATATGATTGGCAGATACTGGCCGACAACTCTGTTAATGCATGCGGTACCGCTTAATGTTCTGCATCTTTTTTATAATCTATTTTTCTTTATCAGAAGCGGTCATCTCCGAAAGGCAAGTATTATTTATTTGGCTGTAGCTAGCTTTATTGCCGGACGAAAAAAATACAAAAAACGCAGCGACACTTCATGGACTAAAAATCTGGTTGACAGTCGGCTTTCAAAGATTCTAGATCTTCGCAAAAAGGTTTATCGTTAATTATCTGATTTTGATCAAGAGACATTCTTTATCTGCATAGGCTACCAGATAACCCAAGTTTGCGTAAGTATCGCGATTTAAGGCATCGTTAAAGCCTTGACGGTTCGCGTTGGCATGATTACTTGCTCCTAACTGTGAGTTGCAGTAGAGGAAATAGATTTCATTGTGGTTAAAGTCAGGCGTATCAAGATATCTATTTAACTTATCCTGAATTACATCATTTTTATTTTCTTGTAAAACTTCCAGTTCATCCTGAATTAATTGCTCAAACTCGTTTTTATCAATTTTATGATCGGTGACGATTCTGCCGAAATAATATCTATCAGCGTAAATATTGACGATCACATTATTATCTTGAGATGAAATCACCAGCGCATCCTTTGCTAAGTTCTTCTTCATATAAACAGCTACCGGCAGCTGTCCCCGGTATACTTTTTTGATGTTGTTTGCAGTTACAAAGATTATTCCGGCATAGCCGATAACAATTAACACAAGCAATACGATGAGGTGCGGTTTAAGGGCTAATTTATTCCTTACTAATATTTCTCCATAAACAGCTAATAAAATAACTGTCGGGATCATCATATGGAGCCAGGCTCGGCTTGGAAGCATGATCAGTCCGATGCGAGGGAAAATTTCAGCAACAAGAAAGAAAAATACTAAGTATAGAAATGCGGGAATAGTATAGATGCCCGGTCTGAAGCGTTTGATAGAAGTTACAACGATTAGGTATGCAAGCAGTAGCAAAGGCAGTATTCCGTTGTAAAGGTAATATAAAACAGCATTTATTCCGGAGAAGCTGACCGATTGACTGTCGATATCTATATAACTATCCAAAAACCACCAATGCCAGGTAATACTCTTAAAATTGTCCAGTGCAAATCTGAAAATGAAAATCGGGGGAATAAAGATGTACCAAAGATTTAAAATTTTAATCCAAGGGATTACAATCAGCAGGAAGAGCAGAATGTGCTTTATGGAGATTTTCTTTTCGGTAAATATTAGCCTTCCGAGGTGCGCGAGCAGGGTGATAGTAGAAACCAGAATTAAAACCGCACTCAATTGATGAAAAGCTAGAGACACAAAGCTGACTATAAAAGCGGTAATAGCCACAGTAATTTTTTTTGTTCGTAAAGATTCTATTAAAAGAATTAGTACGGGGGTGGTAAAAATCAAAAGGATTATCTGGGGCATAGTTTGGTTGATTTGCACCAGAATTACCGGAGGAGCTAAAAAGAATAAATAGGTAAGAAAAACGATTTTGCTTTGGGCAATATATCTTTTAAGATAATCGTAAAAAGTTAGAGTTGAGATGAAAAAAAGAGCATTCAGTAAATTTCTATAGATAAAGGCGGCGTTGATATTGGTAACTTTGCCAGTTAACTCGAGTAGCGAGATGAAAATCTGGCGCATTCCGGTTAGGTTAGCAGAATGAAAATCGGAGAGTTTTAACAGTACGAGATAATTATCATAATTTTGGGCAACCGGATTCATTAAGATTGTTACTAAAATCGCCCCCGCCAGTAATGTGAGAGTTAAATAATCTTTCCAGCCAATTTGATATTGGATTTTGCTTTTTAAAATAAATCCCTTCCATATTTTAAGTCGGATAAGAAAGAAATAGCAGAGAAGCAAAACGGCATTTACTAGAATGATAACCACGACTTGCTCATTCATCGCAAATCCGAATTTATTTTGGGCTATGAAGCCGATAATGCTTATTAAGGCTAAGGAATAAATTGAGGCAAAAGAGAATTTGCCAATCTTTCCTGTTTGCAGGGTGAGTTTCGGGAAAAGTTCAATCAAAAATTTGCCCGGCAAAAAAAAGAGTAAAATAAAACCGAAAAAAGCCATGCCCGGGGTAAACTTAAGCAACCAGAAAAAAATATAAAGCAGTATTACCAAGACAGAAAAACTGGCTAAATAGTCAGCCGATAATTTTTTATAAAGATAATTTTTCACAATTTAAAAATGAGTTTAGAAATCACCCCGATTATATCAACAAATAAATAATTTTAAAGTAAAGTTTTAAGAGAAGATTGTAGGGCAAAAATAAGGGGTTTTTGACTTCGGAAAAGGAAATCTTGGACCCGATGAATTGCTTGTTCTGCTTCTCCATTGATTTAGCTAAAATTAAATTTCTTCTCCGACCTCTTCCCTCTTGTTTTAGAAGTTTAAGAATTGATAAGTATGACTTGATCTTAAGTAAAAACCAGCCGTTTAACGCGGAATAAAGGATTATTAAAAGTTCGTTAATTAAAAATATCGGGAAAATTAAGGCCAGATATTTGAGCGTGAAATTTTTATATAAGAACAACAAGCGATTTCTTTCTGAATAAAAAAACTTATTTTTGTTCTTGGAGAAAGAATAATTGTGGTATACAATTGCGCTTGGAACGAGCCAGATTTTAAAACCATTGAGCCTGGCTCGATAAAACCAGTCCACGTCTTCATGGTACATGAAAAAGTTTTCGTCTAAAAGCCCGATTTTCTTTATGATATCGACGGCAATCAACACCGCCGCCCCACTAGAGAGCCCAATCTCAACTTCTTTAGCAGTATTTTGATCGAGGCGATAATTATTGCAATAGCTGAAGCCCAAAAAATTGAGGTAGCTGCCGGTAGTATTAATCTGGCGGGTGTTTTTGCCCTTAATATTAAGCAGAATCAGGGGTTGCACAATCGTCTGACGATCGGCTTTTTGGGCAAGAATTTTTAGGCAATCCTTATCGACGATCGTGTCGGGATTTAGAATAAAAACGTAATGACTTTCTGCCCTAGTGTTCGCCTTATCTGTTTTATTCTTCGAGTGAACCGCCGACAGGCGGGGAATCGAGAAGTTAGTTCTCGACCCGACTTCGTTAAAACTACGACGGGCAGGCAAGCTCGAACGATATGGGTACTTGCTCATATTATGCTTTAGTGCGTATTTTATCCCGACATTATTTCCACCTGCGTAGCCCGTATTTTTATTTTTGATGGCGATAACTTTGCTGTAATTGTCTTTGACAAACTGGTATGAGCCGTCCGATGAGCCGTTATCGACATAAATAATCTTGAATCTTTTATAACTGCTTGTAAAAAGAGAATCAAAACAATCCTTGAGGTCTTGGCGGCTGTTATATCCGACAATTACAATCGAGATCATTTTTTGTTTGTTCTGGGTTTACTTGTTTTACACGACTTACGCAAAATTATCGTTCGAGCCTGTCGAGAACTTCTCGACTCGCGGTGCTCGCTCGAAGAATAAAGGGGTTTTACGTGAGTCGTGGTTTTAATATTTTCGAGGCCGTGTATGGCAATTTCTCTTGAAAGTTTAGCGACGTGTTTTTCGATCCGGTTTGCTTTGACGTAGACGCGGTAAGTTATAAACATGACAAAAATCAGCCCCATGCCAAAAACCGTGCCAAGCCCGGTGCGATTTCCGCCAAATAGTTTAATCGCTTCGCTTACCAAAAATGGAAAAAATGCAATTGCAGTAATCGCGAGCCACACTACGATCCAGAAAACCGTCATTTGGAGCGATTCTTTTTTTTCTCTGTAATCAACAATCGAACGAGACAGTACGACTAGGGCGAAAATTGCCGATAATATTTTAGCAAGAATTAACATTATTTTGTCCTCGTCAGTTTACTAAGCAGGAGTTTGATCACTATGTTTGTTCCGTTCAAAATGCTTTGGCCTTTTTTATTCGAATATTCGGTGTAAATAGCTTTTATCGGGACTTCAGCCATCTTTAGCTTGTGACGCTTCGCTTCGATGATAATTTCTGAACAAAATTCATAGCCCATGCCTTCGATATCAATTTTTGATATGGCACACTTAGAAAAAGCTTTGAATCCCGACTGGGAATCTGTTGTCCAAACTCTTGAGACGGCAAAAGTTATTAAATTTAATCCCCAGTTACCGATTTTCTTTATCGTCGGCATATTGCCCGTCTTTTTCAGGCGCGTTCCGATAACAATATCAGCCCGCTCCTGCAAGATTGGCGCAATCAGTTTTTCAATTTCTGACGGATCGTGCTGTCCGTCGCCGTCTAGAGTTACAATAATATCTGAATTTATCCTTTGGGTTGCTTTTAAACCTGTAATCGTAGCGCTTCCGGCACCCATATTGATCGGGTGGCGCAATAAGATCGCTCGGGTTCTAGAAATTTGCTCCTCGGAATTATCAGTCGAACCATCATCAACTGCAATCACAGAGATGCTGTTAACACCTTTAATCCGTCGCGGTATCGAGTTGATTACCCGCTTGATGATTTGCCCCTCATTATAAACCGGTATTACGATCGATAGGTGTTTACGAGGTTTGTTCAAAATAGTTTACTGTCTCCTCTAGCCCCTCTTGTAATTTTGTTTTCGGTTCAAAACCGAGATTTTCCTTGATTTTTGCGAAACTCAGCGCGGAATTAAGCTGTTCTCCCGGTTTTCCCGTCGCGTGCTTGATCTCACCTGTGCTTTTAGTGATTTCTTTCATCAAATTAGCAATATCGTTGATATTTGTCTCGATGCCTGTGCCGACATTGTATGTGTCGCTCTGGTCAGAGTCTAAAGCGGCTAAATTAGCCTCGACAACGTCCGATACATAGACAAAATCCCTTGTCTGCTCTCCACTACCGTAAATCGTAACCGGCTTGCCTTTGAGCATCAAGCCGGCAAAAATTGCCACTGCTCCGGCTTCGCCGTGGGGATCCTGACGCTTTCCGTAGACATTAGCATAGCGCAAACAAACGGTTTGTAAACTGCTGGATTTAGCAAAAAAACTTATGAATTTTTCAGAGGAAAGCTTATTAATTCCATATGGCGAAACGGGATCTTCTTTAGCTTTTTCGGTTGTGGGCCTGTCGACTCCGTCGCCGTAAATTGCCCCGCCGGTTGAAGAGAAAATAAATTTTTTGACTTTATTTTGCACTGCTAACTCGAGCAGGTTGATAGTTCCGATTACGTTGGTTTTTACATCTTCCGCCGGCTTTTCGCAGGAAACCCTAACGCTCACTTGGGCGGCGAGGTGAAAAATCGCCTCCGGGGAAAACTTTTCAAAAACGCCGCGAAGACTATCTTTATCGGTAATATCAACTTCAAAAAATATCGCCTTTTTGTTGACGTTTTCCTTTTTGCCGGAGGAGAGATTATCGACGACAGCTACTTCGTGTCCTTTGTCGATTAAAGCATCAACAAGGTTGCTGCCTATAAACCCGGCACCACCGGTAACTAATATTTTCATAAATACCTTTAATCAAATTATACTAATCTAATTTAAGCTTAAAACGAGAGAAAATTCAACAAGCTCTGTGAAGGAATTGTCATTGCGAGTACACGAAGCAATCTAGATTGCCACGCGAGGGGCATTAGGTTTGAGTTCCACCCTCAAACCGGCTCGCAATGACAACAGTTACCAAACCCAACAGGGTTCGCAATAACAACAGAGCTACGGTGGGCAGGCGCAATGACATTAATATTTATAACCTAAAAATCCGAATCAACTTTTCGCTCAACATCTCGCCATATTCCATTTTTTCGGGCAGATAGCGCAGAAGATAAGTTTTAATTTCAAATTCGTTCTGGCTCCCGAGTGGAATAGCGACCGGGCTTTTTAGCCGTCCAACCGGTTCAAGATATAAAATTGATTTTGTACCATGCTTGGCGACCCAGAATGACTTTAGCTCATAAAAGGGGATATAAGTGTCGCGCGATAAAATTCCCGCCTCGTCAACGGCAAATTCCTGCGTTTTGGGTTTTTCGTGGGAAAGTTGAAAAGTGACGATGACGGCCAAAATTATTACAATTACAGGGAAGAAGTTTCCGGTGTAAATCAAAATTAGCGAAAGAACCATCGAAACTATTCCTACCATGAGCGACCAGTAAGGCGAGCGTTCGAAAGTATAATAGTCCGGTGCTTTCCAGCGCAAGATTTTTTTGGAAAAAATAGGAATAACCGGCTTGGGTTTTTTTGCCGTCGTTTTCTTGACAGGTTTTTTAACCGTACTGTTAGTCGGTTTTATTTTCTTCGGGGTAGTTTTGTCCTTCTTGCCCCGCGAAACTTTTGTGGAGTGGGGTACTTTTGCCATTTGTTCTATTATATCACAGACCAGCATAGCTGGTATTTTTCATTTGCTATTTTTTATTTTACATTGATTCGTTTATTTAGTCATTGACTTATTTAAAAGGTAAGGGCCCGCGTGGCAGCGCGGGCCGGGAGTGATTCTATTCAGTCAACAGAGTTCACTTGTGCTTTTTGTTGGCCAGACGTCGCAGGCCGCCAAGCCGTTTGGCGATTGCTGCCATAACGGCGTATTGGTGGTCCCGAGTCAGCTCATCCAGGTTGGCGTTGACATGCATCCCGATGCCATACTGGATTGCGGCGAAGTATTGGAGTGCTAGGCGGCTCACATGGCTTTGGATCTGATATCTCGATTTCCTCACTGCTGCAGTGAAGGGCTCGTTCGGGAAGCGATCGGTATTCACTACCTGAACGAGTGCTTCATCGAGATCGTCGAAGGCGCTTCCCCAGGGTTCGCCATCCCACACGATTTCCTGGACCGTTTGCCAGTTCTCCCGTGGGCTCCATATTTGCCGGTATTCCCCCCAGCGCAGATGGTTTTCGTCTATTGTGACATCCTGACGTCCGAGGAGCCATTTGTGGTCAATGCAGACCGATGTAACGAGCCTTGCTACTGCCCGTGCACGGCCTGGGCGGAAGGGGAATTGGACAAGACGGACGAAAGCCTGCTTCTTGGTTGGCCCAACGACTGTGTCAATGATCGGTTCGTCTCGCATCTCTTAGCTCCAATCGCCTAGGTTTGTACCGTCGGCTATGGTATTTGTGCGGCGCTGATCCCAATCGCCTCGGCAATAATGCCACTGGCTATGCTAATGAACCCTCTGCCAAGAGTTAGTAACAAAATACTCCTGGTTGCTTCAGGAGTCAATGCCTTTGTATCGAAATTTTAAAAATAAATTAAGTCAGTTTGGACTTAATTTTACTGGCGGTCTCTCCTCTTTCTTTTTCTGTCGTTTCTTTCCCCGGCCAGAGTTTTAATCCATCGTCGGAAAATCGGGGCATCACATGCAAGTGAACGTGTCTGACTACTTGACCGGCTGCTTTGCCGTTGTTTAGCCCTAGATTAAACCCATCAGCGCCGATCGCCTCAGTCAAAACCGCTCCGACCTTCTTGGCCACTTTCATCATCTCGCTGGCGAGTTCATCCGGTGTTTCTTCTAAAGAGTTAAAGTGCGTTTTTGGGACTACTAATGTATGCCCCAAATTAACCGGATTTATATCAAGAAAAACCAAAATCTTGTCATTTTCGAAAACCGTATCAGCTGGTATCTTGCCCTCGATAATGTCGCAGAATATACACATATGAGTAAATTTCTAATTACTAATTTCTAATAAAATTTCCAATACTTAAATTTCTAAGTGAACGCCCTCTTCTTCGAGTGAGCCGAAGACGAATCGAGAAGTCCTAGATCCTGAACCAAGTTCATGATGACCCCAGCTGCACGGCTACGGGATAAGCACAAATAACAATTCTCAACTGTGTTCGAATAATACAAGCTATATTTGAAAATTCTATAATTTGGATTTTTGTTAGACATTAGAAATTAGAAATTAGTTATTTTGTTAGTATTTTAAATTATCAATTTATTCTTTATCGTTTCGATATAGCGTCCGATGAATCCTGTTGCAATTATGACGGCAATGGCAATCAAGAGATGTTCTAAAATAATTTTTCCTGGCTTTCGCTTTTCAATTTTGGCTAGAATTATACTTACTACAGTAAGTAAGGCAAGTCCGAAAATAATACTAAAAAATAAAGCTGTTTCGAGGCTGAATAGCAAAACTGGAACTATAAAAATAAGTGCGACTACAAGCTTCGAGATAAAGGTTGTAAATGTTGCGATCCAAATACCTTGCTCGGTTTCAGTATTGCTGGCTTCTTCGCCAATGTGAATGGCAATTGCGTCGGAGAGAGCATCGGTAATGGCGATAATGACAATTCCAGCAATGACGTAAATTGATGAATTAGTCGAGTAAGTCAACCCGACCATCATTCCAAGAGTCGTAATTACCCCCGATGTAATTCCAAACCCAAAACCTTTTCTGGCAGATGATCTCATATGGCTATTATACTACTTAAAAAGTTTCTTATCGCATTTTTGAGTATTTCTGAAATAAAATCTAAAAATATTCTCTTTAAAAAAGTGGGGCGCGGCGGGAAACCCGCCGCGCCCCATGAAAGTTCAGCTGCTACTCTCGCGCGGCGAAAGCAGCTTTGATCCTGTCGTTGACCGGGGAGTCTACCAGTCTGGAGGCGCGGGTGAGCATATTGGCGATCGCGAGTTCGCTGGCCTTGCCGTGCGTGACCATAACGGTGCCATTAATCCCCAGACAGAGGACTCCGCCATAGATCTCGTAGTTGAAGCCGGACAGGGCCTCGCCAAGACGCGCCTCATCGCATTCGATGCTCTGTTGTCTCAGAAGCACGGGCACGAGGATCGGCAACACCTCAAGGCACTTGAGGAGGATGTTGCCGACGAAGCCGTCGCAGATGACTACATCGCACGATCCGTCGAGGATGGCGTTGCCCTCAACAAAGCCAATGTAGTTGAAGTCGGGAAGCGTGATCTTGCCGAGTAGTTCATCCGCTTCTTGCACTACTCCTGTGCCCTTGTTGGCTTCGCGGCCGATGTTGACGAGGCCGACTCTTGGCGAAGTCATGCTGAATTCAGAGAACCAGTAGCAGTGTGCCATCACAGCGAGCTCCGCGAGCTCCTTGGGTTTGCATTCCTTCATTGCGCCTAAGTCCGCGAGAATTGTCTGACCTCCCGCTGCATTCGGAAACCCCACTGCCAGTCCCGGTTTGCTTACGCCATTTATTCGTCCTGCGATGAGCGTCGTAGCGGTCACCATTGCTGCGGAGTTGCCGGCCGAGCAGAAGGCGTCGATACTTCTGTCGTTGAGCATGGTGGCGCCGACAACGAATGGACAGTCTCTATACTTGATTGCATCGCGCCCCGTCATATCCATGGGTACGCGAAAAGGCGCGTGGATCACGTCTAACTGGCATTCAGGATCCATAGAACACCATCCAAGTTGCCTGAGCTGAGGGCCTATCATCATTTCATCGCCGATCAGGACGATCTCGGCGTATCCGACGGAGCCTTGCCTGAGCGCTCGCACTGCACCAGCTACGTCTGCCCCGATGTTCTCGCAACCGTGGGCATCGAGTCCGATTCTCATAGTGTACCTCCAGCGCCCGTGGCGCGTGATGTAAAGAGCTAGAACTGCTGGGAATTGTAGCAGAAATTCCTCGAAATGGAACAGAATAAATATCGGCTTGTTTTTCGCCTCGCTTTCAACTATACTTTGCGGATCGAGATTTCTCGGTTTGGCTGCGTTATTTCCGACTTTGACATAGAGAAAGGATGGTTTTCGTGGCATACATACTTGCCGTAGTGGTAGCAGGTTGGTTGTTCGGGTCCATTCCAATCGGCTTTCTGATCTGCTATTACGGATTCGGTGTCAATCCGCTCGAAGTCGGTTCGGGCGGTATTGGCGAGACAAACGTCAGAAGGGCGCTAGAGACGATAATGTCCGAACAGAAAGCCAAGAAGTGGGCTTTTGGCATTCAGTTGCTCGATCAGACCAAGGGGTTGGTACCGATCTTGGTTGTCAGACTCTTTGCTCTGCCTCTGCTTGGTATTGCTCTTCTCGGATGCGCCCTAATCTTGGGCCACACCTTCTCTGTCTTCCTGCGCTTCAAGGGCGGTAAGGGTGTAGCCACTACCATGGGCGTTGGTCTCGGGTTGTTCTGGCCGAGTGCGATCGCGACCTATGTGTGCTGGTATGCAATCAAGAAGTTTCTCGGCAAGAAGACAAAGGAGGCAACTGCGCTTGCTTCGATTTGTGCAGGCTTCCTGCTCTGCACTCTAGCCTTGATTTTCGTTCGAGACAAACCGCTCATTCTGTTCTACGTCTACGCTGCTATTCATATTCTCTTGGCTCACAAGGGGAACTTGCAGCGATTCAGGGAGTAGCGTTGCCAGGCCGTTTGAACCTAGGTGTACATCTGCCGGGTCCCGCTACTGCGGGGCCCTTTCTTTTTGTAAAAAATTTGTTATCTTGAACTCAGCCGTAAATCACTCTTTGACAAAGGGGCAAACGCAGATGAACCAACCTCTGAGAATTGGTGCATACGAATACCCCCGCGTCTTATTGGGGGCTGGTTGTGGCAATGTGGACGGAAGCGGTTGGCGATATCACAAGCTACTGCCGTGGAGTCTGCTCGGTGATTACTGGAACGACCCCAGAGGGATCTTCCAGACCAAGGGGCTGACCGACGGAAGGGTAGGCAACTTGGGTTTGCTGGACGATGGTATCACGACTAAGAAAATACTCCCCGATTGCATTACGGGCGAACCGTTCACGCCGCAACTAAACAACTCGGTCGGACTCTCGGGCTTGCCGTACTGGGAATACTACGCGAAAGGGATTTTGCGTGACCGCGAACTTCCCTTCGCGATTCAGTACATCGCTACTGCCGAAGAGCCCGAGGGGCGAATCGAGCAAACCCAGCAGTTTGCCACTGCCTGTATCGAGTATTTTCCATCTCTCAAGGTCCGTCCACTCATCTTTCTCGGCGGAGGATGCCCAAATGTTGCGCACAAGTCAACATTTGCCTGGGAGTTCTGCGAAGAGGTGCGGATTCTGAAGACGACCGGCTCCTCGGTAGGGGTCAATTTCTCTCCGATCGTTGACATCGACCTCGCCCTCGAGGTGGCCGAAGTGGCTGACGTCTTGGCGCCAGTCAACACGATCAGTTACGACTGGATGTACGAGAACGACTCGGTCTTCCCGTTTGGCAAGATCTCTCCGCTCGTCAAACGTGGCTACACCTGCGGAGGTATTTCCAGCCCGCGTTGCCGTAAGCACGGTCTGAGAACCTGCAAAGAGATCCGTGCGCATAACAAGAAGATCATCCTTTTCGGTGGTCCTGGGATTTTGTACCCTTGGCATATTGATGAGTTTGTCGAGGTCTGCGACGGGATCCAGATCGCGGCATTACTCCCGATCATGCGTCCATTCAAGCCTCTGTTAGATTGGGTGCTGAACCGGGCTGCCAACGCAAAGTGGCGTCTGCCACGCGAGTCTTGGGGAGCCTGACGACTGTATGATACACCAAGTGCCCCGCTACGGCGGGGCCTTCTCTTTTATCTTTATCCTGTCATCCTCGATCGGATGTAATCCGGATCGGGGATCTATTCTGATTGCTTCTCTGTAGTTTTGCTTTGCGCATGAAATTGACGGCCTCAATTTTGTACGCACC
>Ga0180007_10002025_pt1 | contig 25200 bp, 19 predicted proteins | sample MM_PC_MetaG_FD_121122 | JGI IMG/M metagenome (GOLD analysis project Ga0180007, IMG submission 121122) | Groundwater microbial communities from the Aspo Hard Rock Laboratory (HRL) deep subsurface site, Sweden - MM_PC_MetaG | ecosystem: Environmental > Aquatic > Deep subsurface > Groundwater... | reverse complement strand
TGCAGATGACATGTTTGTCCCTGAACGCTTTGCAGGTCTTGACCAATTGTTCCGCACACCCGGGATTGCTGCCGAAATGAACGTGGAGATAACTTCCCAGGGTGTTAAAAACCTGGTATCCTTTCAACGACAGATCCTGCCCTGCCCTGGAAGTAACCGTGTATACATCGGGCAGGTCATTGTGTTGATCATCCAGAAAAGAATAATGGAATTCATGCCCCCTTAACACATCCCCTTTTCTGCCGATAATGGTATCTTGTTTTAAGGTTATTTCCCTGTACCCAAGGGATCTTAAGCGGCTTGACATGTGAACCTTAACATCAAAACACCCGGTCATGGGATATTGAAGGCCCTCATCCATGCCGGAAAGCGCGTTGCACAGAAACATGAATCCACCGCATTCCCCGTAAATGGGCATGCCTGACCTGCTTTTTTCTTTGATCTGCGTTAAAAGCCGTGTTTTTTGTGACAACTCCTTTGCAAACATTTCCGGATATCCTCCGCCCAAATAGATTCCATGAATCCCCAAGGGCAGGCAATCATCATGTAATGGTGAAAATTCAACAATGGTTGCCCCGAATTTTTTCAAGATATCAATATTGTCCTGGTAATAAAAACAAAACGCCTTATCCCTGGCAACGGCAATGACAGGGCCCTGTTCACAAGCCAGGTCATCGGTTGTCAATTCAATTTTGCAGGATGTGTCAAACGACTCCAGGCCATTGATCAAACCGTCCATGTCCACATGGTCCCTGATCATGGCACAAAGAGTTGAAAGGACCTCTGAGCTGATATCCAGTTCCTCTGAGGTGACAAGTCCCAGGTGTCTTTCCGGCATGACAATGCCGTCATTCCTCGGCATGAACCCGAGACACTTTGTTGTGCAGTGTTGTTCAACGGCTGCTTTCAGATATTCATAATGCCGCACACTTCCCGTTTTGCTGAAGATGACCCCGGCAATTTTCAGATCCCTGTCAAATGTTTCAAAGCCTTTGACAATGGCAGCAGCACTTCTGGCTTTTCCTTTGGCGCTGACGATGAGAACAACGGGCAGGTCCAGCCATTTGGCCATCTGGGCGGTGGACCCGGCTTCTGAAAGACCATCATACCCATCAAAAAGTCCCATAACCCCTTCAACCACGGCAATATCCATGCCGCAGGTCTTTTCGCTGAAAAGCCGGGTATTATACTCTCGGGAAAGCATCCAGGAATCCAGATTAAAGCTTGTTTTCCCCGCAATTTTAGTATGATGGCCCGGATCTATAAAATCCGGACCCACTTTAAACGGGGCCACTTTATACCCCAGGTTTGCAAGATACGACAAAACAGCCAGGGTGATGGTGGTTTTTCCCGTTCCGCTGCCCGTGGCACCAATGACAAAGCCTTTGATAATGACCTCCCGTATTTATCTTTGTTCAACGGCCATGATTGCCAGGGCATTGACAATACTTGCCGCAATATTTGATCCGCCTTTTCTTCCTTTGTTTGTGATATAGGGAAAATCAAGGCCCATCAAGGCCTGTTTTGATTCTGCCGCATTCACAAACCCGACGGGAAATCCGATGACCAGGGCAGGGCTTGCTTTTTTTTCCCTTATCAATTCAATCAGCCGTAAAAGGGCTGTCGGGGCATTTCCCACCACATAAATCCCGTCTTTCATCTGGTCACAGGCCATATCCACGGCGGCAAGGGCTCTTGTGGTTCCCGCCTCTGTTGCCTTGTCTGCAACGGCTTTGTCTGCGATCAGACAATCCACCTTGCCGCCAAACGCATGAATCTCTTTTTTCCGGATTCCCACCCGGGCCATATGGGTATCTGTGAATATCTGGCAGCCGTTTTGAATGGCCTTGATCCCTTTTTGAACGGCACCCGGATAAAATTGGATGGTATTCATGTATTCAAAATCGGCTGAGGTATGAATCATGCGTCTGACAATGGGCCACTGGTCTTTATCAAACGAGTGAGGACCAGCTTCGCCGTCGATTATCTTAAAGCTTAAATCTTCTATTTCCTGGGGTTTCATCGTATATTGCCTTTTGGTTAAGGGGTGTTATCCTCTGGTTAAACAGTTTGCCCGCCCTGTGCGGTAACTTGGCCGGGCCTTATGCGTTCAAAATGGTCCGATTCTGGGTCAGGCTTTATTTAGATACCATTTTTTCCTTATTTTTTGCAACTTTTTTCAAGGTCGCATATCCTGACAAAATCCGGGTAATGGTTGTTATCAGGCAGAGAAAGGAAAAGATAACGGCAAACAACGCAAAATGGTCCGGAAATATACAGATGATTACAAAAAAAAGAATGGTTTCAGTTCCCTCTGTAAGTCCTCCAATATAATAAAGAGCCTTATGGGGATAGGCCATGCTTTTCAAATCATGTTTCTGGGCCATAACGGCAAAAGCAAGAAAACTGGTTCCTGTTCCCACAAAACAAACCAGTAAAACAACGGCAGCAAGGGCATTGCTTTGAGGGTTGGACAGCGCAAAACCCGCCACCACGGCAGAATAAAAAATAAAATCAAGACAGATATCCAGGAATCCACCGGCATCCGTATTGTCTGTCAGACGTGCAAGGGACCCGTCCAGCCCGTCCATGATCCGGTTTAAAAGGATAAACACCAGTGCCATTTTATACCCGCCCATCCAGAGCATCCAAAACGCCACCAGGCCGATGCCAAATCCTGCCACGGTTACCTGGTCCGGTTTGACACCCTTTTTTTTCAAAATCCGGGCACACGCGTTCAATGGTGAATTACATAGGGTTATGACCCAGGGGTCAAGCATGGGTTTGGCCTTCCTCTTTGTTCAGATGTAATATCATCCCGCCACCGGGACAATCCCCTGGGTCATGGGTCACCAAAAGTGCCGGAATATTCATTTTTTTTATCTGGGAAAAAACAAAGGCCCTGATTTTTGCTTTAAGGGCATGATCCAGCCGTGAAAAGGGTTCATCCAGGAGCAGGGCAGAAGGTTCAGCCAGAAGGCTTCTTAACAGGCTGATTCTAGCTTTCTGTCCCCCGGAAAGAGTTGCCGGATCTCTTTGTTCATACCCTTTAAGACCGGCTGTTTTAAGGGCACTATCAATGATTTTATTTCGTTGAATCCGGGATGTTTTTGCTTTAACGGCAAAGGCAAGATTACCGGCTATATCCATGTGGGGAAAAAGAAGGTCATCCTGAAAAAGGATGCCGATATTCCGCTTTTCCATGGGAAGGTCTGCCATATCCCGGCCATACAAGCGAATAGACCCCTTAAGGGTGAAAACGGGATCCAGGCTTCCTGACACGGCAGACAACAGCGTAGATTTCCCGCACCCGCTGGGTCCCATGATGGTGGCAATCTCTCCAGGCCTGATCACAATCGTCACGGGATCAAATATGGCGGATCCCTGCTTTAATATACTGATATTTTCAAGTTCAAGGGACATATGTTTCCTTATACCTGCATTCCTTTTCTATTGTAATACAAAATTTTGGGAATGAGAATGGCCGCGGCATACATGATCATGGGCAAACTCTGCTGAACCAGTGCATAAACGGCCAGAATCCTTCGATCTGATCCAGAGGCAGAATGCACCACCTCCGTTGTGATGGTTGAAAATCTTCCGGCCCCCACCAGCATGGTGGGAATATATTGCGCCACACTCACGGAAAATCCAATGGCAAACGAAAAAAGAATGGGTTTTAACAGCATGGGTAATTTTATCCTGAACAAAGCCCGTGTATAAGATCTGCCCAAAAGGATTGCCTGGTCCGTCACCCTTGTGTCAAAAGCAAGATATGTGGCGCTTAAGGCGATAAACATATAGGGAAGAACAAACAACAGATGGGAGAACACAAGAGAAATCCAGTAGCCATCCATCTTCAGGATGACCAGGAGAAGCTGAATCCCTGCCATAAAGGTGATCTGGGGAACCAGTAATGGCAGGTATAAAAAACAGGGTAGATATTTTGTAACGGCCCGTGTCCTGATTTTCCGGATCTGATTTGATCCGGCATGATGATGTTTTAAAATCCCATCATGCTCCAGGCAGCCGATGGTCAGCAAAAGCCCTAGTAACGCTGATGCAACTCCTGTGAAAATCGTTGTCATCAAAGGATCAAAACAGGAAACAACACCTTTTTCCCAGAAAGCGAGGGTCCATGTTGTGGGGAGGATGTCAGGGAACCGCCACTGCCATGTCAATGACCATATCACCAGAATAAGAGAGGAAATCAGCGTAAAAAGGATAATGCCACTCCCCATCAGAAAAACAGGGGTTTTAAACTCTGCCAGAAAAGACCTCCGCTTTCCGTTTATGGTAAACGGCCGTAATAAAAAACCAACAGATTTTTCTATAAGATAAACGCTTAACAGGCTTGACAGCACAAGAAAAAACAGGAATAGGGCCCCTGCTGCGGCAAGCAGTTTAAAATTCACATCCGGGTCATTGAACCATTTCAAAATCAGTACGGCCAGAGAGGGAGGAGAGCTTGGGCCTAAAATAATGGCCATATCCACAACGGAAAGGGAATAGGCAATAACGGCAAAAATGGACAATCGAAGGTGGGGATATAATCTTGGAATTAAAATTTTCAGCCAGATCTGTTCCCGTGTATATCCAAGCGCCCTTCCCACCAGAAGTGTCCGTTTAATGTCAAGCTGGCCCAAAGCCCCCATGGTCACCATCATCAGGAATGGAAACTCTTTGATCATCAATGCAATGGCAAGGCTGATACCGGCAGGGTCATTAAGAAGTATCCAGTCCGGTGGCGTGGTAAAGCCCGTCAAAGAGGGGGAAGCCATCCTGATCAGCCATCCTGACGGGGCAATCAAAAACCCAAACCCCACTGCAAAGGCAGCATGGGGAATGGATAGAACCGGGGAAAGAATTTTTTCAAAAAAATTCCACAATGCCGTTCCATGACAGACACTGATAAACACAAGGGCAAAGCTGACAACTCCAAAAGAAGCGGTTATTCCGGAAAAAATTGTTACAAGAACAGAGGTGTAAATCCCTGGATAAGAAAAAAAATGGGCCCACACGGAAAACGAAACCGTGGTATGTCCGATAACGGGCAGATAATTTAAGGATGGCAGAATGGTTCCGGCAAGGCCTGCCAGAATTGTGACACAAAACAATCCCATCACAAAGACAGGAAAAATAAAACTCTTTTCCTGTCCAGGCGGTTGCATTCTTCTCCTCTTTTATCGGCTGTATTTCTTAAGCCATTCTTTTTCCAGGGCCTGGACCCATGACACATGGGGTTCGGGTAACCCCTGACCCAGCTCATCCGATGTCAGTGTGGCAATCCCTTTTGGAACGGATTCAAATAATGCCTTGTCCGGTCCGGCAAGTTTTTTCATATCAAGAACACTGGGATCTCCCCAGATTCTCGAATCGGCTTTTCTGGCCTGGGCCATGGGACTTAAAAGGAAATTGGCAAACACCATTGCCCCTGATTTGGCAGACGAGTTAAAGGGGATGCCCAGAAAATGGGCATTGCCAATGGTTCCATTGGTATGGATATAGGTTCGGATGGTACGGGGAAGCTCACCATTTTCAATGGCATTGCTCACGGAATTTGGATTAAAACTAAAAGAAATAAAAATTTCATTGTCATTCAACAGATTTAGCATCTGGGAGGCGCTTGTGGGAAAAACCCTGCCCCTGCGCCACAAAAAAGGGTGCAATGCATCCAGAAAGTCCCATAATGGCCGGGTATTTTTTTCAAAATCTGACAGGATCACTTGTTGATTCAATATTTCAGGATCATGGATCAGCTCAAGAAGTGCCTGCTTAATAAAGGTGGTGCCATGAAAGCCGGGTATGGCAGGATAGGTAAATTTTCCCGGATATTGCCTGGCAAACAATAGAAGGTCTGACATGCTTTTGGGATGGTCCAAAACCCGGGTTGTATCATATGAAAACACAAGCTGAGCCATTCCCCAGGGAGATTCCATATGATCAACGGGTATGGTAAAATCATTTTGCAGTGTTTTTTTATCTGAACTCACCAGGGTATAATTTGGTAATTTTTGAGAAAACGGCCCGTACAAAAGCGTGTTTTCCTTCATGGCTTTAAAATTTTCACCATTGATCCACAAAAGATCCACGCTTCCGCCTGTATTTCTGTTGGCTGCTTTTTCAACAAGAATACGGGAAACCACATCGCCAATATCCGTGGCTTTGACATGGATAACACGAACCTTGTATTCTTCCTGTACAACCTTGATGGCCCATTGGATATATTCATTGATGGGTTGAGATCCGCCCCAGGCATTGAAATAGACCGTTTGCCCGTTTGCCTCGAGTTCTATTTCAGACCACTGATTTGCAACGGCCCGGGAAAAAATGGATAAAACCAGCACACTCGAAAAAATTAATAAAAAGTGTTTCATCGTATCCCCTGCTCCCTTTAAAATTTAACCGACTCATCTTTTGTCTGTCCTGTTAAACCATTTTTATCCTGTACAAATCAACAATTATCATACATTCTGATTCTACGCCATTTCCACCGACGATTAAAATTTTCATTTTGATTCCTTTATTAAATTAGGTTGATTTCTTATGACAGATACTTTATATAGGGTACAGCTATTTGTCCAATGAATAGTTTTGATATAAACAACGAAAAATTGTTATCATTATGAATTTACCGATCGATTATTTAAGAACCTTTATTGCCCTGGCCGACACAAAGGGGTTTACCAGGACGGGAAGGCAGGTCAACCGGTCCCAGTCTGCCGTGAGCATGCAAATTAAACGGCTTGAAGATGAAATCGGGAAAAAATTGTTTGAAAGAATTGGCAAAACGGTAAAATTGACGGCTGAAGGAAATATTTTGATCAAATATGCCTTGAGAATCGTAAAAGAGCATGATGATGCCGTTCAGGCGTTATCCAAACCTGACCTGGAGGGCTTTATCCGGTTTGGTTCACCCGAACATTATACCATTGGCGTTCTGCCAAAGTTATTGGCGCGATTCGCTGCTGTCTACCCGGATGTTTTGATAGAGATGCGATGTGAGAATAGCGATAAGATCAAGGAAGCGGTTGATTCAGGAGAGCTTGATGTCGGGATTTGTACCCAGGTAAGCGATGGGGGGCAGGTTATCTCCCATGACCCCGTGGTATGGGCAGCTGACCCTGGATTTATTCTGCAAAAGCATAAAACCGTATCTATCGCTGTCTTTGAAGCGGATTGCATCTTTAGGACCTGGGCACTAGAGGCATTGGAAAAATTTGGTTTACCCTATAGAATTGTATATGTCAGCCGAAGCATATCCGGACTCATCGATGCTGTGAGAGCCGGGTTTGCCATTGCTCCGATCATTTTAAGCAATGTTCCGTCTGATTTGAAAATTGTTGGATTGGAAAATGGGTTGCCAGTATTGCCGGTATCAAATATTGTACTTCATAAAACAAAGCAAAAAACATCTGAAATTATCGACTGTTTTTCTGAACACATTATCACATCGTTCGGAGAAAAATCATAATCCGGGATACTTCTTTTACCGATTGCTGATGATAACCATATTCATTTGTCATTAAGGTTTTTATGCGAAATACCATTGATCAACTTTTTTCTTGAAACGAGGTGATATTGTGCCCTTTTTAAATGAAATAAAACATACCCTTCCCAATGTAAAATCATACAGGCTCATGCAACAATTATTTAAAGAAACCCCGGGTCTTAAAGATATCATTGACAATTCAACGTCTACACTTCAGGCAAAAAAGAAATTAAAGGCCTGGGCCGTGCAGGTCCTTCTTGAAAACAAAGAAGCACATCTTTATTTTCTCCGAAAAAAAACCGGAAAACCCCAGTTGGAAAAACTCAGATCAAAAGACTATGCTGCCATTCGCATTCTGGATTATATCCAGCATTCCGGCAGGCAATTCAAAGATCTTAATCTGGGAGGCGAAATCGTGGAAAATGACCCTTTTGCCATTCTCATGAACTGTGGTCGCAATGGCACGGGTGGCGCAACGCCTGCCTATTTTTATGATATGATCCACCTTTTCAGGCAGTTTTCCGGGCATGAATATCCAACACCACATAAATTTGAAATTTCTTCATGGATGGACAGATATTCTTCCGGCCTTGATCCGGAAGTCGTCTGCCAGAGGGAAAAAAACAAACTTCGTATACTGAAAATCATCATAACCATAATTGATGAAAGAAGGGTAAAAAGCAAGCGGTATAGATTTAAAAAAGGGATGTCCAGACAAAAAAAACTGGCCCTTGCCAAAACATGGTGGAATGATCATAAATTTCATCTCAAATTTGCCGTCAGGACACCTGAAGACTTGAATGAGATGCTTGCCTACTCCCTTGACAGGGAAATAATGGATACCCTGAAACAGGCCCGGAAAGTTGGAATCCCTTTATTTGTCAATCCATATTACCTGTCGCTGCTAGACACACATGCGTCTCCTGTTTCCCTGGGTGCCGATCTTGCCATCCGGCAATATATGATCTATTCAAAGGAACTGGTCAATGAATTCGGTAATATTAATGCCTGGGAAAAAGAAGATATTGTGGAGCCGGGAAAACCCAATGTTGCCGGATGGATTATTCCAGATGACTGTATTCACAGACGATACCCCAATGTCGCGATTTTAATCCCCAAAAGTATGGGCCGTGCCTGTGGCGGACTGTGTTCAATCTGCCAGAGAATGTATGGTTTTCAGCAGGGTGATTTGAATTTTGACCTGGATAAATTAAAAGCCACAAACTCATTGGACGAACGGTTGGAAGCGTCCATCAATTATTTTGAAAATGACTCCCAGTTAAGGGACATTCTCATCACTGGCGGTGATGCTTTGATGAGCACCAATAAAGCCCTTAGAAAAATCCTCCACAGCGTTTATAAAATGGCCAAACGAAAACGCCTGGCCAATATGAACAGAAAGGACGGAGAAAAATATGCGCAAATCCTACGGGTACGACTGGGTACCCGGCTTCCCGTCTATCTTCCCATGAGAATCCAGACAGGTCTTGTAAACATACTGGCTGACTTCAAAGAAAAAGCATCAAAAATAGGCATTCAGCAATTTGTTTTCCAGACTCATTTTGAATCTCCCATGGAAGTAACCCCTGAGACCAGAATATGTGTAGATCTGCTCCATCAAGCCGGGTGGACTGTAACCAACCAGCTGGTTTTCACATCTGCCACATCACGACGGGGGCATACGGCAAAACTTCGAAAAGTACTCAACGATATCGGTATTCTTCCCTATTATTCATTTACAGTTAAAGGATACAGGGAAAACAGCAATCTTTTTTCACCCAATGCAAGGCTGGTTCAGGAAGGTATGGAAGAAAAAATTATCGGCATCCTGCCGGATTCGTTTTTTCCAGACTTAAGACAGCTGCCCTTAAATGCTGAAAATGTAGTTGAGAACATTGCCCGATTGAGAACAGATGCCGGCATCCCGTTTTTGGCCTCTGATCGAAATGTCCTTAATCTTCCGGGGGTCGGCAAGAGCCTTACCTTCAGGACCATCGGCATTACCAATGACGGCAGAAGAATCCTTGAATTTGATCATGATGCAACACGAGAGCATAGTCCGATTATCAAAAAAATGGAGCGGGTCACGATCATTGAATCAAAAAGCATCCATGATTACCTTCAACAGCTTGACAATATGGGCGAAGATGTGTCTGAGTATGAATCAATTTATGGATATTCGCTAAGCGAAACAGAACCCAGGAGCCTGATCTTTGAGTATCCAGCCTATGATTATACCGTAACCCGGAAAATGACAAACCTGGATCTTCATTTAACTTGAAAATTGACTTGCTTTTATGTGCGATGGCTATGGGGCTGGGAACAATAACACACCATAATTTTTTCTTTTCCTATCAATCAAAAATCTGTTATGATTTGCTTGAACACGGGATTCATTTTTATAAAGGAGTTTGTTTTGGACGATAACAATATTATCCGTTTTGCAAGCCGTATGGATCAACTTCCCCCGTATTTATTCGGGATGATCAATAAAATAAAAATGGAGAAAAGACGAAAGGGAGATGATGTCATCGACCTTGGCATGGGCAACCCCATGGATCCGACTCCCCGTCAGGTGATTGAAAAGCTTGTGGAAGTGGCACAAGATCCCAAAGCCCACCGGTATCCGGAAAGCTCTGGCATGCCGCACCTGAAAACGGAGATCGCAAAATATTACAAACGGCATTATGATATTGAGCTTGATGCTGAAACACAAACCTATTTCACCATTGGTTCCAAAGAGGGAATATCTCATCTGTGCCTGGCTATCATGGGGCCGGGAGATTCCGTGCTGGTTCCTGCACCGGCATTTCCCGTGCATATTTATGCTGCCGTCATTGCCGGGGCCACGGTCATGAAAATCCCCATAGAACCTGAAAATGGATTTCTTGACAGGATCATCAACATATGTGAATCCTGTTACCCCAAACCCAAGGTTCTCATGCTCAATTATCCCCATAATCCCACGGGGGTTGTAACGGACAAGGTCTTTTTCAAAGAGATCGTGGCCCTTGCCAAACGGTTTAAATTCATGGTTATCAACGACTTTGCCTATTCAAAAATCACCTTTGACGGGTATGTGGCCCCAAGTTTCCTTGAAGTGGATGGTGCTAAAGATGTGGGGGTGGAATTTGGATCATTTTCAAAATCCTATAACATGGCCGGGTGGAGAATCGGATATTGTGTTGGAAACGAACGGATTATCCAGGCCCTTGGAAACATCAAAGGCTATTTTGACTATGGTATTTTTTCCGCCATACAGGTGGCCGGGATCATTGCGTTAAGGGACTGTGATGAAAATATTCTTGACCTGGCAAAACTCTACCAGACCAGACGAGATGTCTTGTGCAGTGGTCTTGAAAGAATCGGATGGGACATCCAAAAACCAAAAGCCGGCATGTTTGTCTGGGCTAAAATCCCTGAACCCTTTAACCGACTGGGGGCCATGCAGTTTGCCATTGAAATAATGAACCGGGCAAATGTTGCTGTTGCCCCTGGAACGGGTTTCAGTGAAGAAGGAGAAGGCTTTCTGCGCCTCGCCCTTGTGGAAAATGAGGAACGGTTGAGACAGGCCGTTCGCCAGATAAAAAAGGCCATGGAAAATATAGTGGTTTAATGTCAACTATGTTATGATCCCTGTAAAAAAAATCATGACAACCCCAATTTTGAATCATCACTAATAAAAAGGAATTTTCACATGCACTGGTCTGATGCCGTTAACTCAAGTTTGCCCTGCATTGTAAAAATCGAAACCCCGACGGGTCATGGTACGGGGTTTTTGTGTTTTCACAATGAAGCCACATCCATGTATGCCATTGCCACGGCAGGACATGTGATTCACCATGCCGACAAATGGTTGGAGCCCATACGGATTTATACCCATGACGGAGCAAAATCCCTGCTCCTGAAAGCAAACGCGCGCGATATCACCATGGGAGAACTGTCAGACTCTGCCATCATTCTTTTTTCAAAAACCCCGAACCTGTTTGAGAACACACATCCCCTGCCGTTGCTGGACCAGGAATATGTGCTCAGGGTCGGCACCCAGGTCGGATGGATCGGATTTACAACACTGGAACCGGATATCCCTTGTTTTTTCTCGGGCATGATATCTGCCCGCCAGGACGATAAAAACGCTTATCTCATTGATGGCGTTGCCATCAACGGTGTCAGCGGGGGCCCGGTCCTGCATATAGATGAAGATGAAAACGTCAAGGTTGTGGGAACCGTATCTGCCTACAGGATGAACAGGACCAGTGGTGAAACCCTTCCCGGCCTGCTCATTGCCCAGGACCTGTCTCTTTTCCATGATGTGATCACCCATATCCAGACCGTGGGGGCAGAGCAAAATGGAAAATAATATTTAAGGAGGGGTTTATGTTAACCGTATATGCTGCCAAATGGTGTCCACATTGTACAAAAACCATTGAATATCTGAAAAAAAACAAGATTGAATTTGAATACGTTGAAATAGAAAACCAGCCGGAAACGATTATTCAGAAAATCATCCAGGTCAACGGAGGGGATGACTGGGTTGTGCCAACCCTTGAATTTAATGGAAAATGGAGACCTGGCAAAATCTATAATGAAAAACAGCTGGCATCTGATTTAAAAACATTAGGATTAAAATAGCTGTTTTTGTAAAAGAATCATATCAGTCGATAGTGTTCTCTAAGGTTCTGGGAAAGCTGTTTTGTCAATCGAAAGGCTTTCTCAACCGTTTTTTCCCTGTCACTATTCACCAGACAGCAAGTCGCAGGTGAAAGTAAACTGCCGTTGATGAGTTGATCTGTTGGAATGCCTTTTTTTTCCAGCATTTTCCATATGCTGTTGAGTTTAAAGGCAAGCAGATCAAGATTTTCCTTTTCAAAGGTCTCAATTCCCGTGGGAACAATTCCCCAGACGAGAACACCGCCCTTATCCAGAAATTTTTTGATGGATTTGGCACAAGATGCAAATATTTCTGCGTTGGAATACACATCCAATGATAAAATATCCATATCAAGGCCCAACAGAAAATCCCAGTCTGGATTGCCGCACAGGTGAATCCCTTTTGGGCTTTCTATGGTGGAGAAAAACAGATCCAGGTCCTGTTTTGCCTTTTGTTCCCCATAACCGGAAAGGGCGGAAAAAATAAACTGCATCCCAGGCTCGTCAATAAACATAAAGGCATTGGGATTTTTTTCTTTCAATCTGTTTAATTGAACCATTATCCGTTTGGCCATGAATTCAAACATGAACGGGCGGATCGTATCATCGAACAGAATCGGTCGATCATCCTGATCCAGAATGTTGAACCCAAAGCTGACAGGCCCTTCCAGCTGACCCCGGATAGCCGGCCGGTGAGACAGATCCAGATCTAAAAAACGGTGGTAGACAACCGAATAGGTGGTGCTGACATCAAAGAATCCCGGGTCGTCAAAATGGGTCATGGTTTCTTCAAACTCATCAATAAACCGGTCCATTGAAAACCGCAGGGTCTTTTTTTCCATGTCCAGAATGATTCCGGGAAAATGCTCAGCTGCCTGAACATACATGTCCTCATAATAATTATAATTGGGCAGCTGGGGCCAGAACGGCACATCAAGGCTCAATGCCGCGTTCAACGCCTGATCTACATCCGTGTGAGGCATAACCGCCATTGCCGTCGTTAATAAATTGCCGGGAATGGCCATTTTAGATATCCTTTCCTTGAAAATACCTGTTGTGAACAGCAGTTGAGACGGGGCCAGGCCTTTGTTGGGGTCTTCAGGTTCTCCTTTAATAATCCAGGGAAGAGACCTCAAGGGCATGGGTTTGAATAAAATTTCTCCTGGGTTCCACTTCCTCTCCCATCAAAAGGGTAAAAATTTCATCGGCTTTTTCCGCATCTTCTATCTCCACCCGAAGCATATTTCTTTTTTCAGGATTCATGGTGGTTTCCCAGAGTTCATCTGCATTCATTTCACCCAGACCTTTATATCGCTGGGTAGCGATCCCTTTTTTAGCTTCCAGCATGATAAACTCAAACAGGCTGTCTGTATCATCAAAGGTATACTCTTTTTTGACCTGGGCATCTGACTGCTTGGAAGATATGGAAAAAGGCGGTTTATCAAATAGCTTGATTTTTTCATATCCCTTTAACATTCTTTGATAATCGTTGGTAGCAAGAATTTCTCTGCCAACCCTCAAAAGAATCTGTTTTTCTTCTTTATCATATATGTCCATTTCAAAGATGTTTCTTTCCAGGTCACGATCTATTTTGCCACAGACATATCCCTGTTTTTTGATCTCCTGGGAAAGCAACATAAAATTCTGCTCTTCTTCAAGAAAAAATTTATCTTTCACACCGTTTTTAATCAATGCAAGTAAAAGCGTTGTATCCATATCTCTTTTTTTTAACTGATTAACGGCATCGTAATATTCCGTTAATTTACCCAGAAAGGAATAAAATTCTTCTTCTAAAAGCGGTTCTGTGTTCCCATTTAGAAAAATGTCTTTTTGCCCCGTAATTCTGGTAACCAGATAATTTGAATATTCTTCTTCATTTTTCAGGTATACCCCACTTTTCCTTGAACCAACCCGGAAAAGGGGCGGCTGGGCAATATAGAGATATCCTTTTGACACCAGATCCGGCATCTGTCTGAAAAAAAAGGTTAACAGCAAGGTTCTGATATGAGATCCGTCAACATCCGCATCTGTCATGATCACAACTTTATGATACCTTATTTTTTCAATATCATATTCTTCACGGCCGGCTCCGGTTCCCAAAACCGTAATAATATTTTTAATTTCATCGCTCCGCAGAATTTTATCAAATCTGGCTTTTTCAACATTTAAAATTTTTCCCTTAAGGGGGAGTATGGCCTGGAATCGTCTGTCTCTGCCCTGTTTGGCACTACCTCCTGCAGAATCTCCCTCCACTAAGAACAATTCTCTTTCAGCAGGATCTGAATACTGGCATTCAGCCAGTTTTCCCGGCAATGTAGAATCCATGAGGGTGCCTTTTTTTCTGGCAAGATCTCTGGCTCTTTTGGCAGCATCCCTGGCCCTTGCCGCATCAACGGCCTTGCCGATAATCTGCCGTGCAATGTTTGGATTTTCCTCAAGATAATGACCCAGTCGTTCATTGAGAAGAGATTCAACAATCCCTTTGATTTCGCTGTTCCCCAGTTTGGTTTTTGTCTGGCCTTCAAACTGAGGCTCCATCAATTTTACGGAGATAATAACGGATAGACCTTCTCTCATATCATCTCCGCTGATTTTTATGCTCTGCATATTTTTGGGCAGATTGTTTGATCCGGACGTAATATATGAATTGACTGTGCGGGTTAATGCCCCTTTAAAACCGGACACATGCGCCCCACCTTCAAGGGTCCGAATATTATTGGCAAATGAATAGAGTTTTTCCTTAAACGTATCATTATATTGAATCGCAACTTCAACCTGAACATCCTTTTTCTCCCCTTCAATATGAATGGGTTCATGCAAGGGTGTGCAGGACCGGTTCAGAAATTCTACAAAAGACACAATTCCACCTTCATAGAAAAATTCTTCTTTTTCAGCTGATCGTTCATCTTCAATAATTATTCTCAGACCTTTGTTTAAAAAGGCAAGCTCTCTCATTCGCCTTATAAGGGTCTCTAAAACAAATTCATTCTCGTTCATTATTTCAAAATCAGGACGGAATGTAATTTTTGTTCCCTTTTTATCCGTATCTCCTTTAATCTCAAGATCGGTCAGCTTATGTCCTTTGGAATAGGATTGATAATAAATTTTTCCCTTTTTATAAACCTCCATTTCAAGGCTCTGGGAAAGGGCATTCACAACGGAAATCCCCACTCCGTGCAGCCCTCCGGATACTTTATAGGAATCTTTATCAAACTTGCCCCCGGCATGGAGTTTGGTCATTACAACTTCACAGGCGGGAATATGCTCGGTTTCATGCATTTCAACGGGAATTCCGCGGCCATTATCTTCCACACTCACACAATTATCCGGATGGATGGTCACCAGAATTGTATCGCAATATCCTGCCATGGCCTCATCAATACTGTTATCCACCACTTCATAGACCAGGTGGTGAAGGCCCTGAAGATCAACGTTTCCGATATACATGGATGGTCTTTTACGAACCGCTTCAAGCCCTTCAAGTACTTTTATACTGCCTGAATTATATTCTTTATCTATTTTATTTTCATTCACGTGTGACCTCTAGTCGGTTATGATATATGCATCGCCATTATTACACAAACAAGTTTATCGTCATCAAGTCCCCTTATGATACAGGGGCTTTTACTGTCTTTAATATTTATAACAACAATCGGATCTTGAAAAAGACTTAGCGCATCTATAAAATATCTCGGATTAAAGCCACTTTTAATCTCTTCACCCGCATATGAAATCATCATCCTTTCTTTTGATTCACCAATTTCAGGATTGGTAATGGTAACGACCAGTTCATTTTCCTTGAAATTTAAAATCACGCTTTTATACTCATCAGAGGTTAAAATAGAGACCCGCTTCATCAAGGTTGAAAACATGGTTTTGTCTATTTCAATGGGAATCATTTCCTGATTCTCTAATATCGGTTTATAATCAGGGTACTCGCCTTCAAGAAGCTTTATCATGATGGATTCATTTTTATTTTGAAATATAAAATGATTTTCCTTAATTCCCACGTTTATGCCTTCTTTACTGCTGTCAATAAATTTGCTCAATTCAGACAACCCTTTTTTAGGAATGATCACACTTTCATCCGGCAGGGAAAGCGCTCCTTTAAACAAGGCATCACAACAATGAAGTCGCCTTGAATCCGTTGACACGATCCTGATGGTTTCTTTATCTGTCATGACTATTTTTTCAATCAGGGCTCCTAAAACATAAATTCTTTTTTCTTCACCCGTGTAATTTACAATAGAGGCAACATCAACCATCCTTTTCAACTCTCTGGAATTGATTTCAATAAAGTCAATATTTTCTATGACCGGGGTTTCAGGAAAATTTTCATAATCTGAAGAGACAATATGATAAATACTGTCTCCTTCTCCGATTTCTACCCACCTGTTTTCAATTTCATGAACAACAATGGTATTGTCTGGATATTCTCTGATAATTTCAAAAAATTTTTTAGAATTGATTGATAAAATGCCCTCAGTTTCCACCTGGGCGTTATAGGTTCCCAAAAAAACAGTTTCCAGATCATTGGCCGTGATAGTGATCTGTGATCCCATCGCTTTAATTAGAATATCAGATGTAATCGTCAGATTGGTCTTTCTTCCGGTCAATCCCTGAATTTTTGAAAGAACATCTAAAATTTCTTTTTTATTAAACGAAAATTTCATTTAAATTCCTTTTTAAAAAAAATTATATGATCGTTAATATTTATATCAAATCCTTTGTTTTATCAATTAATAAATATGGATGGTTTTATTAGTTAAATATTTAAAAAATAATAGTAATAATAAGGTGTGTTTAAATGTTAATAACTTTTTAATTGTTTGAAAAAACTATCTATTTTTTTAAAAAATGCCTTTAAAATTCTGTTTATTCTTTGATAAAAAAGCATCATTTCTGTATCATTATTTTGAGGTGTTCAAAACACCTTAGTTTTAAACATTTTATTAAAATGATCCAATCCAGTTTTTAATATCCTGTAATCCTTTTGTTTTCCAGTCATCTGACGTTCTTTGGTCAAGATATGTTAAAAAAAGAGTGTCAATAACGGTAAAAATAATTGAACAAAAGGATGCCTTTTCCAACACAAGCCCTTCTATTTCATCTTCTTTATTTGACAGGTCTGTTTTTGGGGTTTTAAGACCTGTAATATTAAAACTCTCCCCGTTTATGGTAAACCGATACTCATCTTCATTTATTTTACAGATCAGGTTAATATTGGTCACATAGGCACCTTTCTTTAAAGCCGTGGTTCCCTCTTCCAGACCGGCCTGATCTCCTTTTATGGAAATTTTTTCCGTTGATTTATCCCCTAATTTATTTTCAAGGACAATTGAATTGCCCACTTCAAGCGTTACAACATCTTTTGAATTTAAAAGGGCTGAAATGTTCTGATCCGTTTCAATTAAGAACCAGATCCAGGTTAAAAAATCATTTCCAAGAAATTTGTATTTATTATAAGCAGTTGCAATATCAAGCATTGGATTGCCTCGAATATTTTAAAGGGACAAGTGTTTGAATACGGTCTTTTTGAGTATTTGTGAAGTTTGACTTGGTATCAGCAATGGTATAGGGAAACAGCCTGATGGGTTTTAAATTAAAGGATTTTAAAAAAATGGTTTCAAAAAACTCATTGGCTGCTTTCTGCGTGGTATAAAGGTATAGATTTTTTTCTTCATAATTCCACAGGACATCATACACATTGGGGATGGCTGGAATTTTATGCATTAAAATATCGGTTACCATCTCTTTTATTTCTGTTTTTTCATTTTTAGAGATAAAATCTCTTCCTGATTTTTCCTTTTTTTTTTCGATTTCAATGGCCATATATTTCTGGATCAGTTTGGCCGGGATGGATTTTTTGTCAATCCTCATGGAAAAAAGGAAAACCGTTCCAAACAAAAAGGAAAATTTATCAAAATCCGGATTATAAGGACTTTCCACGGGTGTCCATCCGGCTGAAATGTCATCATATTCATTTTCTATTTTTGGAATAGAATGTTTTATTAAACCGGCTCGTATCGTTTCAGTTAAAGAACCCTCAATTTTTCCATCAATATGATATCGACTGATAGAATGTGTTGAAGAGATTAAACCCATATTGTTATCCTTGTTATAAATAATTAGTTTTATTATAAATATATATTGCTTGCACCAGATGTTTTTATCACAGGTAAATGAAAATGAACAGGAAAGGTTTATGATTATTCTTTTCAAAGCCAAAAAGAATGCGCGAAAAAAACAAATATTTTTTATATAATTAAAGGACTTGCATTTTTTTTAGGACCTTTCCCCTTGCAAATTTTTTTTTCTTGCAATATAGAGACAATTTATGCCAATTATTTATATTTAAAAAGGAGACAGGCAAAAATGCCAGGTTTACTTCCCAATGTTGACCCTGACGGGCTTCTTGAATATTCCGTGGTTTTCACAGACCGCTCACTGAATCATATGTCACAGTCATTTCAAGGCGTGATGAGAGATATTTCCAAAACATTTAAAAAAGTGTACAATGCCCATGCCGTTGTTATCGTTCCAGGTGGAGGAACATTCGCCATGGAAGCTGTGGCACGACAATTTGCCACGAAAAAAAAATGTCTTGTTATTCGAAATGGCTGGTTTAGTTATCGCTGGACTCAGATTTTCGAAATGGGTAATATCCCTTCCGAATCCATTGTATTGAAGGCTCGCCCCGTGGACGACAAAAAAAATGCCGCGTTTGTACCCCCACCGATCAACGAGGTGGTAGAAACCATAAAGACAGAAAAACCAGACGTCGTGTTTGCACCTCATGTTGAAACCTCATCCGGAATGATCCTGCCAGATGATTATCTTCGCACAATGGCAGATGCTGCACATTCTGTTGGAAGCCTATTTGTTTTAGACTGCGTTGCCTCGGGCACAATATGGGTGGATATGGAAAAAAGTGGTATTGATATCCTCATAACGGCGCCACAAAAAGGATGGAGCGGATCACCCTGCAGCGGGCTGGTAATGCTGAGCCCTGCTGCGCGGGAAAAAATAAAAACCACAGTCAGTACCAGTTATGCCTGCGATTTGCTCAAGTGGTTAAACATCATGGAGGCATATGAGAACGGTGGACATGCGTATCACGCAACAATGCCTACAGATGCACTCAGGGGCTTTCGCAATGTAATGAAGGAAACCGAAAGCTATGGGTTTGAAAAAGCCCGGGCTGAGCAACAAGAGCTTGGAGATAAAGTCAAAGCTCTGCTCAAACGCAAAGGCATCAAAATTGTGGCGGCAGAGGGATTTCAGGCCCCGGGTGTTATTGTCTGCTACACAAACGATGTCGGCATACACAATGGGAAAAAATTTTCAGAGATAGGAATACAGACGGCAGCCGGGGTTCCCCTGCTGTGTGATGAGCCAAAAGATTTCCAAACCTTTCGAATCGGGCTATTCGGCCTGGACAAACTGCAACATATAGATAGAACCGTTAAAAAACTGGACGAGGCACTAAGCCTGGTATTCTAAGTTAATTAAAGAGGTAGAAACTATGAAAAAGAAAATGCAGACAATAGACGGAAATACAGCAGCGACCCATGTGGCGTATGCTATGAGTGAAGTTGCCACTATATATCCCATCACACCTTCAAGCCCTCTGGGTGAAATAGCCGATAACTGGGCTTCGAAAGGCAGAAAAAATATATTTGGTCAGGTGTTGAATATAAAGCAGATGCAGTCTGAAGCCGGGGCTGCAGGAGCGGTTCACGGCTCGCTTGCAGCAGGGGCACTTACAACAACCTTTACAGCATCCCAGGGGCTTTTGCTCAAAATACCCAATATGTATAAAATTGCAGGAGAGCTTCTGCCCACTGTTTTTCATGTGACGGCGCGTTCACTGTCTGCCCACGCGCTTTCCATTTTTGGCGATCACCAGGATGTCATGGCCGCCCGGCAGACCGGTTTTGCCATGTTATCCTCCAATTCCGTTCAGGAGGCCCAGGACATTGCCCTGGTTGCCCACCTTGCAACCATTGAAGCCAGCGTACCGTTCATGCATTTTTATGATGGGTTTAGAACTTCCCATGAAATACAGAAAATTGAAATGATTGAATATGAAGACATGGCTGGATTGTTTAATTATGAGGCTTTTAACGCGTTTAAACTGCGTGCCGTAAATCCGGAACATCCAGATACCAGAGGAACGGCCCAGAACCCGGATATCTATTTCCAGGGCAGGGAAGCTGCCAATTCATATTATATTAAAATTCCGGGCATTGTAAAAAAATATATGAAAAAAGTGGGTGACCTGACGGGCCGGCAATATAATCTGTTTGATTATGTGGGAGATCCGAAAGCTGACCGGGTGATTGTCGCCATGGGATCCGGGTGTGAAGCCATTGAAGAATCCATTAACCGGCTCAATACCCAGGGTGAGCGGCTCGGGCTGATCAAGGTCCGTCTTTACAGACCCTTTGACAGTGAAAGTTTTTTTAAGGCTGTTCCGTCAACGGTGAAGACACTTACGGTTCTTGACAGGACCAAGGAACCGGGTGCTCTTGGTGAGCCGCTGTATACGGATATCTGCACGGCATTCATGGAATCCGGAAAAAGACCTAAAATTCTTGGCGGACGATATGGGTTGTCTTCAAAGGAATTTAATCCGAACATGATCAAGGCTGTTTTTGACAACATGGCATCCCTTGATCAGAAAAATCATTTTACCGTAGGAATTGTCGATGATGTCACCCATACCTCTCTTGACGTTCAAACGGGGTTTCATCCGGCACCCCCAGGCACCATTGCTGCTAAATTCTGGGGTCTTGGCGCGGATGGAACGGTCGGTGCAAATCAGAGCGCCATTGCCATTATCGGAGATAACACGGACAAGTATGCCCAGGGGTATTTTGCCTATGATTCAAAAAAATCCGGGGGCCTTACCGTATCCCATTTAAGATTTGGTGATGTTCCCATCCAGTCAACCTATCAGATTGACAACTCAGATTTTATCGCCTGCCATAAATCCAATTATGTTGAGATTTATGATGTCCTGAAAGGAATTAAAGAGGGGGGCACCTTTCTGCTGAACTCGCCCTGGTCTGTTAAACAGATGGCCACCTTTATTCCCGGTGATGTCAGAAAAACCATGCATGATAAAAAACTCAAGTTTTTTAATATTGATGCCGTTAAAATTGCCGGTGAAGCAGGCCTGGGCGGCCGAATTAACATGATCATGCAGACCTGTTTTTTTAAACTTGCCAATGTTATTCCCGTTGAAAAGGCCATCAGTCTTTTAAAGGAAGATATAAAAACCAAGTTTGGCAAAAAGGGTGAAAAAGTTGTTTCAATGAATATGGAAGCCGTGGATAAAACCCTTGACAACCTGGTCGAAATCAAGATTCCCAAAGCCTGGAAAGACGGTAAAAAAGTGGATAAGACCATTGAAAAAACCACACCGTTTGTGGATAATGTCATGAAAAAAATCAATGCTCAGGGTGGGGACGATCTTCCGGTCAGTGCATTTTCACCAGATGGTGTTTTTGAACACGCAACCTCCCAATATGAAAAAAGAGGGGTTGCCATTGATATCCCGGAATGGATTCCTGAAAATTGTATACAGTGTAACCAGTGTGCCTTTGTTTGTCCCCATGCAGCGATTATTCCCATCGTTGCCACAGACAAGGAACTTAAGCCTGCCCCTGAAAATTTTATTACCGTTGATGGCAAAGGCAAAGGAATGGATGCCTATCAGTTCAGAATCCAGGTGAATCCGCTGGATTGCCAGGGATGTGGAAACTGTGCCGATATCTGTCCGGCCAAAATAAAGGCCCTGATAATGCAACCCCTGGCCACGCAACTTGAAAAACAGGTGGAAAATCATACATTTTCCAAAACCATCCCGTTTAAAACCGAGATCCTTAAACGGGAAACCGTTAAGGGAAGCCAGCTTCATCAGCCCCTTCTTGAGTTTTCCGGTGCATGTGCAGGGTGTGGTGAAACACCCTATGCGAAACTGTTAACCCAGCTTTTCGGTGAACGAATGACCATTGCCAATGCCACGGGATGCTCCTCCATCTGGGGCGGATCAGCGCCATCAACTCCCTATTGCACCAATGCAGACGGGGAAGGACCGGCATGGGCGAGTTCTTTGTTTGAAGATGCGGCAGAATTCGGGTATGGAATGATGCTGGCCACCCACACCCGCAGAAAAGCTTTGGCTGCAAAGATTGAAAAGGCCCTTGAAAAAGATCTCTCTTCAGAAGTAAAACACGCATTAAGCGGCTGGATCGCCGGAAAAGATGATGCAGAAGAATCTAAAAAATTCAGCTTTGCATTAAAAACCCTGTTAAAGGATGAAACCAGCGGCATTTTAAAAGAGATTTATGATGAAAAAGATATGTTTGTGAAAAAATCCCATTGGGTTTTTGGTGGTGACGGCTGGGCCTATGATATTGGATTCGGTGGTCTGGACCATGTCCTGGCCTCGGGAGAAGATATCAATATCCTGGTTATGGATACAGAGGTTTATTCCAATACAGGGGGACAGTCTTCCAAGGCAACCCCCACGGGCGCTATTGCAAAATACGCTGCCACAGGTAAAAAGATCGGTAAAAAAGACCTTGGCCGCATGATCATGAGCTATGGATATGTTTATGTGGCATCCATCTCCATGGGTGCAAACAAGAACCAGACCATGAAAGCCCTGCTTGAAGCAGAAAAATATCCCGGACCCTCTTTGATTATCTGTTATGCGCCGTGTATCAACCAGGGTATCAGAAAAGGCATGGGAAAATCCCAGCTTGAAGGAAAGCTGGCTGTTGAATCCGGTTATTGGCCGTTGTACCGGTATAACCCGGAATTGATCAGAAACGGACAAAACCCATTTGTTTTAGATTCAAAAGCACCTGATGGAACCATACAGGAATTTCTGGGTGGTGAAACACGGTTTGCTGCCCTGGAAAAAAGTTTTCCAGAAGAGTCAAAACGGCTGAGATCTAAGATGGAAGAAGAAGTAACGGATAAATATACCATGTTTAAAATGATGGCTGATGCCGGCAAAGAATAAAAAAAGGACTTTAAACGCGTAAGTGATGTTTAAAAAGGGGCGGGATTTTAAAATCCCGTCCTTTTTATTTTACACGGGTTTAAAAATTGTCTTTACTAAACAGGTTTGGTTGTATATGGTTCTTGAAAAAAATATTGACCGGTACTCATGAGTTGTATTTAAACGGAAAGAAGATATGATCGTATGCTCTGGCTGGAAAAAAGCCTGTATAAAAAAAATGATGGTTGTTCTATTTTCAGCTGGTATCCTTTTTAATTGTAACCCCAGCCTGTCTTTTGCTTCAACTCCAGAAGAACACATCAATCCGGACCGTTTGATATTGCTGCCCGAAATTCAAGTTGTAAAAGGGGTTGTGAAAAAGGGTGAGACCGCATCTTCTTTACTCAAAACATATCTGCCCCTGAAAACCATATATGAAATCTGCCGGAACAGTAAAAACATTTTTTCCCTTGCACAGATCAAACAAGGCAGACCATATAAAATTGTTTTGCAGGAGAATCATCTGGTTGGCTTTGAATATGAAATTAATAAGAAAAGCCGGCTGGTTGTTTATCGGGAAAAAGAGGTATTTACGGTTAACAAACTGTCGATTCAATATGATATAGACCTTCAGGTGGTATCTTCCACCATTACATCCAACCTGTTTGATGCCGTAAAAAAATCCGGGGAACGAAGCGAACTGGCACAAAAACTGTCTGATATCTTTGCCTGGGACATTGATTTTCTAAAGCATATTCAACCCGGAGACCAGTTTAAGGTCCTTGTGGAAAAACAATATCGGGACGGGAAATTATCAGGTTATGGTAAGATTCAAGCCGCTTTTTTTACCAATAACGGCAAGCTTTTTAAAGCTTTTCTGCATAAAAATGCCAATGGGGTGTCAAGATATTATGACGAGAAAGGAAAACCACTTCAAAAAGCATTTTTAAAAGCACCCCTTGCGTTTTCACGAATTTCATCCAAATTTACCCAAAAGAGGCTTCATCCGATTTTTAAAGAGTATCGACCTCATCCCGGAGTGGACTATTCAGCGCCTGAAGGGACACCGATAAAAGCAGTTGGGGATGGGGTCATCACGGAAATCGGTTTTAACCGGGGCATGGGAAAAGCCATTAGTATCCGCCATTATAATGGATATGTCACAGAGTACAACCACATGTCTAAATTTGCCCGGGGCATGGTAAAAAATAAAACCGTATTCCAGGGAACCATCATCGGATATGTGGGAATGACAGGTTACGCCACTGGTCCTCATCTTGATTTCCGCATGAAGAAAAATGGTACCTTGGTGGATCCGCTCAAGAACCGGCCACCATCGTCAAACCCGCTCAAACCCGAAGAAATGGACGTTTTTATTGCAAGAACAATTGAATTGTCCAAAAGAATCCTGACCACCCAAGAACTGGCTTCCAGCGATAAAACGTCAACCTAGACGTACCCGGGAAAAATATGGCAAACCCGATTCGGCTAAAAGCAATCAAGGGGCTTAAATCAGGAGATTCCTTTAACTATCAACGACGGTTTACAAAAGAAGAAACCCTTTTATTCGGTGATTTGACAAGGGATTACAACCCGGTTCATTATGATGCGCGATGGACCACGCAAAAAGGATTTAGATCGCTTATCTGCCACGGTCTTCTGGTCGGGTCAATGCTCTGTGAGTTTGGTGGCCAGGTGGGCTGGCTTGCCACAGGCATGAATTTTAAATTTATTCATCCCGTATATTTTGGGGACACCATCCAATGTTGTGTCACCATCACCAAAATTGAAGAAAACAGCCGGGCAGAGGCCAAAGCGGTTTTCTTCAATCAGGATAAAAAGCAGGTTTGTGTGGCTCATATGACCGGCCGTCTGCCACTGGAAAAAGAAAAAGCCATTCTGAAAACCATGGTAGAAGAGGGTGATCCAACCAATGCGCTGGCAGAAGAAACCTATCCCTGGATGCGATAAAGAGATCTTTTATTCCCTGCTATGGCGTTGTACACTTCCTGCCGGCAATCATATAAATGATAACAGAACC
>Ga0180007_10002024_pt1 | contig 25201 bp, 22 predicted proteins | sample MM_PC_MetaG_FD_121122 | JGI IMG/M metagenome (GOLD analysis project Ga0180007, IMG submission 121122) | Groundwater microbial communities from the Aspo Hard Rock Laboratory (HRL) deep subsurface site, Sweden - MM_PC_MetaG | ecosystem: Environmental > Aquatic > Deep subsurface > Groundwater... | reverse complement strand
CAGCCAGACCGGCAACACGGACGATTTTCTTTCAACGGATTTCGGGATTGTGGAATTCAACGATGTGGATGAAAAGGAACGGTTCCGCCGCTACCGGCGATATGTTTATGAAGCCGGATCCCTGGCCAGAGCTGACGGGAAAAGAAGTCAGGTCATCGAAAAGGACATTGTCACCGCCGAGCGTGAAAAGGATTTCGAAATCACCCGAACCGATCGGTTCATGAATAGAACACGGTATTTCACCGATTCCGGCATCATAGGATCAAAGGCCTTTGTGGCTGAACAATACCTGCGATTCAAACATATGTTTCAGTCAAAGCATGAAAAAATACCCAGGCCCATCAAGGGCCTTGAGGGCATGTATTCCTTGAAACGTCTTTCATCCTGACCCATACGTTTCAAAATATTTTTAATAACCCCTTCTTTTTTGGTGTTTCATAAAAAGAACCATTGAGCTGTTTTTTCTTTTCATTGAAAATGGATCGACCGTGTTTTGATGAGCTGATTTTGGTGGATTAATTCCCTTTTCCCATATAAAAAAGGTTCATGGTAGGCTTTTTCTTGAGAAGCATGTTATCTATACCCCCTATTTTTCATTTTCGTCGCTTGTAAGCCCCAAATTTTGAATTTTCTGAGAACTTCCTTGCCAGACACACCAACGATGCTGGCAACACTACCGAAATGTCATTCGCCGAAAAACAATTGAAAACCCCGGTCAACCCGTGCTGCGAGACTTAAGGGCCTATGCATGTTAATGTCGGATGCCTATTTGTATAATTGACCTGTCCCCAGAGCAGTCCCCAGAGAGCAGAGGAGTTGCCCAGAGTTGAACGCAGCTTTCCGTCGTTGCCAAGGCGATGACGGAAGGCTGGCCTGAATCGCAAGATAGGATTTCGGGCGGTCACACTTAGCGTTTCCTACCCGAGCAGAGGATAGTTCGTATATCCTTTGGGACCGGGAGTATAAAACGTTTGGTCATCCCAGGGGTTGATCGGTGCGTTTTGTGCAAATCGTTCAACCAGATCCGGGTTGGAAATAAAGAGCTTTCCAAAGGCGACCAGGTCCGCATGGCCGTCTTTGATCACCCGGTTTCCCTTTTCCTGGTCAAAACCGCTGTTGATCATCAGGGTTCCTTTATACATGGGCCTGTATCTACGCGCGATATGGGGTTCAGCGCCCGGCACCTCGGTGACGTCGGTGAACGGCTCTGAAAGATGCAGGTACGAAAGTTTGTAGTCATTGAGCCTTTTGACGATAAAATCAAAGGTGGGGATGGTCTCTTCATCCAGGGTCATGCCGAAGACCCCGTGCAGGGACGGATTAAGCCGAACCCCGATACGATTTTCCGCCACATGTTTCTTCACCTCTTCAATGACTTCAAAGAGGATTCGGGCTCTGTTCTCAATGGATCCACCATAGTCATCCGTCCGGATATTGGATGTTCGACTAAAAAACTGATGAAGCAGGTATCCATTGGACGCATGAATCTCGACACCATCCATTCCGGCTGCCATGGCATTGGCGGCGCTCCGGCCATAATCGGCAATGGTTTCCTTGATCTCGTCACGGGTCATGGCCTTGGGTGCAACCGTGTCCTTGAACCCCTTGGGCGTGTATGATTGGGAGTTGGGATTCAGGGCGGATGCCGACAATGGCAGCTCACCGTTGTGAAAGTCCGGATGGGACATTCTCCCCACATGCCAAAGCTGGAGAAAGATCTTTCCTCCACGTTCATGAACTCCGTGGGTGACTTTTTTCCACCCCTCTACCTGGGCCTGGGAATGGATGCCCGGCGTATTGATATACCCCACTGCCCGGCGCGATATCTGTGACCCTTCCGTAATAATCAGCCCGGCCGAGGCTCGTTGGGCATAGTACTCGGCTATAAGATCCGTGGGAGCATTCTCTGCATTATCCGCCCTGCTGCGTGTCAGCGGAGCCATCACAACCCTGTTTTTCAACAGAAGATCACCCAGTCTAATTTCATTTAAAAGTGCTTGTTTATTTGTCATCGTCGTTCTCCTTTGTTTGGTTTGTCCAGTATTCGTGTGGTTCACACCAGCGCGGTGTCTATTTTTATAGGCTCAGTTCAAGGACCTTGCGAACGAGTTCCGGTGTTACATTCAGCGTGACCATGCCGTGCTGTTCAAGTCTATGATCCCTATAATCGTACCCCTTCCCCTTGAATGTGAAACCATGGGCAGCCCCGAAGAACCGCTGCTGGCTGTCTATATCAGCGTCGATGCAACGATCGTAAGTGCGCTATTACTGGAGATGGACGACAGCAGTTCACTGCCTGGTTCAGTCCTCCGGGGAATCTACTCGACGCCGTTGACTGATGATTTGATCTGCGCCACCGTTCGTTTGCTGGAATGTCTCGCCCATCCCCTTGATGGCCGGATACTGGGGCCGCAGATCGTCAGGGAAATCATCTACAGGGTCCTGTGCGGCGAGCAAGGGAGTGCTTTACGATTGCTTGCAGCTCGCCACAGCCGTTTCGGGCAAATTGCCAAAGTCCTGAAACGGATGCACACGGAATTTGATGCCGAACTTGATATCGGGACTCTGGCCGGTGAAGCCAATATGAGCGTATCGTCCTTTCACAGCAACTTCAAGGCTGTCACCGCTGCACCCCCCCTACAATATCTGAAAAGCATCCGTCTGCACAAAGCACGGTTACTGATGGCCCAGGATGGGTTTAATGCCAGTACGGCCAACAGCAAAGTCGGTTATGAAAGTGCATCCCAGTTCAGCCGGGAATTCAAACGTTTCTTTGGAAGCACCCCGGCGGACGAGGCATCTAAAATGCGAACTCTTTTAAGCATTCAATGATAATGAATTAGCGTCTATAATGCTTGATACATATGGTCTGGTATGGCAGGCCTGCCCTTGACAGCCGGATTTTCTTATTATGGGTATCGGTCGTATAAGACTTATGTGACCCATGGGACTGATAAGGCCTATCGGCCGTGTACAGAATACGAATTTATTTGCCATTCAGGCTCCGGTATAGGAAGGGAATGGGACACCCAACCCATTTTCTTAGCGTTTTAAACTTGTCCTCGCGTAGGCGGGGAAGCTGGCCCTCGGAGAGCCGCCGGAGGCTTATTTCTTCGTGTCCTTCAGTGAGCTACGCGAACGGGTGGTCGATATATACAAACCTGAGTGGTAAATCTGTTTTTCTTTTTCTTCATGCCCTGCCTGTTAGGTGCTTTCAGCAAAACAGACTCTGTCCGAGTCGGGCTCCGGGTTTTCCTGGGCATCTTTCTCGTTTTGCCGGGTGACCAGAAACAACAGGGCCGGGGACAGGAAAAAATCAGCAAACAGGGCAAAGAAGATGGCCATGCCTGTGAAGAAGCCGAATTTAATGCTGTGGTTCAACGTGGCGAACATGAGCACGAAAAAATTCATGGACAGGACAATGGTGGTGATGAGAAGTGCCCTGCCGGTTCCAAGAAAGGTTTCCCGGATGGCTTTTTTAGGGTCGTTTGTCTGGTCATAATATTTCCGGAAATTGTACATGAAATGGATGGTGTCATCCACCACTAGGCCGATGGCCACACTTCCGATAAATAACGTGTTGATGTCCAGCTTGACGCCCATGATGCTTATCAGTCCGAAGACCATGAAAATGGGCAGAAGGTTCGGGAACATGCTGATGAGCCCCAGCTTTAGATCACCCACCAGAATGATCATCAGGATGGTGATGATCACCAGGGCGATGATATAGCTTTCCAGCATACTGTAAAGAGCCGCTGGAATGGTCCTGGCCAGAAGGGCGGCAATCCCTGTAATGGTGACGTCTCCTTTATCCCCGACAGCCTCCTGGAACATGGTGTACAGATCATCCAGAAAGGTTTCATAGATCACCGAATCGGCCCATTTGGTTTTGATGGTAATCCGCGTTTTACTGAAAAGACTGTCACTGATCTTTTCCAGGTCATCGGAGCCGCTGTTTTCAAAAAGCAGGAGCTCCTGGGCCACGGTTTTGGCATCCTCCGGAATCACGTAGGTGGACGGATCGTTGTTGTGAAGTGCCTGATTGGTTTCCTTGATGATGTCGTTGATGGAGAACACGTTTCCCACATAGATGGCATCATTTTTAATGGCATTGATTTTGGGAATCACAGCATCGATTTTTTTCAAAAGATCAGGGTCCTGGATCCCGTTCTCCCTTTTCGTGTCGACTATCACTTCAAAGTTGACTGACCCCCCTAAATGATTTTCCATATGCTGGAGATCCAGTTTTACAGGATGATTTTTCGGGAAATAGGTCAGAACATAACTTGAAAAATGGAGTTGAAGTATGGCGTATACGGATACCACAAAAAGGACCAGGCAGATGGCGATGATTCGATAGGGATACCGAATGGAGATTTCTCCGAAAAAAAGGAGAAATTTATCCATGCGTAAAGAGGCTTTCTCTGTTTTTTGTTCAGGCTTTCTGACGATGGGAATAGCACTGATAAGGGCGGGCAGTAAGATGATGGTGTAGATGAGACCCAGCATAACTCCGGCTGCTGAGAAATAGCCTAATTCGGAAATCGTCGCAATTTCCGCGATGGAAAAGGACAGAAGTCCAGCCGCTGTGGTCAGGCTGGTCATGAAAATTGCCAGGCCCGAATGACCCATGGAATGGCAGATGGCGTTTTCCTTACTGGCACCTTTTTGGAATTCCCGATAAAAAATGGCCAGGACATGGACGGCGTCGGCAATGCATACGGAAACCAGAAAACCTGGAAGGATGTTGGTCATGATGGAGATGGGCGTCCGGGTTATGCCCATGAATCCAAGGGTGGTTACGGTGGCGCAGACAACGATCACGATGGGCAGGATCATGCCGGATACCCGGCGGAACATCAGATAAAGGAAGATGAGGATCACGCCAATCATGATTTTCACCAGTCGTGTGGTGTCGGTGGCCGTGGCATTATTGAACACATCCACCACAACGGCCCCGCCTGAAAAGGTCAGTTTGAAATTATCTGCCTGGTATTGGGCCACGATACGATTGACAGCGGCATTGACTTCCGCTTTTTCATCGGCCGTGATGTAATGGGACTGGGCATGGGTTTTAGCTGGATTTTCTTGCCCGAAATCTTCAAAATCATCGGTGGGCTTAACGGGTACCCCAGATTTATCGACAACCGTTGCAACGGTTTCGATGATCAGGGCGGTGCTTTTCTTATCGCCGGATAGGATGTAGTTTTCGTAAAATGGATTGTTTAAGGCCCGTTTCTTGATGTCGGCAAGATCCGCCTGGTCAATGTTTTCAATCAGATTGTTTACATGAAGGACATCATCTTTACCATAGGTGCTTCTCACATTGATCAGACTGGTGATATTCTTCAAATAGGGAATGTGTTGCTCCAGGTCTTGCTGAAGGGTATTCAGCCTGTTCAGAAAATCCCGGTCAAAGATGTCCGGGGCTTCCACCAGAACAGCCACCATTTCAGACCGGCCGAACTGATCTCTGAAGGCGTTGTATTTCATCAGGCTGGGATCTGTTTTGTGCAGCATGGCTTCGGTGGCCGTGTCCACGGTGAGGTTGCGGCAGAAACTCCCGGTGAAGCCAATAAACAGGGCCATGATAACCAGGGTTTTTACTCTGTTGCGATAAAATGTCCGGCTAAGGTTTTCAAAAAAAAGTTCAATCCTTTTTTTGATGTCAGGCATGGGACCTCCCTGGTGGGACAACTAAAATATTATAGGACAAAGGTTCAAACATCTCAAACATAAGGAGGTCTGGGATGGAACAGGTGTTTAATGTTCTGATTGTGATATGATGCCGAAAACAGGTGTAACAATATTCTACTTGAAAATCAATATCAGTCATCAGGTGGGCTTTAATTTTTAAACGGGTAGCGATTCTCTCTGACGTGGACGAAGGCAGGGACACCCTACTTGCATGGGGGGCACATATGCTCTATAGTGATAATTTATCGTAGAATTGGGATATATGGTTTGTTGGTGAGCCAAAATAGTCGTACTTGTACTCAGTCTTTAATGGACGGTACGCGAAAGGATACAAAATATTCGACCATGAAAAGTTATCGAAAAGAACTCTGGTTTAATGTCCCGTCTCGGCGTGCTTTCATAAACATAACTCCAGATGTGGAAGAGTGTCTGGCGGAAAGCGGCATTCAAGAGGGACTTGTACTCGTAAACGCCATGCACATAACGGCGTCTGTGTTTATCAATGATGATGAGTCGGGTCTGCATCGGGATTATGAAACCTGGCTTGAGAAACTGGCTCCCCATGAACCGGTGTCCGGCTATCACCACAATGTGGGGGAGGACAATGCAGACGCCCATATGAAACGGCAGATCATGGGCAGGGAATCGGTGATTGCGGTGACCCGGGGCAAGCTGGATTTCGGGACCTGGGAACAGATATTTTACGGCGAATTTGACGGGCAAAGAAAAAAAAAGGTCCTTGTCAAAATTATCGGGGAGTGACAGATGCTAAGAGAGGTGTCTCCTGGTATTTTTATGATTACCCAGATGAAGAGGACACGCCTGGCCTCTTTTTCAGTGAATGTGTATGTGATTGCCGGAAAAGACGGGCTGGTATTTGACGCAGGCATGGGGGGGGCAAAGGCCGGAGATTATCTGGTCCGTCAGATAAGGGCCATTGAAAACACCATGCAGGAAAGAGGTCAGGCCTGCGCCATAACCCGTGTACTTCCCAGCCATGGGCACTGGGACCATTTTTCAGGAATTGAGTGGCTGCGAAAGAAATTGGGTCTTAAGGTTTTGGCACCTCCTGAGATGCAGGCCATCATCGGCTCCAAAAAAAAATACAGGAAAAGTTTTCGCAAGGAAACCCGGATCATAAACATCCCGTCAGGAATTATAAGGCGCTTGGCCTCTGATCTGGGCCATTTTATTATGGATGAGCTTTTTTTCCGGATTTATAAGGCCACCTTTGTATCCGGTCCCATGGACAGGGTTGATGAGCATACGGTGTTTACGATTAACCAGGAAGACTGGGAATTAATGAAGATGCCGGGACATTGTGATGATGATATCGTACTTTTCAACCGGACCAGAGGTGTTCTTCTGTGTGGCGATATTGTTTTGCGGGTTGTGAATACCTGGATTGGGCCGCCCAGATCCAATCTGGAGCGTTATTGTGAAAGTCTCGAAAAATTAAAGGCCTTGCCGGGCCTGGCCCTGATTCTCCCCGCCCATGGCAGCCCCATCACGGAACCCTACACGCGTCTCCAGGCAGCAATTGATCACAGGCACACGCGGACACAGGACGTATTGGACCTGATAAAAAATGCAGGGGACAGGGGGATAGACTTTGAAAAAATGTTTAAAAGCATTTATCCTTCCCTTTCATTCAAAGAGCGATTTATCGCAAGGGGATGGATTCTTTTGACTTTACAGCATCTGGTTGAAAGAAACAGGGTGGGATCACGGATTGTAAAAAAAAGAAAACGTTTTTATATATTATGAATAGATTCATGGAAAACCGGAGGTGATATGAACAAGGTAAGCATCGTCAAATACGAAAAACCCGGTGAGTCAGTGGAAAAAGCCATCGCTCTTTCCGGTGCTCTGGATCGTTTGAAAAAAGGAGACAAGGTTTTTATCAAACCCAATATCGTGTTTTGGTCCAGAGTGGTTGATATGCCGCCCTGGGGTGTGATCACAACAACACGGGTGGTGGAAGATGTGGTCAAGGCCTTGCGGAAGCGAGGGGCCGGTGAAATTATTATTGGTGAAGGAACCGTGACCACGGATCCCACGGACACGCTGACCAGTGCCCATGCCTTTGAAACTCTGGGTTATAACAAACTGGCAAAGACCTATGACCTGACCGTCAAAGATATTTTTGACTGTGAATTTAAACCCGTGGATCTTGGCGATGGGCTGACTCTCTCCTTTGCACGGGAACTCCTGGAAGCAGACCTGGTGGTGAACCTCCCGGTCTTGAAGACCCATGCCCAGACCCGGGTGTCCTTGGGAATCAAGAACCTCAAGGGGTGCATTGATAAGAAAGGCCGCAAGCTGTGCCATTCAGACAACATGATCATGGATCTGGATGCCCATGTGGCCAAATTATCCACGGTGGTGGGCAACGTATGCACCATCATTGACGGGATCTATACTCTGGAAAAGGGCCCTGGATTTTCAGGCAATGCGCGTCGGAGCAATATCATTATCGCATCTTCGGATATGGTTTCGGCGGATATTGTGGGGGCAGCGGCCCTGGGCTTCGACCCCAGTGAAATCGGGCATATCGCCATTCGTTGCAAGGAAAGGGGCATGGCGCCATCGGTGTCCTCGGTGGAACTGGTGGGGGAACCCCTTGAAAATGTGGCAAGCCCTCATCCATGGGATTTCCCATACAACGAGGATAACACCTTGCCCGCAAACATGGTGAAGCGGGGTGTTACGGGCTTATCTTTTCCCAAGTATGACCATAGCATGTGTACCTACTGCTCGGCCATTGTGGGCCTTTTGCAGTTTGCCATCGGCAGCGCCTACAAGGGCAAGCCATTTGACAATGTCCAGGTACTCACAGGGAAGATGTATGCTCCCGATCCGTATATGAACCATACGATTTTGATGGGCAAATGTCAGGTCAAGCTGAACAAGAACAACCCGGATATCAAAAACGCCATTGCCGTACCGGGCTGTCCCCCCAATCTGGACAAGCTGGTCGAAGGTGTGAAAAAAGCCGGGATCCCTATCGATGAAAACATATTCAAAGCCTTTGACATGGCGCCTGCCATGTTTATGGCCAAGTATGCGGGTAAAAAAGAATTTACCCAGGATTTTTATCGAATTCCCGAATAGGAACCTGCCTTGATGAAAGGCGGTGATGACAGAAACACCGCCTTTCACTATTTTTTGATTGCCTGCCATGGCTTAAATAATGTATAGTACATTAGTATCATTTGAAACGTCAAATAGTCCTAATCTTCAGTCAGTATAGAATTTATCACAAAAACAAATTATCATCACGTCGCATCTGAACAGGTTGCCAAATCAGAAATATCTTTGTCGTTTGTGAGTCTATGACACTTTCACACCTGAAATATCGGAGATGACCATGGAAAGTCCCAAGCCCTTCGAAATTGATCCGGCTGTATTTTTGAAGGAACATTTTGAACTGCCCCCACTTCCCCAGTGTGCTGTTCAGATTCAGGATGTTATTCTTAAGCCGGATGTGAGCATCGAACGTATCTGTAAAATTCTGCTTAAAGAACCTATTCTCATCGCCAGGATATTGAAAATTGTTAATTCGGCCTATTATGGATTCAGGCGTGAAGTCGACGATATCAAATTTGCTGTGGCCTATCTTGGTATTCATGAAATATACAATATGGTTCTTTCCATTTCCGTGGTCAAAGCTCTGGGTGTTATGGAAACGGCTGAGCTGGACCGATTCTGGAATCATTCCGTGCTGACGGCCATCTGTGCCAAACATCTGGGTAGACGGTTTGAGCCCCTTTTGTCCCCGGAGCGAATTTGGTTGGGTGCCATCCTTCATGACATCGGCAAGCTGGTGTATTTTAAATTTTTCCCTGACCATTATAAACATATCCTGGATTACAGTCACAAACACGGATGCCTTTTCAGCCAAGGTGAAAAACATTTTTCTTTTCCATCAAGTGCAAGCATGGGAATTATTCTTTGTGATCGCTGGCGTCTTCCATCCATTGTCAGAGATGCCTGTGGGGGTCATCAGCTTGATGATCTTAAACGATTTGATGGCGGGGGCAGCAGGGGCGATTTCAGAAGAATTATCTGTTCAGCCAATCTCATGGCCATTCTTGTGGCTGAAGAACTGAACAATGAACTGAAACAAACAATCTATGACGGGCTTAAGGAATGTTATTCTCTGGAAGAAAAAGATTTTTTAAAACTGATGGGTGAGGTGTATGACCTTAAGCTGGATCTTGCGAAGTACGAATGGTCATAAATGAGAAAAATAGGCCTCATTGATCGTCATATACGGAGATATTCATGGACGGATTTTCAACAGATAAACTGGTGGAAACCCTCTTCCTGCCCATAGATGGTGGCCTGGAGCAGGTCACGGCGGCCAGGGAATATGTGAAGGGGCTTTCAAGCTACGTGAACGATATTTTTGTGCCCTATCGAATCGCCATGAGCTACATGAGCGATGTTGAGAGAATGCGGATTTTTAATGAATCGCCTCTGGACAATATCCTTTCGCTGATTGAGTTGATGAAGTTCAATCTGAACATTTCAGCAAAGAGTACCAAAGGGACCCTTAGGGCCATCAATGATTACACGGAAACAGAAATGGGTGAGGTTTTTTCAGCCTTTCTCAATACCCTCTTTTATCAGGAGGGAGAAGACCTTAAGGCCTATTTCAAGCGGAGGGCACACCTTATTACGGCTGTCAGCCAGTATTATCCGGAGGCCATATCGGAGATCGCACCTGAATTCGGCTTCCATTTTGGCCAGGGCTATGATGAAAAAGTTGCGGAAACAGAACGTTTCGTTCTTTACAGAATTTATCCCACCCATAAAAAGGTCACGGTGGATATGGGGTCAAAGCCGGTGCTCATTATTCCGCCCTATGTCCTTGGAGCCAATATTTTGTCCTTTTTGCCGGGTGAAAATCGGAGCTATACCCATGCCTTTGCCAACCAGGGTATCCCCACCTACATCCGCATTCTTAAGGATATTGAAACCAACGTTTCGGTTCAAACCATGGACGGTGAAGATGACACGCGGGATACGGCTTATTTCTGCAAGATTATCAAACAGCGGCATCAGCACGGGGTGACCTTGAACGGCTATTGCCAAGGTGGATTTTCAGCTGTCTGCTCCATCTTGTCCGGAGAATTGGATGGGCTGGTGGATGCACTGATCACCTGTGTGTCACCCATTGACGGAACCCGAAGCGTGAGGCTTGCCAATTTTCTTAAAGCACTTCCCCCCCGGTTCAACGATCTGATGTATGGATCAAAAACCCTGGAAAGCGGTCATGTGGTTGCAGATGGAAAACTTATGGGGTGGGTTTATAAATTGAAAAGCATTGAAAAAGAATCTCCCCTGGTTTCTTTTTATAGGGATCTGGTGATGATCAAGAGCACCACACGGGGAGTTTTAAAATTTAATAAAACCGGCCTGGCCCTGAATTACTGGTTGAAAAATGACCGTTCCGACATCCCCATGGGAATCACAAAAATGAGTTTTGCCTCTTTTAATACGCCCATAACCAAAGATGGAACCCTACCGGTTCGTCTGTTCAATCGAAAGCTCAATTTAAATAGGATCAAGGATAAAAAGATTCCCTGGTTGATCTGCTATGGTGAAAAGGATGATTTGGTGGAAAGTCAGTCGGCCCTGGCAGCCAAGGATTATATCCCCGTTGAGACAACCCCGTTTCCCAAGGGCCATGTGGCCATCGCCACATCCTGGTCCCATCCCCAATCCGACTATGCATTGCATACCTGTTTTGGTGATATTGGGCAGTTTCGGGGGCCAATAAGGTTTCATCTCGACCTTAAATAGTATCCATCCATAAATGGCATGTCACGGTCCATCCCGGCGTTCTTATGATTTTTGAAATCATATGGGCGAAAGTGCTGTTATTCCTGTAGTATGATTTACCCCGTGAACGAATACCTTGGGTTTACTATGATGGTAAAAGGTTGATGGGACTTATGGGAATTAAAATAGGACTCATAGGACCTATGAGACTCATGGGACATATGGTGTTTTCACTTGTCTGAGGTGTCTTGCTATCCGGTTCATTCCCACAGAAGTTGGGAACTCATAAGTCTCATGAGTCCCATAGGTCTCATGATTTTTTACGGTTGTTCTTCAATATAGATTTTATGGTCCACCAATGACAGGGAGTGGATTTTACCACGAATGATCTTTTGTTCTCCAAATATGCTGATCAGGCGGATGTTTTCCCCGTCGGGTTCGGCTTTGTCCACAGATTCCATGACCAGGACAGGGTCTTGAGCTCCTATGATATATGCACTTGCTTCACACATGATGTATCTCCTTAATTTGACATTAATTTTTTTCTATAAACCCTTTCAGGTGTTTTTCGATCAACTCATCCACAAGATGGGGGAGGGGCGATGGATTGATGCCCACAAACCGGACATTTTCCTGGGACAAGGGCAGCAAAACTTTTTGTGCCAGACTTTCTGCCACGGAAAGGGCAATTCCAGGAGATACTTCTCCCATAAGCGCATGGGCCAGGATGATTCCCATGGGGCCGGTGATGAAATCCACATGTTTGACCGTATGGATAATGGCATTTTCTCCAGAAGCCCCACGGTTCGCCCCGGCTTTGAGCATCTGGGCCGTTGCCACGGCATTGGTGCCCAGGGCGATAATGTCAATGGTTTCTCCGAAAACATCTTTCAGCTTTTTGATGATGGCACTGCCGATGCCCCCGCCCTGGCCATCTATCACACAAATTCTTTTCATGTCTGCCCCGTCTGCGTCCGGTCTTAGGCTTTTAAAAAATCCCAGGGACACTAAAAAATGAAATTTCCCCTTTTATCGTTTGTCTTCGACGAATATCAGGATGGTTTCACTGTGTCAATAAATTCTCCTGAGGGTTTTAAACGGTAAAATTTTGTTTGACAATCAAGAGCACTGGCATGTAGTCAATGTTTGTGATATTCTATAATTTTAGTTCTATTAAGATAGTGTATGACGTCAGTCAATGTAATCGATTTTCCCTATATATGATAAATAACTTGGTTTTCAGCCTCAGGAATAAAAAAACCACGTTCTGGCGCAGAGACGGGGCTGTATGGCCAAAAGGTTACTCCCCGTATGACGTTCGTGAATGCTAAACAAGAAAGGCTCCCTATGGAACCTGTTTTGATTCCAAATAGTAAATCAGGTATCGTTTCCCGGTGCTCCATAACCGGTTTGCCTGTGTATACGCGACCAGAATGGATGGATGTCAAACTGGGCAGTAACTATTACATGTCTGTGAGCATCATCGGAGACAGCATCCTTCTGGGGAAGATCATCGGAGAATCGGACCTCAAATCCGTTGTATCGGCAACGAAATTCATCGACAGGGTCATCCATGAAATGTTTGGATCGGACCGGCGTTTCGTGTATGTGGAAGATTTCACTGAGTTGAAAAATCTGACCAATGATTGCAAACGATATTACATGCGTTACCTTGAGAGCAAGAAGCAGATGATGGCTTTGGTCATCTGTACCATGTCCCCTTTGGTGATGCTTGTGGTCAAGCTCAGCAGTCGTTTGAAAATCCTTAAATGCAATGCCCTGGTTGAGAAGGATATTAATTCAGCTATCTATCGGGCATCGTTGATCATTCAAACGGAAAAAACATTTTTAAATCCTCATCAGGCCATTCCCAAGCTGTCTGTGGAAGAGGGCCGTTGTCACGTCAGTGGGCTTACCCTGACCGAGAAAGACGAATGGACACGAATGGACTTGGGCGGCCCGTCAGTTACGTTCAAATTGATCGGGGAGCGTATTCTGCATACTGAATTTCACGACTGGAACGGAATCGATTTGGAGGTCTGTAAGAAATTTCTTGAAAAGAGAGAACGTGTGATCACATCCATGTTTGCGTCCACGGATCGTTTTGTGGAGATGAGAAATTGCAGAGGTCTGAGATGGGGTTGCCCTGTTTTATTGAGCGATAAAAAGATGTGTTTCTCGAAAATGGAAAACGACCGGGTGCTGCGTTTTATCAGTTACGATTTGCCATGGATGACAAAGATGGCTTTCATCGTAAGGCGGTTGGTATTTTTTTCTAACGACTTGTGGAGGATATGCAAGGATTATAACCAGGCATTGAAAACAGCGGTCAATACGTTGAAAAGCCAGGGGTTTACCAACGAAGGGACATGGAATACGGTGAACAACGAGTCTTGGACACGGGACTTCGGTGATTTTTATGTGGCATTTGAAGTGATTGATGACAATGTCATTCATCGGACATCAAAAGGTATTCTCAAGGAAGAATACATTGATCATGTCTTTAAACTCCAGGAATGGGTCCTGTCTGAAACCGGACTGGACCAGAAGATTCATTATGTATTAAATGGTCTCACCGAACTTGAAGGGGCCAATCTGGGGTTTCGGAAAAAATATTTTAAAAAATGGGCTGCATTTTTAAAACGTTATCCCAGTTGCCAGATGAATGTTATGTATGGCGGCAATTCGGTCACCCGGGCCAGTTTGAGTATTTCAGCCTATCTGAGACCGTTCAAGATTTTTCTTGTGGATACACCGGAAGAGGCGATTCAGCTGATTGCCATGGATAAGTCGAGATATTGGAAACGTGGTGGAAGCAAGCCGGATGACTCACCGGATCGGAAAGACAGGATTAAGAAATATGCGGATGAGTTGATTTATTTTCTCGGGAATATCAATTGGGATGAGGACGGCTTTAGCGGTACCCTCGAACAAAAAAAAACCGACCATCCCTTCAAGGTTGTCTATGATGCCATTGCCCTGATAAAAATGGATATTGATGAGCTTTTTCGTGAACGTGAACAAACTCAGATTGCCTTGATTGAAGGGGAAGAAGTGGCCAGGGCTCTGCTCAACGCCACAAGTGATTCATCTATCCTGATAAAAACAGACGGGACCATCCTTTCCGCCAATGAAACCTTTGCCAGATGTTTGGGCCGAACGCCCCATTCCCTTAGAAATGAAAATATCAAAAAGCTGGTGGATTCAAAGATCAGTGAAAATCGGATGATCCAGCTGAAAAAAGTTGTGGCCACAGGGAAACCCGCCCGGTTCGAGGATGAGGATGCGGGGCTTTGCTATGACAATACCATTTATCCGGTATTCAATGCCGATGGATGTGTGGACCGAATCGCCATGTACTCCCGGGACATCACCAGCCTGAAAAAAGCTGAAAAACATATTCAGGCCCTGACCCAGGAAATCATAAAGGCCCAGGAGAATGAACGCCAACGTATCGCTCGAGACCTTCATGATAACGTGGCCCAGGACCTGGCGTCCTTGATTATCAGCAGCGATACACTGTTTGAGGGTTTTTCGGACATCCCCCATGTGGTTTGGAAAAGAACCATGAAATTCACACGTGTTCTCAAACGGGCCATCTCCTCCATAAGGGACCTGGCCTATGATTTGAGACCCCCCAGTCTGGACCAGTTGGGTCTCATCCGAACGCTGTCCCAGTACTGCACGGATTTTTCAGAAACAAACATGCTCAATGTGGATTTTTATTCTGGGGGGCTTGATAAACTGGACCTTGACTTTGATACTGAAATTAATTTATACCGCCTGATTCAAGAGGCGTTGAATAATGTGAGAAAACATTCCGGCGCAAATCATGTTACGATCCGTCTCGTGGCCTCCTATCCTGAAATTATTCTTAGGATAGAAGATAATGGACGGGGCTTTGACCCTGAAACCCGGATCATTGAGGCCTTGAATGAAAAACGGATGGGGCTCAAAAGTATGGAAGAACGGGTGAAGCTTTTAAAAGGGGATTTCACGATCCGTTCCCGTCCTGGAGAAGGCACGATGATCCTTGTGCGATTGCCTTACAGACAGGGTAACGACGTCTGGGCAGAGGACATGAGTGACAGAGAACGGGTCTCATGAGGCCCCCTTGTTGCCCAATTCCCATAGCCATCCCTCGGTTTTTACGAGTTCATCACTATTTTTAAAACGCTTTATGGGATTTCGGTGATGGATCTCTTAACAAGATTTTCGTCGAAAGCAGATTCAGATACATGATATATAAAAAACAGCAAGAGAAAATAAACAACCCTTTTTTGGCCCATGTGGGTAAACAGACATTCTATCTTTACCCTGCCTTAAGTCAACGTCTTCATGTGATCACACGCTTGTTCGGGGGAAACAGCCGCCTTCTTCTCATTATCGGAGAGACGGGGAGCGGGAAAACCCTTCTGATGCAGCAAATACTGGCCCAGGATGAGAAAAACTGGAACGTCTGCCGGATTAACGCCCATGATTCCACGGACATGCCGAACGATCAAAATTTGAGGGGAATGAAGGAACACCGGGCCTACATGCTCAGGAAAAATGAGTTGCCCGTGGTGATGATGGACCAGGCACACGACCTCAGTACCCATGAACTGTCCTTTTTGATTCGACTCACAGGAGCCAAGGGCTACCAACGTCAGATTGACAAGTTGGTGTTTTTTTGTGAACCATCGATCATGACACGATTGTCTGAATTTTCGGAGATGATACCCGAAGCGGGTGCTGTTGAAAAAGTGTTTATGCCACGATTTTCTATGGCCGAAACAAAGGTTTATGTGGACAAACGCCTGGCTGCTGAAGGGTACATGGGGGCCACATTTTTCACCCCATCGGACATTGAGATGATTTATGAAGAATCAGGAGGATGTCCAGGCGGAGTCAACCGGGCCGCAGCCGAGCTGTTCAATCAGAAAAATAGAGATGGAATGCATCTGAAAGCGTTATTCAAACAGTTTTTTTCAAAATAATTGATGGCGTCGTTAAAATTTCCATTTGCGGCGTTATAGCGTTTGGCCGGACGTTCGACATACGCTTATGTATGCCCTAACCACGGCCAAACGCTATGCCTTGCCTATGGACCTTTTTCCATAGCCATCCATCAGTAAATCATAATTGAACGATAAATCTATGTTGGAAAAAGAATTCTTTAAAGCAGGTCTTGTGTTTTACAAGGTCAGTCTGTTAATGTTTATAAGGATGTCGTTGCTCAATAGCTGATAATTTTACGACTGGAAAAATAAAGAAAAGAATGGGCCCATGGGGGTGTTATGAAAATGATCGACCTGAGTGTTACGCTTGACAATGATAAACATTGGGCTCCTTGGTGGGCAAGAAACAAGGTGGTTCGCCAGAACCATAAGTTCGGCCGATTAGCCATCTGGTTTCTTTTTCGTCTGACACCCTCTTATCTCAAGAACAGGCTGGGCTGGGCCAACGATGTTATCACCATGTCCACCCATGGAACCACCCATCTGGACGCCCCATGGCATTACGGTCCTTTGAGTGAAGGAAAGCCGGCCAGGACCATTGATGAAATCCCCCTTGAATGGTGTTTCAGTGATGGCGTTGTGCTGGATATGACCCACAAAAGGGATGGCGAAGCCGTCAGGGCTCGGGATGTGAAAGAAGCTCTGGAAAAAATCAAGTACACGTTGAAACCTATGGATATCGTGTTGATTCGAACAGGTGGCGATCAGATGCTGGGCTCCAGGGATTATTTCACCAAAGGGGTCGGTGTGAATGCCAATGCCACCCGGTTTATTCTGGACCAGGGAGTGAAAATAACCGGGATTGATTCCTGGGGGTGGGATGTGCCTCTTCCCGCTATGGCTGAAAAGGCCAAACGCACACGGGACAAAGAACTCTTCTGGGAGTCCCACTATGTGGGGGTGACCAAGGAATACTGCCACCTGGAGCGGTTGACGAATCTGGGATCGCTTCCGCCTTATGGCTTTAAAGTCTGCTGCTTTCCCATGAAGATCAAGGGTGGCTCGGCAGGTCCTGCACGTGTGGTCGCGATTTTTGACTGATTCGGAGCTGATCGGTTTTTGCCAAACGATGCGTGCATGATGGGTCGATGGCCCTATTATGCTGATTGTAACCTGATACCGTGACCCGATAAGGGGGAAATTCCGTTTGAAAAAAAGCATTGAGTGCTGGATATTTGACAAAGAGAAGACGAGCTTTCTTCTTCTGCAATGCCCGGAAAATACAAAACACAAATCATACTGGCAGCCGGTGACCGGAGGTATTGAAGAAGGTGAGGCGGAGATAAATGCCTGCCTTCGTGAAATCCAGGAGGAAACCGGTGCTGTTCTGGAACCCAAGAGAGTTCAAAAGCTGCTTGATGGATTTCGGGTTTACACCACGGATAAAGAGCTTCACAAAACGGTCTATCTGGTTGAAACTCTATCCATGGATGTGGCCTTGTCAGATGAACATGTGGGCTATCAATGGGTCAAGCCCTCAGAGGTGATGCCCCTTCTCTTGTGGGGAAGTAACCGGGCCACCTTTCAGCGGGTACTGGATTATCTTGATCTGGATTGAAAAACAAAAAGATAAGGCTCCGTCTGCTAAGGGTTCGTTTTTTTAAAGCGAGAAAATGATCATGCTTATGGAGCCCAATGAATTTCTAAAAAAGCGGTCATCATTTCAGATTGCCGCAACCTCCTTTCTCCTTATTGTCCTCGTTGCTGTGATGGATTATGCAACGGGTTCCGAGATGTCCTTCTCTGTGTTTTTTCTTGTTCCCATTGCGTTTTCAACCTGGTATGGCGGGTCTCTTCAAGGTATAATATTCAGCTTTTTAAGTGCAACGGCCTGGCTTTTCGTGGATGGAACATCCGGGCAGCATTACAGCCAGACCTTTATTCCGTTTTGGAATGCCGGGGTACGGTTTGTATTCTTCATCGTGACAGCCAAGTTGCTTTCGACGTTGAGAAATCAGCTTGTCAGGGAAGGGAACATGGCCCGGATCGATGGGCTCACAGGCCTCGTAAACGGGCGAGGGTTCAGGGAAACGGCCCAGGCCATATTTCATATTGCAGCCCGCTATGGACGTTCCACCGTCATCGGCTATATCGATTTGGATAATTTCAAAAGCATCAACGATACCTTAGGACATAGTGAGGGAGATCATGTCCTTAAAACAGTCGGGTCAGTCCTGATGGCGTCTGTTCGAAAAACAGATATCGTCTGTCGTCTGGGGGGGGATGAATTTGCTGTTCTCCTGCCGGAGACAACATATTCCGGAGCCGTCACCTTGTTTGATAACCTTCGAAGTGAACTTTTGAAAGACGCCAGGCAACGAAACTGGCCCATCGGATTCAGCATCGGTGTTGCTGTTTTTAAGACAGTTCCCTTACGTGTTGATGATGCTGTGAAATATGCCGACGATTTGATGTATCGTGTGAAGAAAAAGGGCAAGAATCATATTTTGTTTGAAGAATTTAGCGGCTTGGAAAACCTCGGTCAAGAGCCTGTTCACATTCAGCACCTAAGGTGAGAAAGACCTTGACGGTGTCAGTAAGAATGGCATACTTTTTTGTTTAGATTCTAAATTTAAATGTTTATGGGGGGAGCGTTGTTTCATTTCCTTAAATTATTCTACGGCAGATTTAATGATGTGGTAACGGGAGGAGAAACATGAAAAAATTTTTATTTTATATGGTGTTACTAACGATGGCTTGGGGCATGATGCCAGCGATAGCGGCCGAATTTCAGTCCATTGGTTATGAGGCCATATCCATGGGTGGTGCGGGCGTGGCCGCTTCCCGGGGAAGTTATGCCCCTTATTATAACCCTGCCTTGCTGGGCAGGCCCCGGCATTCGGTTGAGATTTCACTTTCTCCGGGTATCGGCTTCCGGGAGACCAATCTGGTGGATCATATCGACACATTGGCTGCCATTGATGTGGATGCGACCCTGGATTCCCTGACAAACATCGACTATGGGGACTTAAGCGGTTATTCACTGGATGATGAGATCGTGTCTGTGGATAACCCCCAGTTGAGTGCGGATGTGGCCACGATCAAGGGGGAGCTCAGGGCTCTTTCAGGAAAGAACGGCCTGGAGCTGATGCCCAATGTGGCCTTGGCCGCCCAGGTTGGCCATTGGGGCGTTGGGGCTTATATCATGGCCGAAGCCACCGCCTTTGCCATTGTCGATTCAGAAAGACTGGAGTTTATCGTGCCGTATTCCAATGGGGGGCCGACCTTTTACGTCAAATACGATGAACAGAACCTTGGCATTTGACCTGGATCTGACAACAAATGAAACGTTTATTGAGGGGTATGATGCCCAGTTTGCCGGCGGTGGAATTTCCTTTCATCCTGTAAGTTGGTGTTCCCTGCGTGCCGGTGCCATGAAAAATCTGAAGGAAAACGACGAAGGTCTGATCGTGACAGCAGGACTTGGTCTGGGAATCAAGTGGTTCCAGTTGGACCTGGCTGCCCAGATGGCCACCAAAACCGGGGAATATGACGGCACGGAGATCCCCAGGTATGGTCGTGTGCAATTGGCTTTTGTATCAAAATGGAATTAAACAGAGATGGCGTCATAAAAAGGCCCATATGCGGCGTTATAGTGTTTGGCCGGACGTAACCAAGGCCAAACACTATGCCTTGCCTCTGGGCCTTTTTCATAGCCATCCGTCGACGTTTACGAGTTCATCAAAATGTTCAATCTGGAGGGGGAGAGAAGAAATGCAGTGTGTGAGACGACTTGTGATCATTGGTCTTATGGTTCTTACGGCGGGTTGTGCCATGAATCGGTTGCCTGCCCTGGAGGGCGTGGAATCATCCCTGGCCGAGCAGGCCGATCAAAGCCCGAAAGAGGTTCTTTCTCTTGCTGAAAAGGATATTATGGACGCCAGGGGAGAGCTTGAATATTATGCGCCCCTGCATCTGTCGACAGCTGAAAAACATCTGAAAAAAGCACAGACATTGTTGAGCCAGGGGGCGGCAGATCGTGATGTCATGATGGAAGCCATTTATGCCCGAAAGACCATCGCCAAAGGGCGTGAGGCCAAACAGACTGTCCTCCGTCAGTTGGAGGAGGTCTTTGCCATGAAAGACAGATTGGCCTTGATCAAGGCCGATGTCTTTTATCCGGACGAATATGGCGATCAGATGGATCATATCCGCAAATTGATCAACTACATTGAAAAAGGCGATCAGGATTCCGTTGAAAAGAAAAAGAAGGAATATCTGGGTGACATGCGCACGCTTGAAATTGAGGTGGTCAAGAAGAAAACCCTTTCAGAGCCCCAGGACTATCTGGCCAAGGCAAAAAACATAGATGCGGATAAGGTTGCACCCAAAACGTTCAAGATCGCCGAAGACACCATGAAGCAGTCGACGATTTTCATAGAATCCTATCCCAGGGATGATAAGGGCGTGGAAAAAGCGGGTCTGAATTCCTTACGGGCCAGCCAGCATGCCTATTTCATGGCCATTGAAATCAATAAAATCAAAAATATGGGAAAGGATGATTACGAAAATCTGGTCCTTGGTTTTGAAACCATGCTGCACCGGATCACCCAGGCCATGAACCACGAAGATGTCCGTTACATGCCCTTGTATGATCAGTCCATGGCCCTCAGTGGCTCGGTAGAAACCCTGCAGAAAAACCTTGCATCGTGCAGCAGAGAAAATGAGCCGGTTCCCTTGCAAGAGAACATCGTTTCGGCGCCCCCCGAAGTGGTTAAAGACGAGATAATCCCCACAAACACTGTGCCTGAAACGATCAACGAAGAAGTCGAATCCGTTTCAAAAGACAGCGTTCCAGCAGCTATAGATGTGGAGACAAAGGAGCCTGCCTCGTCAAACACGGTGGCTGAAACGCCCCTCGAAGAGGTGGAAAAGGTTTCCGAAGAAAGTGTCCAAGCAGCCCCAGATGTGGAAAATGAGGAACCAACCCCTCCGAGCACGGTCACGCAAGAGCCCCATGACGATTTGGTGCAGCTTGACGAACCGTCCAAGGCAGACATCCAGGAATATAATATGGATAACTTGTACATGTCAGATATGGAGCGGGAACTGAAAATTAAAAAAACATCCCCTTAAATCCTAACTAGTGTCCATCCGGAGATGGTAGTTCAGGCCACGTGTCCGGCTCAGTATTGATGAACGAATCTGTTTGTAAATGAAACATCCCTATTTTTCATAGGCCCTATGGGTCTTATAAGTCCCATAGGGCCTATGAAAAACCTTGCTAACTGAGTCTTTGAGATGAAGGTTCCAAAAATGTAACCATGCACCGCATATAATACATAAATGTCTTGTTGTTTTCTGATGTGGCAGAAAAAATTAAACGTAATCCAACGAAACCTAGTGCGGTATATTATTTTAAAATCAACAATTTAAAGCATCACACCCGAATACGCTTCGCTGGTTCCATGCAAACATTCCCCTTTATTATAATATCTTTGTCACCTATGATACAGGGATAACCATTTTCATGCCCCATTCATAAATAGGCGCATCATGCTTCATCGATTATTTGCCTGATGCAAATAATTATAAAGGGTTGGTTTTGATATTTTCAGGATCTGGCATATTTCCTTGATTGAGTTTTTTCGATCATTATAAAGCCGTAACGCCACATCGATTTCTTTGTCGTTTAAAGATTTGGGCCGCCCGCCTTTTTTTCCCCTTGCCCGTGCTGCGGCAAGGCCTGCTCGTGTGCGTTCAATGATGAGCTGCCTCTCAAATTCAGCCAATGCGCCAAACATATGAAAAATAAGTCTGCCACCTGAGTTGGTTGTATCTATCGATTCTTGAATACTTTTAAAACCTATTTTCTTTTCCGCCAACTCACCAATCATTTCAATCAAGTGTTTTAAAGACCGACCTAATCGATCAAGACGCCAGACAACCAGTGTATCGCCTTCTCTTAAATATGAAAACGCCGCATCAATTCCAGGCCGAGCTGCCGCGACGCTACTCACTTTATCAGCAAATATTTTTTCACACCCACATTTTTCTAAAGCATCATTTTGTAAATCGAGGTTCTGTTCATGGGTTGAAACGCGGGCATATCCTACCAACATTATAAAACCCCTTTAAAATTTAAGTTTACTATCGTTTCAAAACTCATTATAAAAATATGTAACGTAACTTAGATTTTTTTACAGAATATTTTGCCATAAAACAACTGTAATTTTGTACCCCATGCGTTTGTGGGCTCAATGTTAAATAAACGTTCGTTTTCTTTACCAGGGGTTTTATCGATTCCTCAGAAATTCCGGCTTAGAAAAACTTGTACTTTATAGAATATATATGTATGTTTTTATTACGATATGAAGCCACAATTTTTAAAAGACTTGTTTATGTAGTCGGCTTCAAAGAATTATCAATTAGCAAAAACGACGACGATGATGAAGGTCTAAAATCAGTAAATTTGATTAATAATCCATAATATGTATTTTAAAGACGGTGATAAATTGAATAAACCAGATTTTAATGAATTATGTATAATGCATTTTGGCTCTGAAGAAGCAATGATATCATCAAAAGTTTTAGGCGAGGCGCTTATTTCTTTATCGACGATAATTGATGAGATCAATGAAACTCTGCTTACTGGGAAGAATGTATCTATTCAAATTAAGCCATTTGAAAAAGGAAGTTTTGAGGTACCATTTGAACTTATTGAATTTGCTATTGTTGGTTTATTGTCTACCCCGTCAGTGTCATCAATACCTGAAATTTTGAAAGTTTTAAAAGAATTTGTTGATATTAAAATTAGGTTAAAAGGGACGCAACCAAAAGAAATTGAGAGGGATGGGAAAAAAACAACTTTAACAACAGAATCAGGTGATATTATTAATATTTCGAGTGTTACGGGCAATTTAATTATTAATAACTATGCTATAAATCAAGCATTTGATAAAAGTGTTGGGAATTTATCGGAAGATAAATCTATAAAAGAATTTTCGATTTTAAAAAATAATAGAGAGCCCATTTGTAAGATTGAAGAAAAAGAATTTGGTTATTTTTCCTCGAACGATTCTTTGCCGATCCTGCAACATATACAGCCAAAAGAAAAAAAGAATACTGTCTCTGTAAGTTTGAGCATTCATAAAGTTGTTTTTGATATGACGAGTAAATGGGGTTTTATTTATAAGGGGAATAAAATATCGGCACGTATCACTGATGAAAATTTTAAAACCAAAGCTCAAACTGAGGGACGATTTGGGAAAGGTGATATTCTTGATGTATTAATGGATATTTATCAAGAATTTGATGAATCTGTCGGGGTATATATAAATAAATCATATATGATTACAGAAGTTTTTAAACATATTCCAAGGCTGAAACAATTAGAATTTTTATGACGGGATAATACTGTTTGGCTTCAGTATAAGGTGCTCAACGTGATACTTTATGATTTTAATAGCCGTGGGCAACGGTATTGTTTTAAAGTGAATTGGCTGTTAATACCTTTACAGCAGCATCCCAATTTAATAGCCCTTCAAAAGGCGTAAATTTGGAAGATCAGAAACCGATGAGAGCCATGACGGCATAAGGTTTACGCGAAATCATATGAAACCTTTGTGCTGTTTGTTTAAACGTACCCTATGTTGTGAACTAAACATAGATAGTTTTCTCAAAATATTTCAAATTTAGGTAAGGAGATTTCTACGATGAGTGTTGATAACGCTTCAATAGATTTAACAAAAACTGCCTTTGAAAAGAAAAAAGAATATCTTGTCATACTATTAAAAAAAAATGAAGCTGTAATCAAAAAATCAATTACGAACGAAGTTGAGGGGTTAGATATCGAGCCAACAAGTGTTTCAGGTACAGGTGGTACACCGTCAGTTACCGAAATTAATATTGAGCCTCTATTTCAAGAAATTATTGAAAAAGATGATTCAACTACTATTGAAATCAATTCAAAGATTAGTTTTGAATTATCAGTTGAGTATAATGACGACGGAACTGACCGGACTATCAACGAAACACTATCAACCTCCGTCAATCTCCTCTTTACGCTTTCTTTTGAAATATCCGAACAAGGTTTCATACTGAAAGGACTATCACTTAATGATGAGCTAAATAAATTGTCGATATATTCTTCAGAAATTGTGGCTGATATTGAGTTTGAAATATTTTACACGGCATAACCTGTCGCTGCACCGGTTGGTAAATGCAACCGCCGGTGAGCTTTGTGTTAGATTCGTCGAGGGAAAAAATATGACCTACTTTACAAAGGAGAAAATCTCACCATGTGATATTGCAGGAGCTGTAGCAGAGGCAGCTGTTCACGACCTACGTGTGAATTTATTTAGTTTTTCAGGATTTCCTCAAATACATGTTTCTGACCCAATTGGTGAAGTTTTCAATGTCACGTTAAGTTGGAACTCATCAAGTGAAAGCAAAGTTTCTTTTGAACTTTCAGTGTCTGAGGCTATAACAGCTGCAAAAAAATTTAAAGGCGGCAATGGTTTTGATAGGGCTATTTTTGATCGAGTTCAATCTTCACTGGCAGAACTTGAACGCAAATCAAGGTAGGACCAGTCCACGAAAGCGACTATTAACAAAACACCACACGAAACGGCTCTTTCGTTGGATGATTTGAATGTTAGTATTAACACTAAAGCTAACATTCAAATTTTGGAATCCCAGGCACGTTCCCCATCATTCCGGACACAAGAAAAACAAGTGATGTCTGGGTTTTAAACACACATCAATTAAATTGT